>Ga0302309_10002778_pt1 | contig 14167 bp, 10 predicted proteins | sample III_Palsa_N1_1_FD_200453 | JGI IMG/M metagenome (GOLD analysis project Ga0302309, IMG submission 200453) | Peat permafrost microbial communities from Stordalen Mire near Abisko, Sweden - III_Palsa_N1_1 | ecosystem: Environmental > Terrestrial > Soil > Palsa > Peat permafrost | place: Sweden... | reverse complement strand
CTCCTTCTACGCGACCCACGCCAACTGGCCCGCCTCCATCGCGCGCTACCAGACCGTCGTCGACACCTACCCGCTCTATAGCCACATGGACGATGTGCTCATCGGCATTGGCGACGCATACGAAGCGGAAGCTGCCGTCGTCCGCTCCGAGGTCGTCTGCACCAAGAAGCTCCCGCCCGGAACCCGCTGCCTTCCTGAAGGCGCCAAGGGTCGCCTGTTGGAGGACTACGACAGCAAGGCTGCCGAGGATTACCGCCGTGTCGTGCTGTACCACTCCGCCGCTCCCCATGTGGAGGACGCGAAAGAACGCCTCACCGGCATGAACCTCCCCATCCCCACGCCCACCAAGGAACAGGAAGCGCTCAGCGAGGAGCTTGAAAGCAGCCGCGCGCAGTACAACCTGCAGAAGCGCATCGAACTGCTCTTCCTTCGCGAGCCGGACACCGTCACCGCCGCCAGAATGGGCATGCCCACACTTCAGGATCCGACGCCGACCACGGCACCCGTGGTCATGAAGGAGCTGATGGCAGACTACCGCGACGCCTTCGATCCGAACCCTGGTGCCAAGGCGCCCGCCACGGACGCAGCAACCCCGGCAGCGGGCACCGGGGCCGAAACCTCCGCAGCACCGGCGGCTCCCGCAGCGGCTGCGCCACCAACGCTTCAGGACGTTCCCAGCGAGAGCGGCTCAGCAGCCGCGGATAATTCTCAGAAGACCGTCACCGAGGTCGAGCCCACCAATACGGATCCTGCTGCTTCGAGCGGCGGAACCGGCACTGGCATCGGCGCGGAAATCGTCACCCCCGGCAGCGAAGCTCCTGCAACCGGCACGGGCGCCAGCGACCGGCCTGCCGCCACCGGCGCGCAGGATCCAAACTACGGTCTGCCCATGCCCAAGGCTACGAGCACCGCATTGCCGCCAGTAGAAAAGGCTGCCGAGGCTCCTGATCAGGTGAACGAAGCAGAAGGGCACACCACCGCCCCTGGCGCGCCACCGCCTGCCACCGCGGCCAACGGCAAGAAGAAGAAGACCAAGGCCCCCAAGGAAGACAAGAACGACGAGAGCTCCAGCAAGCACAAGCCCAAGAAGGGCCTCGACAAGCTGAACCCGTTCTGATATCTACCTTCAGCCATTCGGTTGTGTATTTGACGTAAGCCCTCTGCTAAGAGGGCTTTACGTTTTTGTATGGTTGTAGCGATGAGTCTGCAGTAATCGGGTTATCGGATACCAGAGTGAATTGTTGCGTTTCAGAGAGACTATTTAACATCATCTCGTCTCTTTAATTTTTTGATCCGCCGCCGAAGCAATCTTTGCATCGGCAAGTCTTCCCATCGCGCGCCACTGAGATTCATAGCGGTTGAGCCGCAACTTTAGATAGCCCCAATGATCGGCAGCGGTCTCTTGATCCCCTGCTTCGTCGATAAGGTCACGGAAATAAGAGAAACTGACGATCGCGCCACTGTCAGTTCCATTCAGTAAACTCGCGTATTTCCGCGAACAGCCCAACGCAATCCCGCGTTCAATCTGATCGATAGATATATCGCTGTCGAATAGCGCTGTGGCAAATTTCTGGTCTGCCGCACCGAACGGACACTTTACACATGCTCGAGCGTCCAGGAGCGATCTAATCTTCAACAGATACGGTTCCTGCCCCTCATAGGGAAGGCTGCCATTCAGGCGTGTGTAGGGCCAGTATTCATCGCAAATTTCGATCTGGCTTAGGCGGTGCTGGTTCACTGCGGGATGAATTCGACACACGCCGTGCCCTCGCAGTTCCTCAAAGTATGTGGTTATAGACCGTCGACTTCTGGAGAGCACACTAGCCACCTCGACATAATTGACGGCTAACGACCCGCTCTCGCGCTTCGCCTCCAAGCACAAGTAGAAGTACAGCCTAAAAGCTCCATCCGACAGCAGTATCAGGGCCCGGCTCACCTCTGGACCTGCTGCAAACCAATTGGATTGTTTCACTTTCATATTGTCATGGCATGCCCAACTTCTAAACACAACGGAGATGGCTCGAAGATTCGATCACTGTTTCACGCTCCCGCACGAGTGCCGCGAGATAAAACAACTTATGGGTCTGGTCTCCGAGGCCGGCTCCCCAATAGCGACATCATCAAGCATTTAGATTTCCTTCAACCGTTCTACTGCCTCCAGTTCTAGTTCACGTACGATCTTTTGCGGAAGCGGCGCGAAATAAAAGAGCGTCGGCTCCCAACTTCCGCGAGCCATCAACCTCGAGATTATGTACGGCGTGACGCCAAGACTAACCAGATTCATGCAAAAACTTTGGCGCAATGCTCCCGGTGTTAAGCTTTTAAGCTTGGCTATTTTGGAATATCGATTGAGCAGCATCACCACCCCCCGCCTAGTCATCGGACCCGATCTCCCGGTAAAGACCATTTCGCTCGCCTTAGGCTCTCGCGAACTTCGAAGCCTCGCGAGTGCGTTGCGCGAAGGAGTGTTCAACGGTACTTCTACAAACTTTGCCCTTTTTGAACTGTAAAGGGTCAGCGTTCCCTTTCTGTCAGCGATCTTCACATTTTTCCATCTAAGCGCGCAAAGCTCTGAAACACGAATACCCGTATGTAGCATGAGCTTGATGACGGCTACATCTTGGGTCTCTCCTCTGGCTTCGACGCATCGCAACAACTCAGCTTGGTCGGATGGAGACAAGTACGGTAGATGAGATTTTGGCCTCGGAAGTAATTTCACGTTCGGGATACGAGGAATCTCCACAAGGCCCAACAACCGTCCACCCCAGGATAAGAAAACTTTGAGAACAGCAAGTTTTCGATTCGTCGTTGTCGCTTTGAATTTACTGATGAGGAAATCACGGTATGGCTCTACATCATTTGCGGCGAAGTATCGGAGGTCGAATGCCCTTCGATTTCGTGACTCGGACCACCGGACGAGGCCTTCAAGGTCGCAACGATAGTTCATGACGGTCACTGGGCTCCGTCCATCGTTCTCCAGAAAGAGACAAAACGGCTCAATCAAATCGTCGGATGCTGCGAAGGTGCTTCGGCTGGCCATAAGTGTATTTTAACTTTGCTCAGAATAACGTCTATAACGTATATTAGAGACGCTTCATTATGGACCTCTTGCAGCACAGGAAACTCTCATCGTCACGTAGGACGGAGACATATGGCAGTGCGGGGCGACAAAAGGAAGATTGCACGAGGTGACCCAGGCAAAGTGGGCGGCCCAACCCTCGTACGAACAAATCACCACCTAAGTCCGACGGGCGCTAGCCAAAGCTCGCTATCAAAACACAGGGCGCGGTTTGTGAAACTGGCCAACGGCGAGCGACGCCCACTCTTGATCGAGAGTTCCGGAATTCCGCATTTCTATGCAACTCTCTTCATCACGACGCAAGCGCGCAACGCAGCCAAGGCCCCGAATACCCAACTCGCGATTCTTTTAGCAATTCGGTATTTGATGTCCTGGGCCGAATCGAATCGCATAAATCTCGAAGAACGATTTGTGAATCAGCAGTTCTTGACCGAGACAGAACTCGAATCGCTTCGTACGTTTACTCAGTCGCACATGGGCTCTATCGCTTCCGAGGACTCAGAAGTGATAGTAATTTCACGCCTTGACGAAGGAGCCCGTGTTCGGTTGCACAAGGCGTTGTCTTGCGTTTCCAGCAGCACACACTACATCCGCATAACGTACATCGCCAAGTACATCGATTGGTTCGCTGTTCATCTCTTGGAACATTCCGGGCGAGTACTCCATGACTCCATCCTCGAACAGATTCGAACGATGACGGGCAAACTGCTTCTAAAGCGACCGCGACAACGATCACCATCACTGTTATCGGCAAGACAAGGTCTCCCTGATGAAGGGAAGGCGCACCTGTTGGATGTCATACAACCACAATCAGCCTTCAATCCGTTTATTCAGTTGGTTCAGAAGCGCAACGAGGTGATCATCTTAATTCTGTATTACACGGGTATCCGCGCAGGCGAGCTCCTTGCAATCAAAGTTAGCGATTTTAATTTTCAATCGAATGAACTCGTGATCCCCAGGCGACATGGTGATGTAAACGATCCTCGAAATGATCAGCCGGTTGCAAAAACGATGGATCGTCGGTTAGTGCTGTCGCAGAAGGCGATGGATGTCATCTTTAGCTACGCCATGACTGAGCGCCGAACCTTTCCGGCCGCTCGTCGCCATGAGTTTCTCGTTGTGGTGCATCAGAGTGGTCGATTTCAAGGTCAGCCGCTGTCGATGAAAGGCCTCGCCAAGATATTCGCGAAGCTCCAGCGTACTGATCCGAAAGGATTCAACTGCCTCACCGCCCACGTACTACGTCATACCGCGAATGACAATTTGTCAGATCTAATGGACGAACAAAAGGTCCCGGAGGCCAAGGAGCAGAAGACACGTTCATACATGATGGGATGGAAGGAGGGCTCTCGTTCGGCCGCAATATACACACGTCGCCACACCGAAAAGAAAGCGCGTGAGGCCTCGCTCAAGCTTCAGGAGGGATGGCGAAAGGGGAAAACAATTGGCAAACAATAATCTCTCCGTCAAAGTGACCGCACCATCGACAGCCACCACGCCTGACGGAATCGAGTTTGACACTTCAGCGCGACACTGGACACTATCGCGTGACATTACTATATCCCTTCGGTGGATCGACGAGTTCCTGAATGAACCAGCAAAGACCGGGGCGCTTAGTACATTAATCCATTACGCAAGGACGTATTCACCAGCGACCACATGCATGATGAGTGGACTTCTGCATACTCTTCTTTGCTCTGTCCTCCTCCGGGACGAGAAGGCCTCCCTAATCACTCCATACATGCTCATGAATTACCGGGGAACGCTGAACTCCACCACCGAACATTATCTCGGGTCACTGAGGAGCTTCCTTATGTGTTGGGTTGAGCTCGGACACTTCGGGATCGAACCCGAAGTGGTCCCTCTGCTAAATGGGTGGAGGCTAAGAGGCAATACAAAGGGATTGGCCGTCCGGATCACGTGTCCGAAGAAAGGCGCCCTTTCAGACCTGGAGTTTGCAGGTTTTCAACAACGTCTCCTGAAGGCTTTCGAAACCGGGGACATCACACTGGATCACTTCGTGCTTGTCACGCTATTCATGGCGACCGGCCGTCGACCGTGTCAATTAGCGGACATAAAGGCATTGGATTTCATCGAGACACGTTCTTGCGACGGATTGTCAGAGTTCGTTCTTAAGGTCCCGCGGCGGAAGCAGCGCGGCGGGCGGTGGCGAGCAGAGTTCAAGGCGATAGCACTAACACCTGAGATTGGGATGGCGGTACGTGAACTTATCGTTGAAAATGAGGCAACATTCCTCGCCTTATGGCCAGGGTTTACTACTCCAGTCACGAAACAGCTGCCACTTTTTGTCGCGTGGCAAAGCGTACTAAAGATGAAGCATGTGGCATTAGATTCGCTCTTGCTATCAATCGAGGGGGAGGCCTTTCACCGCAGGTCACGGGTTCTCGGAATTCGACTCGAACAGGTAGCTAAGTCCCTGTTTGTGTTATCCGAACGAACCGGTTCCCCAATTCGCGTCTTTCCGTTGCGACTCCGTCGAACCATCGGAACACGCGCTGCTCGAGAGGGTTATGGAGCCTTGATTATCGCAGAGCTTCTCGACCACAGTGACACCCAGAGTGCGAGCATATATACGGAAAACCTTCCAGAGCATGTTGACCCGCTAAATGAAGCGGTCTCGATGCAGCTAGCCCCCCTTGCACAGGCATTTGCTGGTGTTCTTGTCGATTTGGAGGCTGAAGCTCTACGCGGCTCGGATATCGGAAGCAGGATCCGTACAGAAGGTGGCTCCAACGCCGGAACCTGTGGACACTATGGTTTTTGCGGGGCATGCGCACCCGTAGCTTGTTACACCTGTCGACATTTTCAACCATGGCTCGACGGTGAACATAACGAGGTGCTCGAGACTCTTCGCTCTGAGCGCTCTAGGATCTTCGAAGCCACACGAGATCCCGTGATGTCATCGGTTAACGATCGCACAATATTTGCCGTAATCGAGGTCATCCGCCGTTGCGAATTCCGTCGAACAGAGTTGAAAGGAGCATCATACATTGGCTAACATTCTCGATTTTGTTCCCGAACAAGAACGATCACCGCAAGAGAACCTTGCAGAATTCATTCGTGTGTGCAAGGAAGAGGTGACGGTGTTCGGGAAGAACCTAAATTGGCAAGACAACGTCTGGACGTCTGCCCGTCTGTTATTTGGTAATTTGGAGCACACAAAACGTAAGCTAACCCCAGCAATCACATTGGCAGAACCGTTCCTTGATTTTGCTAAGGCGTACGTGCGCTACGGATACATGCACAATCGTGTGCATCCTGCGCGCAAGATGCAAGCTTTGAAATGTCTGGAGCGAGCTCTCATCGACTGCAACGATTTCCCAGACATGCAATTCCTTACTTTCGGAGTGCTCGATCGAGCCGCCGTTCTAGCTCGTGCTCATTACGGTTCTGCATGCGCATATGGAATTGGGCGACACCTTGAACTACTCTCGACTTTTGTGTCTGCGAAGAAGATGGTCCCGCTTCGTCTGGATTGGAAGAATCCTATTCCTCGCCCAAACGCTGCCGTGCGGACTGGAATAGAAGCGCGCAAAATGCGCGAGAAGAAACTTCCCTCGAATGAAGTGCTAAATGCGCTAGCCGACATATTTGCGAAGAACCCTCAGGTTGATCGAGACATCTTCACAACTTCTGTATTTGCCATGCTACTTTGCACACCATCTCGCATTTCGGAGGTCCTAGCGCTTCAGGAAGACTGCGAGATTCGGGAAACGAAGCGCGATGGCAGTACAGCTTACGGTTGGCGGTTCAAGCCCGCCAAAGGCGGCCCACCGATGATCAAGTGGATCCCGGACAGCATGGCGAGCCTAGCAAAAGAAGCTGTTCACAGGGTTCGCAATTTGACAGCCGAAGCACGCCGCAACGCTTTATGGCTGGAGAGGAATCCGGGATTGTTCTACCGTCATAGCGCATGTCCTGATGTACCCGAAAACCAACCGCTTTCTGTCCGAGAGGCGGCCATTTCTCTAGGCATACCTCACGACGATGTCCATTACTGCAGCGTCCAACTACGTGTTAACAAGTTGTCCGGCCGTAATGGAGTAAATTCTCTCGCGACACTTCGACAAGAGACGTGATTTACGCTTTTCCGAAGCACTATTTTGCTTGAGCAAAAATCAAATTAATCGAGGTCGTAGTACCGTCCCCGTACTCGTTTGGAAGCCGACACCCGGTGTAGTTAGCCGGGATCTTTGCACCTACACCATCAACGGTATAACTAGCCCTAGCATCTTCGAGAGGCACAATAAACAAACTCTTGGAGAAGCTCCGCTCAAGGCAAATACGCATCAATGCCGTCACCTGTTGAACACCATGGCTCAACGAGGCGGCCTTGGGCAGGCCGAGATAGCACGATGGTCAGGCCGAAAAGACGCTAAGCAAAATCGTGAATATGACCACATGTCTGAATTTGAATTGACTGATTTGCTGCGCAGTCACGATTCAACTTTGACCCTGGATCGCCCGCTTGCGGAAATCGCGGCGCAAGTTTCAACTCTTATCCCGATGACACGGCAACAGTTTAACACGCTGTCGGCTCCGACCGCCCACGTGACGGAATTCGGATTTTGTGTCCATGATTATGTGATGTCTCCCTGCCAGCATTACCGCGATTGCATTAATTGCACGGAGCAAGTTTGTATCAAGGGAGATAAACGGCTCGATAGTATGCGCATCCGTTATTCTCAGATAAAGCAACTCAAGCAGCGAGCGGAGGAAGCCATCGCCGACGGTTACGCCGGTGCTGACCGTTGGTATGAAATCCAGGCGCTAACGGAGAAACGATTGGCAGCGCTTATTGCGATTCTGGAAGATCCATCGATCAAGGAAGGCGCAATCGTTCGGCTGAAAAATGAACATGAGTTCAGCCCACTGCGTCGGGCGCTCGACGCCAAGGCGTCCGCTAAGCTGCAAGGCCAAAAACAACTTCCCGTATCTGCTAGTCTTCCGATCCGAAAAAAGAGGTCCAATGGCAAAGCATCTTAGCGATCGCGACATCGAACGCATCGTTGGCCTTCTCGACGGATGGCAGGATAAGCTCTCTTGGGCCATACTTAGCAAGGCTTGCCTTCGTGTGATCGGGACCACGCCAGCACGGCAAACGCTATATAGATTCCAAAGAATTCAGGAAGCATTCAAAGGGACGAAGGAACGGCTGAAGCTCGCGCCGACCGAAGTGAAAACACCCCCGAGCATGCGAGTTGCGATGCAACGCATTGCTCGACTGAAGATTGAGAATGACCGTCTCACGAGGGAAAACAACTGTCTGCTCGAGCAATTAGTCGTTTGGCAGTACAACGCTGCCATTAGAGGATTGAGCCGTGGCGACCTGAACAGAGCTCTTCCTGGAATCGACCTAGGGAATACGTAACACGCAATGCGGTGTGCGTTCTGCTGAAGGTGGGAATTTGCGAGCGGTGGCGGTCCACGACCTAGCTTGGTAGGCCGGTGGCTGTGGGTAGGATCGCTTCATAGCTGGCATCGAGCGCGGGACCGAGGAATAGGATAGCCGTAATCCGCCGGACCACTAGCGCGAAGTACTTGGCCTCGTGGTCGTGGAGTGGCCGTCCCAGCAGTGGCAGCTCTCGGTAGCTGAGCCACTTCTTGAGAACCTGATAGCCCCCGAGGGTGTACTCCCACACGTTGGCGGGGACGGCAGACCAGAAGGCTGCGCCGTTCAGGTACACGTCGACGCAGGTGTCGCCAAGGAGTGTCAGCGCCTGGTCGAGTGTGAGGGATTGGGCCGCGGCTAGGGCGGCGAGGCGTTCGAGTTCTGCCGGTGTCCAGTCGCGTTCGTCGAACTTCCCGTTTCCGGGCATGACCGCCGTCCCTTGTAGTCTTCCCCAATTCGCGGAAATGGCGAGTCGGTTGTCGTTGTGCTGGTCGCGGTCTGACGTGCCTTCGGGGAATTCGGGAGGTATGATGAACTTGGCTAGAAAGCTCCACTCGGTTACGAGTTCGATGGAGGACTCGGGGTCGAGAAGTTCTGCTAGCCGGATACCGAGAGCGGCGGACTGATCCATGAGTATGGCGGTCGTGGGGAGTGGGATGCGTGGCCAGTCACGCTGCAACGCTCCCACATTTTGCTCAATGTACGTGGGGCAGTGTGTAATCGCCAATATGTGATGAAACAGCGCAGGCGAGCTCAACCCTAAATTCTGGAGCCACAAGTTAGCTGCGTCAGACAAATTGTTCTGAAAGGTAGTTCCATGAAGGGGGTTCATAGTGACGAGCGATTCCGCAAAAATACTTGCTCCCCCGTCGACGCTATTAAGATCGACAATCGATTTGGAAACAAATGGCCCTGCATATGAAACACGATTCTGTTTTGGAAGGATTAGTCCAATATTTTCAAAATGTCCACCCACATACTCTTCTCGATTTCTAACCAAGAGTGTTGGATCGGCGTCCCAATACAGATATCGCAAGTCAAAGGGCCGATAGAGAAATCTACGGATCTGCCAAGGACGATAAGTGAGATGTTGTGTAGCTGGCTCAAGAAACAACCGCATCCGCTCTTCGAGCTTTTGGCGATCCGTGTCGACCAACAGACTATCCCGACTGGTTTGGATTCCGTTGTAATTCGAGGAAAATAGATCTGTCAGGAGAGGCCATAACAAATATTCTGGCTTGTACAAAAGATGCGCATAAGGAAGACCCAGCAGCGGTTCGGGAGTTAGCAAACTGTATGGCGTCTCTAAGGCGCCTGTGGTCTCTCGGTGCAGTTGCTCAAGCTTTCCTGCACCCCAGAGAGAGCGTAGAGTGACGACTTGGGCTTGTCCGCTGCCTCTCTTCAGTAGCGTCGTGATCGCTGTCCCGGGCTGAATACCCTCCGGGTTGGCTCTCGTGGAAAAGACGCTTGGGTCAAGGAGACCGTCGGGGGTTTTTTTCCCAGTCCGGTACTTGTCTCCGTTTAAGTTATCAATTTGAACCTGATCAAAATTTCGTAAGAGGTGGCTCCTCATTGTTGGATGAGAAAAGCCGTCCAGCCATGACGAGTTTGAAATAAAGCAAACTACCCCTAAATGTGGCTGGTTGCCGGTCACATAGTCAGAGCCGATGATGCGGCGTTCCGCGACTCGAAAGAATCGCACGTAGAGATCGTTTAGCCCCTTACCCTCCGGCCGAGGGAGCCCGGGCTCCTGTTGCTTGTAACAGGTTTTCAAGTCGAGCTCCTCTGCCATCGTCGAGATCCCAGCATAACCGTTGTAAGGTGGGTTGCCGAGAATTACGAGGATGGTGTCGGTCTGTTTGATCCCTTCGGCGGCTTCGCGTTCGCGAATGAACTCATCGGAGATTACGGACTGAGGATGTTCCTCTGGGATCCAGCCGGTGAGCGCATTGGTGAGGAAGACCTGTGCGCGGTCGGTTTCGGCGAGGGCTGCTCCGGAGTCTTCGAGCAGCGCGGCGACTTGCAAGTGCGCGATGACGAAGGGTGCGGGCATGATCTCAAAGCCGAAGATGCGGGTAGTAGCGGCTCGGCGGAGGTCTCTGGAAACGAGGGCATTGTCGTCGCCGGCGACCTCAAGCAAGGTGCGATGAATGCGCTGGAGGACGGCGACAAGGTATGCTCCTGTGCCGCAGCAGGGATCGAGGACGCGGACGCCGGGCGAGGCGAGGCCGAGAGGCTGGTTAAGTTCGGTGCGGAGGAGATGATCGACGCGCTCGACCATGTAGTGGACGATCTCGCGTGGCGTGTACCAGACGCCCAGCTCCTTGCGGAGCTGTGGGTCGAAGGCTTCAAGGAAGGGCTCGTAGAAGTAGTTGACAGCATCTTCTTCTCTGAACGTTGCGAAGAAGACGGGCTCGACGCGGTTGAGCGCGTCGCCAGCGAGGTCGAGTACTTCGGTCAACGTGGTGGCGTTGAGGCCGCCGGGTTCGGCGACGGTATTGAAGAGCTGCCGGAGAACGGGGATGCGTAGATACCACGCGGCTTCTCGCCACTTGAACGCTGCGTTTGGCGTGCGGGACTCAGGCGAGCGACGCCATAGAATCCACGCGGAGAAGATGCCATAGAAGAGGGTCTGGATGAGGGTGGAGATAAAAAAGTGTTCGCCCTTCTCGCCATCAAACGTTAGGCCAAGTGATTGCTCCAGAGCATTCTTGATGGTATTGAACGAGCTGAGGCCATGGTTTTCTGCACGCCAGCGGGCTTCGCGGGCGTAAGACGCGAGAAACCAGGCGAGGTCGCCCGGGTCTGTGATGGAAGATTGTCGACGGAGCACCCGCTCAAGAAACTCCGGGAAGAGATCTGCGTGGTCCTTGAGGGTCGATGGGTGGAAGAGGCCATCTGTGCTGTTTGCGAGCTCGTAGCCGTCGACCTTACGAGGAGAGCCGTTCTCGACGATGAGGAGGCGGAACTCTCGCAAGTTCGTGATGAGTACTTGATTGTAGTGGGTGAGATAGCGAAGCACCTGCTCGGAGGCGGCGAGCTGATCTATATTGGCAGCGAAGGATTTGACCTCCAGAACCCCGCGCGTGGGCTTCTGCCCTGGTAGCGATGTAGTGGTCGATCGCTGAATCTGATTCGCAGTAAAGAAGCCCGCCTCTGGAATGCCCGCTCCCGTATTTTGAAGATGGATGAGGCAGATGACCTTGGGCTTGAGATGCTTGCCGACGGCGTTGAAGAGGTTGGCGAGCGGCGGGTAGTATGAAGTCTCGGCGACACCGGCGCCAAGGTTACGAATGGTTCGAATCTCTGCAAGGTAGTCAGCGAGGATAGACATGGATTGAATCAATCATCCCATGTAACGGCCAATAGCGGTCACCTAGAAATCAGCGGACCGTTGGACGGCTGTGAATCAAACCATGGTCATGCGGTCTTCAGGGCCGAAATCATTGCGCCATTCGCGACAGGCTATACTTCTTCTTTCTATGGAGAACTTGTAATGACGGTCTGGATGGTTCGGGCGGGTAAGCACGGAGAATTCGAGCAGAAATTTCTTCAGGACAACAAGATTTACGTCACGTGGGACGGGCTGGCTGTCGACATCGGGAAAATGACAGATCGTCATCAGCTTTTCCAGGCGATGACGTCGACCTACCCAGATGCAAAGATCAAGGCAATTCACAATAACGTGAGCCAGGTTTGGCCCTTCGCGCACGGAATGGAGTTGGGAGATCTGGTGATTCTCCCATCAAAGATGCAGCCTTCAATTTATGTTGGTGAGATCATCGGCAATTACGAATTTGATCCCAAGGCCGCCGACCCCTGCTTCCACTCTCGATCGATCAAGTGGATCGGTGAAGCCATCCCGCGAAGCAACTTCGGCCAAGATCTCCTTTACTCATTTGGCGCATTCATGACCATCTGCCGCATCCAGCGCAATAACGCTGTCGCGCGAATTGAAGCTATGCGAGCGAATGGATGGAAGCCAGAGAACTTATCTTCTGTTTTTACCGCTAAGCATGCGCCAGAAGCTTTGATGTCCCATAAAGGGACTCTTGATGATGCAACCGTCGGAGACTCCGAAGCAGAAAACACCGATATAGAAGCCATAGCCAGTGACCAAATCGCACGCTTGATTCAGGCAAAGTTCGCCGGACATAGCCTGACACGATTGGTCGATGCGATCCTCCGGGCGCAGGGGTACACGACATACGTCAGTCCCGAGGGCGCAGATGGCGGCGTTGACATTCTTGCAGGCTGCGGACCGCTCGGCTTCGGCACGCCACGTTTGTGTGTGGAAGTGAAGTCGGAGGCGGGGCCGATCGATCGTCCTTCTGTCGACAAGCTATTGGGAGCGATGACAAAATTCGGAGCGCAAGAGGGCCTATTCGTATCGAGGAGTGGCTTTCGCAAGAATGTGCAAAAGGAACTAGCGCCAACCTTCTTCAAGGTGAGGCTTTGGACTCAAACGGAGCTGTTTGAGGCTCTCTTCGCTAACTATGACAACCTCGACGCCGAGATACGGGCGGAATTACCCCTTAAGCGGATCTGGACATTGGCGTTGCAGGGAGATGAGTCATAGATCCGGACGAACGACGGCAGGGAATTCCACCGCGCTCCATGTAGCGCGGCGCCAGTATGGTCGCAGATTGGGTGCCGGAATCAGTGATGCAGAAGGTATGTGTCAGAGGGGAAGTCTGAAGAATAGCTTGTTGAGGACGGCTTCGACACGCCGCGCTCCAATCTCGGTTCGGGCGGCCTCAATCGGGGTTTTGCCGTTAAGTTCTCGATGCGTGGCACTCATCCAGCGGCGGGCCTCGTCGCGGTCGTCAAAGACGTATTCGACGTCAACCAGCGTGCGGGCAAGCCGTTCGATCCGTTCACTCTCTTGCCGAGAGAGACGCCTTGTGCGGCGGCGCCATGTGGCTGGTGGAATGACCTGGAACTTGAACGCGCTCGCGGCTCGATCATCGCAATAGAGGCGTGAGGAAAGTAGCACCAGCGACCGTTTCGGCAGGCCTGCGTTGACGGCAATTTCTAGTTCCTGCATGGACCGAACCTCGGCTCCTAGGCCAAGGATTTTAGCTATGGGTTGGCCGTAACCTTTCTCAACCTCACTGGGACGAGTATAGCCAGTGATACGGCCAGGTGAGCGATGGGCGTACAGCAGAACCTGGACTGCTTTGGGGGCACCAGTTCGGGTACCGGATCTGCTGCGACACCTCGATCACACCTTTTGGTGTGACACTCTTAAGTGTGATCGGTAACCGGGAGGTTGTCGGGCAGGCTTTGAATTGCGCACAATCGCCAAGACGCGGTTTGACCACAAGACTGGCTGGAAAGGCGCATCGGCCTGAAGTCATCAATCGAAGACCACGCGGAGACAGATCAGCGGACACTGGCCGACTTGTCATTACCTATCCAGCTTTACCCGACCTTTGTCCATGCGTAGCTCAACAGCGACGGTATGTTGATTATCCGGTTCGTTTACTATTGACCCGACGCTTTGGAGGGTTCCTTGGCCCCGCACGTAGACATGAGACATTGGGTGCCTTATTCGGAGGTTGCTGGTACTGCACGCCTTACCCTCGCCGAGTTCCGGGCAAACCTTATGAAGTTTCCTCGGAGTGGCGTCTTGATCGCCATCGGACGCATGAGCACAATTTTCGACTTTGGAC
>Ga0302309_10002771_pt1 | contig 14199 bp, 13 predicted proteins | sample III_Palsa_N1_1_FD_200453 | JGI IMG/M metagenome (GOLD analysis project Ga0302309, IMG submission 200453) | Peat permafrost microbial communities from Stordalen Mire near Abisko, Sweden - III_Palsa_N1_1 | ecosystem: Environmental > Terrestrial > Soil > Palsa > Peat permafrost | place: Sweden... | reverse complement strand
CCATGGGCGGGGTACGTCGAGGCGCCGTGCACTGCGATCGCGCCACAGCAGCAGGCGGCGCAGCAGTGCCTGTTGCGGGACTGGCCACTCGGCCGCGCCGCGCATCGCGGATTGAGGCTGCGGGTCGCCATCGCGGTGGCTGGCGCGGCGTCTAAGGCGCTCGCAGTCCTCTGCATGCCATGCGGCGCGGTCGCGCTGCTGCAGGCGCTCGCTGAGCTGCTCGTGGATGGTTTTCAGATAAACCACATCCAGCGCAGCGTAAGTGCATTGCGAGGCGGTCAGTGGGCGCTGCAACCAGTCCGAACGGGTCTCGCCCTTGTCCAGCTCCACCCCGGTCAGGTCGGCGACCAGTGCGCGGTAGCTGATGCCAAGGCCCATGCCGACAAAGGCGCCGGCGATCTGCGTGTCGAACAATTGTCGTGGGCCGTTCGGCAGCAGCGGCGCGAGGGTTTCCAGATCCTCGCTGGCGCTGTGCATCACGGTGATGGCCGGACCCTCGCCAAGCAGAGGCTGCAGCGCATCGCCGATGTCAAATGCGAGCGGGTCGATCAGCGCATGGCGACCGTTCCAACCAAGCTGCAGCAATGCCAGCTGTGGATAGAACGTATTGCGACGCATGAATTCGGTGTCCAGGCCAATCGCTGCGTCGGCCGGCAACGTGCTTAACCACGCCTGCAGCGTGTCGCGGTGGTCGATCCAATCGGCAGGGGCCGTCTCGGGCAGTGACATCAGTATTCCTTGGAAGATGCAGGACGCGGATTGCCCTGTCGGCGGTTTGTGCCTATGGTGAGCAGCGCACGATAACAGGCCACCACAAGGACGCCCATCCATGCCCAGCAATGCAACCCTGCACCGTCAGCGCACTCTTGGTGGGGCGCTGGGTATTATCGTGCTGGGCTGCGCGCTGACGTATCACTTTTTTCCGCGGGTATTCCACGTCGAGCCGATCCAGGAGCCGCGCCGCTCGATGTCGATGGGAACCACGCTGCCGGGCAACCCGCAACAGGAGCAGGTGCCAGGGATCGCCGAACTCAATGCCGGGCCGCCCATGACGTTGGCGCCAACGGCGGTGATCGTGGCGCGCAGCAGCTCGAAAGCGAACTTGCCCGAGCAGCTGAGCGCGGATACGCCGAGCGTGCAGGCGTTGCTGACGCGCGCAGCCAAGGCGCTGCATGCCGGGCAGCTGGTCGGCGACAAGGACAGCGCGGCTGCCTTGTTCGCGCAGGCGCAGAAGGAAAAGCCCGACAGCCGCCGCGCAGCGCAAGGCCTGTTCGATGTGCGTGCGCGGCTGGTAGCGGAGGTCGATCAGGATATCGCCGTGGGCGACGTCGATTCGGCGCAGGACATGCTCGCTGCGCTGCGCACGCTGCCGAATGCAGCCGACGAAGTCGCGCAGCTGGAAGCGAACCTGAAAACCCTGGCCAAAGCGCGACCGATGCTGGCCAAGGCAGCCAGCTTGCTGCAGCAGGGCAACGCCGATCAACCCGCAGGCGCCAGCGCGCTGGATCTGTACCACGAGGTGCAGAAGCTTGATCCGGAGAACGCCGTGGCCGAGCAGGGCGTATTGCAAGTGCAACACGCGGTGCTTGATCGGGCATTGGCTGCTGTCGCGCAAAACGATTTCACCGGTGCAGACACGGCACTGACGGAAGCACAGACCATTCGCCCCGGCGCACAGCAGATGCAGGACGTGAGCAAGCGCGTGGACGACATGCGCCAGCAGCGTGCCAGCGGGGTGCTGGCGCAGGCTCACTCGGCGCTGGATGCCGGCAACGTCGCCATGGCAAAGAAACTGGCGGCGCAGGCACAGGGCATCAGTCCAAGCCTGAGCGGTCTGGCCGATTTCGAGGAGCAACTGACCAATGCGCAGTTGTATGCCAGCTACAAACCTGGCCAGGTATTCAGCGATCGCTATGTCGATCTGCCTGGCAAGACCCCTTCGATGGTGGTGATCCCCACCGGCAGTTTCCAGATGGGTGCACCGGACAACGAGGATGATCACAATGCCACTGAGACGCCGCAACATGCGGTCACCATCAGCAAAGGTTTTGCGATGGCACGCAGCGCCATAACCGTTGGGCAGTTCCGCGAGTTTGTTCGCGCCAGCGGCTACGTGCCCGATTCGGTGAAACTGGATGGTGCGAGCGTCTATGACGAGAGCAGCGGTGCGCTGCGCGACGACCCGCGCGCCACCTGGCAGGACGACTACGCCGGCCACCGGGCTGGCGAAAATCTGCCCGTCGTGAACATCTCATGGAACGACGCCAAGGCCTATGCCGACTGGCTCAGTCAGCGCACCGGCAAGGTCTACCGGTTGCCCAGCGAGGCCGAGTTCGAATACGCGCTACGCGGCGGCACCACCACGCGCTACTGGTGGGGTGACGGCACACCCACCCGGCTGGTGGAAAACCTCACCGGCTCCGGCGATCGATCGCATATCGGACGTCGCTGGAGTCATGCGTTCCGCGGTTACAGCGATGGTTTTTGGGGGCCGGCGCCGGTGATGACTTTCGCCCCCAACCCGTTCGGTCTCTACGACATCAACGGCAACGTCTCGGAGTGGGCGCAGGATTGCTGGCATGAGAGTTACGTCAGTGCGCCGAATGACGGCTCGGGATGGCTCAACCCCGGCTGCAGCACCCACGTCGTCCGCGGCGGCTCGTGGGGCAGTTCACCGGATCAGGTGAACTCGGCGTATCGCGAAGGTGCCGATGGCAACATGCGCAGCGGCCGGGTTGGTTTTCGTGTGCTGCGCGAGCTTTAATCAGACATGAAAAGCCCCGCGCGAGGCGGGGCTTTCAAAGAGCGTCGCTGTCAGTGCGGGATCCTGGAATCATCTAACGGCAGCGTTAAAAGTGTGTCTGCGATATTCGTCTGAACGCTGAACTGAAGACGATGCGCTACGGTTTTGCGGGCTGTAACTGCGGCAACTTCCAACTGCCATCCATCAGCGAAGGGCCGGGGCCGTAAACGCGAGCCACCAGCGAATATTTCCCAGCAGGGGCAGGCAGCCAGTTGCTCTCCTTGTCCTTGCCCGGCGACGTATGCCCGACATAGAGAGTGAGCGAACCATCCGGCGCGTATTTGAGGCCCTTCGTGCGATCGCCAATCGAATAGCGATTCTGGGCGTTGTCGTAGAGGAAACGGTCGGGAAGTGTGTAAAGGGTCATCGACCAGAAGAACTTGGCCTGCGGCAACTGCGATTTGTCGAAGTGCACCTGGGAAGGTGTGATGCCATCGCCGACATAACCGCCGTACCAGGCCTCTTCCAGAGAATTGCCATACATGCCCTTGGCCGCGGCAACGGCACGAATGAGGTAGTCGTTGTGCTGGGATTCGCGCGAGCCGAACAGACCGTTCGACGAAAGCGTCACGGCTAGTTTCTTCTGCAGCTCGGCCTTGGCGTCGGCGATACCCGCGTCGATTGCGGCCAGCGTTGGCGGATCGACCTTCGATGCATCCCATGGTGCGCCCGGCTTGATGCCAATGGTCGCGAACTGATCACGCAACGTGATTTCACTTGGGTCGGGTGGCACAGCGAACTGCAGCAGAAAGTTCAAGTATCCGATGAAGTCATGCGATTCGGCGCGAGCTTTGTCGTAAGGCGGGAAATCCAACGGTGCCGCCGGTGGTGGAGCGGCCTGATGAGCAAACGTACTCAGCGGTTCCAGCTTGTAGCCAGCCTGCACTTTCTTCATCGCCGGAACGTCGGCGGCGCCGTCCAGTGACGTACGACCCAGCATGCCTACGATGTCCGTCTCTGCATGAAAAACCTTGGTGATGCCTTTCGGCACGGTACCCTTCCAGCCCGGGCCAACAAACAGATAGTTTCCCGCATCGAATCCGGTCGCGCGCACACCGACGTAGGCAAAGTTATAGGTAAACAGGTCGAACCACTGCGCTACGTAGTAACGGCTGTGCGGCACCTTGGGTACGCTGAATACCCACGGTTGCGCGCGAAGATCCAGCCATGCCCATGAATAGGGAGTGTCGTTGTTCGGCGTGACCACGTCATGGTTCTTTGGCGTGAAAGGCTGGGAATAATTTCGGATGTGACCGAAGCCGCCGACGTATTCCGGTGCGTGGGTATCGACGACCTGTTTGTAGAACGTTTCATAGTTCTCGATCATTGGCGTGGCGTAGATGTATGCCTGCTTGGCGATCTCGCGGGCCTGGACCTCTGAGGGTGTCCCGGAGACGGCGCTCGCGTCCCGTGCGGAACTCGCTGCGGGCTTGCCCGCCTGCCTATGCCCGCTACCGTCTCCAACGCCGCTCGCCATAGTTGCCATGGCTAGAACACTCGCGGTCAATAGATTCGTGCTAATGATCATGTCGATTCCCTGAAAGGTGATGCGGACTGATGTTGGTCACGGAAGTTTGATGACGCCCGAATTCTCAGGCGGTTGCCAGCCGTTTGCTGCCGTTGGGGTTTCCTGCTGGCTGACTCAATTGACGCGCTGGGGCTTCGGCGACTTCCACGTTCCAGCAAGAAGCTCGGGTTTGGGCAGGTAGTAGCGCAGCGTGAGCATGAACGGCCCCGCTGGCGCCGGCAGCCAGTTGCTGTTCTTGTGCTGCCCCGGATCATCATGCTGGATGTAAATGGTGAGCCCGCCATCCGGGTCCAGCTGAAGATTCGGCAGCATCGGCGAGTTGATCAGGTAGCGATTGGCCGGATTGGCGACCAGTAACTGATCGGGCAGGTCGTACATGGTGAGCGACCAGAATGCGTTCACTGGAGGAAACTGTCCCTTGGCGAAGTGCAACGTGTACTTGCCCGTGGAACCGTCGAGCGGTTTGCCGTCGGCGTCCTTGTCGTAGATGGGATAAATCGCCTCTTCCCTTGAATTGGCACCGATACCCATCTGCGATCCCAGCGCGCGCGCCACATAGTCGCCATGCATGAAACTGCGTGTACCAAACAGCTTGCTGGTATCGCTGCCCACCTCGATACGGCGCGCGTCGATTTCCTTCTGCCCATCGTCCATGCCGGCCACAAAAGCCGCCTTCATCTCCGGGCTCAGCGCCGTGCTATCGAATGGCTTGTCCGATTGCAGGCCAATCCGGGCGAAGCGCGCCCGAATAGCTGTTTCGCTGGGCGGCGTTGGCGCGAATTGCAGCAGGAAGCCGAGTACGTCGAAGAATTCAACCGAGGTGCGCTGGACGTCGGGCTTCAGTGGCTTCGGCCATGCCGGAGCGGCTGGCACAGGTGGCGCAGGCTCGTGCAAAAACGAGGAAAGCGTCTGTACGCGGTATTCCGACTGGATCTTCTTTACGTTGTCCAGATCCTGCGGGTTGAACAATTGGGTTCGTCCCACGACGGAGGCAAAGCTGGTTTCGCACGGAATGATCTCGGTGATGCCCGCAGGCTTTGTGCCATGCCATCCCGGCCCGGTGATCATGTAGTTGCCGCCGCCGTTGCCCGTCGCCCGCGTTCCGATGTAGGCGAAGTTATACGTGTATAGATCCATCAGCTGGAACACAAAATAGCGCTTCGCGTCGATTTTCGGCACGGTGATCACTACCGGTTCAGCGCGAAGGTCGAGGCCGGCAAAGGAGTAGGGCGTATCCGAGTTGGGTGTGACAAAGGCCTTGTCGTCGGGAGTGAAGACGCGGGCGATATTGAGAATGGAATTGAAGGGGCCTTTATAGGCCGGACTGTCCTTGAAGACCGAATATGCGAACATCACCCGATATTCGTCCTCCATCGGTAAGCCATAGATGTAGGCTTCCTTGGCGATCGTACGAGCCTCCTGGGGAGTTGCCTGTTGAGAAGGAACACCCAAGTGAGAGTTCGCTGCGGCCGGTCCTGCGCCCGCTCCTGCAATCGCGGTAGTTGAAAATATCAAGCTCGCCAGTGGAAATTTCATGGATTTATCTCTCAATCGGGAGGTGATTGACGCGGTTATCCGCGGTCGTTATTCCACTTCCAGCCGAAGATTTCATCCGCAGTTCTACTGAGCTTAAGTCGCAGGCGGCGTTCCGATGGACCTCACGCTTGAAGCTGTCGAGTACCGACCGCCGACAGTTCGCCGATGAAGCATCAGGTGTATGCGGGTCAGAATCGGGGTCGGGTTGAGCCACCCACGCTTCGGGCGTCTAATGCTTGTGAAGCAGCAGAGTGAGCCTCAGTACGACTGGAGCATTCGAATGAAGTCTCAGTTTCCTTCCGCACAAGAGTACTCAGCGCAGACGGCAAGCTACCCTGCTTTGGCTGTCGTTGATATTCGCGCTGAACAAGCCGTAGTAACCGAGGCCTATCGCAATCAGGTTCTGCTTGATGTCAACACTGACTGCATCCGGTTGGCGGTGTTCGAGGGCGAGTATCGCTGGCATCAGCATCCGGATTCTGACGAGCTATTCCTGGTTGTGGCGGGGAGCCTGCAGATCGACCTCGCGGGTGGTAGTCGTATAGAACTCACCGAATGGCAAAGCGTTGTCATCCCGGCAGGCACCGTGCATCGAACGCGGGCCATCGGGCGGACAGTCAACATCACCTGCGAAAAGATTGGCGCACAGACCGTATTTGTCGAGACCGCCGTCTGACAATTCCGCGGGCTTCCGTGTGCAGCGTGAGCTTCAGCCAGTCATGAAAGCCCCGCGCGAGGCGGGGTTTTCATACGGGTACCCAGGGTGGGCGCATAAAGTTGATCCGGAGATATGGCCCACTGATAGCGCAGAGCTTCGCGGGTCGTTTAAGTAGTCTTACCTACCGGAGCCGTTGCGCCGATTAGTTCTGGCGTTCGATGGCAATGGCGGTTTGCCATGGTGAGGAGCCCAAATACGGACACTCGCAGTGGGCCCCTTGGGAACTGCCGCCCCGGCTTTGCGTAGAACTACGGTGGCTGACCATACCCCTGCGGCGCACCCTATGCAGGTTGCAGCAAACGTCTCGCCGAAACTCCGCCTGACAGCATGCGCGGCTCCGTATCGTCTTGAACGAAAGCCATTGTTTAAACGCATGACATCCCCTTGGTCATACTCGGAGGGCTTTTAGATGTCAGACCCCAACCCCTTGCCCTCTTGGGTCGATGGGCCCAACAAATCGGCGATTCTTGATTTCGTTGCACGGGTGACAAACGAGGACGGCCCGGACTTTCGGCCTGCCGCGGAACGCATCGCGACCTTCGACAACGACGGCACCTTGTGGTGCGAATTTCCGCTGCTTGTGCAACTTCTTTTCACCCTGGCCGAAGTGAAGCGGCTGCCGTTATCTCAACGTCCCGAGTTGCTCGACAACCCAGCGTATAAGGCATTTCTTGCAGGCGACTCCAGGACCGTTGCATCGCTACCGAAGCAAGAGGTTGTCGAGGCTGCATTTGCTGTGCATGCCGGGATGACGGTCGACGATTTCGCGAGCATCGTCGGAAAGTGGTTTTCCACTGCCAGACATCCGACGCTGGGCCGTCTGGTGCTTGATAACACGTATCAACCTCAGCAGGAATTGCTGGCCTTCCTGCGGGCAAACGACTTCAAGACCTTCATCGTTACCGGCGGCGGTATCGAATTCGTGCGAGTCGTTTCGCAACGCCTGTACGGTATTCCAGCCGAGCAAGTGATCGGATCGAGCACCAGGTGCAGCCTGGAAACCATCGAGGGAAATCTGGCGCTCAGAAAGCTGCCCGGTATGGGAAGCTTCGATGATCGCGATGAAAAGGTCGTCAATATCAGCCTTCACCTGGGCCGCCGACCCATCTTTGCCTTCGGCAATTCCGACGGCGATCTGTCAATGCTTCGATACACGCTGCAGGGCGATGGCGCCAGGCTAGGTCTGCTGCTGCACCACGACGATGCAGCGCGAGAGTTTGCTTATGATCGGGATTTCAAAACCAGCCCGTTGAACGACGGACTGGAGCAAGCCGACGCGTATGGCATTCATCTGGTCAGCATGAAGAACGAGTGGCGGAATGTTTTTTCGTCCGCATCACTCTGACCCGCTGCAAAGTTGCTCAGGACAGGAGCGACGGCGGTGAAAATCGAAGGTGTCCGTCAAACCCGGGGAACTCCAGTGTGACTCTCGCGCCAAGACCCTTTGGCGGCTCTCGCCACATAAGTAACAGCTTCGAATGATGCATACAGTTGCAAAGGGACGAGCCTGCGCGTCCCTGTCGCCACGCTGTGACATGGGTGCGTTTCGGTTATAAAGACGCGAGACATCGCAGGTGACGAGGAAGCTTCCTATGCAGGCATCCACGGTTTCACCGATTGCTGCTGCACAACAGCGGCGGCAACGCCGACTGTCCATGGCCGCGGTCATAGCTGCGGCAACAACCTTTGGACTTACCTACAGTCTCACGGCGCCCCTGATTGCCATGAGCCTGATGGCACGCGGCTACTCCAGCCTGTTCATTGGCATGAACGCAGCCATGCATGCCGTAGGTGTGCTGCTGGCTGCACCGTTGTTGCCGGGACTGGCAGCGCGACTGGGTGCGCGTCGACTCACTGTCATCGCGCTGGCTGTTTCGGCTGCACTGCTCGCCATTTTTCGCCTATGGCCGCTGGTCTGGCTCTGGTTTCCCTTGCGCATTGCACTTGGGGCGGCTGCCGAAGCGCTATTTGTCATGTCGGAAACCTGGACGAACGTTTTGAGCGATGAAGACAGTCGCGGCCGCACTATGGCCATCTATACGGCTGCGTTGTCGTTAGGCATGGTGCTGGGACCAGCCCTGCTGTCCGAACTGGGGGTGAGCAATCAAGGTTTCACGGTGGGTGCGGCCATCAGCGCCGGCGCCATCCTGTTCGTGATTTCGCCGTGGGTGCGGGCGCCTGCACGCATCGCACCGGAGCCGGCTCAACCGCTGAAGTACCTCAGGCTTGCTCCTGTCGCGATCGCCACGACGGTACTCAATGCGGGTGTGGAGACTGCCGGTCTTTCATTTATCGCGCTCTATGCCACTGGAATGGGGTGGACCGAGCATCGCGCCATGCAGCTGATCTCCACGCTGATGCTGGGCGCGATTGTTCTGCAGCTTCCCATCGGCTGGCTGGCGGACAAGGTGGACAAGCGCCGCCTGGCGCTCACACTTGCCTGGATATCCGCATTGACGGCGTTGCTGTGGCCTTTTGCGTTGCAGGAGACGCGGCTGGCGTTTGCCATGGTCTTTGTATGGGGCGGTTTGTTCGTCGGCATCTACACCGTGATGCTGGCCATGGTTGGCAGCCGCTTCCAGGGCAACGACCTGGTGGGTGTTTACTCTGTGATGGGCCTGGCTTGGGGGATGGGGGCCCTGTTGGGGCCAAGCATGGCGGGCGTTGCCATGCAGGGTAGTGCGCGGTTCGGCTTACCGTTGGTGATTGCTGTGGCCTGTGCACTGTTTGGCCTTTTCATGATGCGCTCGCAAAGTCGAACATGATCGGCCTTGAGCATCGATTCTTGCGAACAGTAAATGGAGTGCTGATGTGACTCGCTTGATCCTGCTACTGCTCGGCAATGATTTCATGCAGCGTCGCTGGCTGATGCTGGCCATCGTGGGCTTGATCTGGGCAGTGTTGGGCGCCGCCATCTTCGTCGATGCGTTGGATGGCGTGATGTATTTTCCAATCCATGTGTTCGGTTACCTGTTGCTGGTCGAAGCTGTGGTCAGCCTGATCGTGACGCCATCCGGCAGGGACACCCGGGTCGTGCTGCGCAAGGCCCGCGGCGTGGCGTTTCTGATACTGGGTCTTTTGCTGGTCGATGAACACCATACCGCCAGCGTGATCCTCGCGATGCTTTTCGGGCTCGCGTTTCTCATGGATGGCATTTTTCGCATGGCCGCTGCCATCGTTGTTCGTTTCAGTGGTTGGCGGCCATCGCTTTTCACGGGGCTTTTCGAAGTGGGTTTTGCCGCTTTCATGTTCGAGCCTTACCCCACGTTCTATGCCGGCACCGTGCCGTACTGCATCGGCTTGGGGATTTTTCTATCTGGCTGCGGCTTGCTGAGGCAGGCGTTGCGGCTCAAGCATATCCCCGGGCATGCGGCGTTTTCGCGACGGTTGTCGGCGGGGGATTCCCCATGGGCAGTTGGGCGGGAAGAGGCAGCGCAGCAGGATGGCGATTTGATCGTGCACGTGTGGACACCCACTGGCTCGGCAGAAGATGTTGTGGTGCCTAGACCGGTGGTTGATCGCTACATCGCAGCCGTGGATAGCAAGGGCGTGATCTCCACGGGACATGCTGCAATCGAGGCGCCACCGGATATCTATATCAGCCACTACCCCAAAGTGGAGATTGATCGATCGAGTTCTGATTTCGTGCAGATGCTTCGTGCCACGAAAGACAACGATGTAGCGGGTCGCTTCCAGCCCAGCTATGCGGTCGAATCAGCTGGGTGGTGCCATTCGACGGCGCAGATCCACTTTGAACAGTACAACCGCCGCGGGCTTGCTGTGTTTTGGCAAAAATACCGCGATGACGATACCTACAATCTGACTAGCCGCAACTGCTCGAGCACCGTGGCACATGCGCTGGAGGCGGCACTGGAAGGGTCGCTCGCGAAATCGGGTTGGGGACCTGTCCCATTGCTTCGTGCCATGTTCAATCCCGAGCTGTGGGTAGCTGCCCAACTGCAACGTCGCGCCGAAGCGATGGCATGGACGCCAGGGCTGGTGCTGGACTATGCGCGCACCCTGCGTGCCGCCTTACGGCCAACGCCGCTCGGCTGGCACACGGTCTTCGCATTGGGCGGGCGATTCTGGCGCTACGCGCAAATGCTCCGGCGCCGCGAGCCCATCCGTAACATCGAGACAATTCGCGACGAAGTCGATGCGAGAAAAAACAAGCCTGGCAAGCGCGGCTAATGCCGATCGCGGAGTCGCTGATTGCCATAGTAGACCGTTTGATTAATGCGCTTTTCGCCTTATCGACGTCCGCGTCACACCGCTCGTGATATCCCGCACGCTTCGCGTGGAAGTTGCGTCCGCAGCGAGCACTTCTATTGAGCGATCAATCGTTCCCTGATGAGGGAGACTTGATATGAAGTCCAAAAACATCACGCAAATCGTCGTTGTTGCCGCGTCGTTGGCGGTCATCGGCAGCATAGGGGGTATCGCGCTCGCGGCGCAGGATCATGCAACGCAGGACAGGTACTCTCTGACAGTGCCCGGTGGCGGCCTGGCATTTGCCGATTTCAAGGGATACGACGCTTGGCAAACCGTTTCAGTCAGTGAAACCAAGACCAGCGTGAAAGCGATACTGGCTAACGACCTGATGATTCAGGCCTACAAAGATGGCATTCCGGGCAACGGCAAGCCTTTCCCTGAAGGCTCCAAGGTTGTGAAGATCGAGTGGCTCAAGAAGGTGAATACGAAAGCCCCGTACTTCGTCAACATACCGGACACATTGAAGTCGCTCTCATTCATCGAGAAGGACTCCAAGAGATTCCCGAACACGCACGGATGGGCCTATGCCCAGTTCACTTACGACACCCCATCACAGACTTTCAAACCGTCGGTGACGGGGCCAGAGTGTGGATATGCATGCCACACCCCCATGGCCTCGCAGGATTACATCTACACGGCGTATCCCGTGCGATAGAGCTTGCGTTGCTCCTCGTCAGTCGAGAGCGGAGACACTATCTGCTGCTACGCGCGACAGGCATGGCCTCCTAACAGGGCGAATCTGCGGTCAAGTTCATTTTTCGCCACCTCGGACGACCGTTCTGAGCGCTCGGAAATGAACTTGCCCCCAGCTCCGTGCTGCCGCGGCTGGCAATTTGAGGCCAACTGTTCGAAGCCTTACTCATCAGGGTCACGCGTCGACGGCCAGAAACTCTTGTGCAATGCATAGTCGAGCTGGTCGGCCAGACGATCGAAGCATTGGGCTAGAGCGTTGGGCGAGAGCTGGAGGTGGCCCGCTTCGTCGTTGATGCGCGCAGTGAGGTCGGCCAGCAGCCGGATCTCTTCACGTGTTTGGCAGAGCCGTTCGTGGGCTGCTTCGGGAAGTTGGTAGCACAGCTCGGCAACCTGATCTTTTTCCATGGCTCATCACTCCTTGTGAACTGAACAACCGTCGAAACGGACATATAGCGAATACCTTGGACGACCTTCGGTAGACAGAAGAGCTACCAAGCTGAGCCAAGATCGCTTCGCTGATCGGATATAGTGTGTTGCGTTCACCAGCTGAAATCGCAGGCGGAAGCGGACCATGACGCGCCTTGAAAACGACTATCTTCCATCCTGGTTCACACGAACCCAGGGCTAGACTGGCAGCTCTCCCGTGTGGCTGGTATAGACCGTTATGCCGTTCCCATCAGGGTCGATCAACTGGAAGTAGTCGTGACCAAAAAATTGATTCTCGGCAATTTCGTCTACCGACAGACCCTTTTCGACTAAGGCCGTCCTGTACAGTTCCAGATCGCTCTTGGAGCTCCCGTCAATCATCAGGTCGAGTCTTTCATGGAAAAAGCCACTGCGCTGGCCGAGCTGGCTAGAAGTTAGTGAAAGTGGCAACATTTCATTTTTGCTAAAGAGCAAAAGGTGTGTTCCACCTCGCAATTCGATGATCGCCAAATCGGGAAATATTCCACATGAGCGTAAGCCCAATTTTGTGTAGAACCGATAACTGGCATCTACATCGTCAACCTTCAAAATAAAGTGTGCGAAGGCTGCTGCGGGTAAATTGCTGTTCATAGTTTCGCTAGTCCTTCAAGGTATCGAGCTTTCGCTGGCTGATGAGTGCGTACTTGTCACTGGTTTCCTCGACGCACACTGCGGCGGTAATCTGACTGGGCAGTCGGAAATGTTATACGACTGGCCAGTCGGAAAAGCAAGGGGCAAGTTTTGACACGAAAAAAGGAAATTGACCGAGACCGGATTTTGGATGCCGCCGAGAGCGTGATACTCGATTCCGGTGGCCGAAATTTCACGCTGGATGCCGTCGCCGAGCGTGCAGGGATCAGCAAAGGCGGTCTCGTGTACAGCTTTGCGACCAAGGATGGGCTGGTTCGCGCGGCGTTGGAGCGCGAAGTCGCGCGCTTTCAAGAGGCGGTCGGACGTCGGATCGACGGCAAGCCAGTCAAGCATTTCGAACTGATCCTGGCCCACATCGAGGAGGCGCTCGACGAGGATGACGCCGCGACGCGCAAGGCGGCGTTCTTAGTAACCGCCTTGGTACATGCCCCCGACATGATGGAGCCAGCCCGACGCTACTACCGTGCTCTGCTTGATCCCCTCCTGTCCAAATCGGGCGAAGCCCATGAGGTCCGCAACGCCCTGCTGGCCGTAGAAGGAATTTTCCTGCTGCGAGGACTGGGCTTCGTCGAGGTCTCGGCGGAGGAGCATAGATCTGTCCTGCTCCATGCACGGGATACGGTCGCCAGAGTACTGGCCAAACGCCGAGCAGCACGCCCTAAACTCTAAGAAAGCGGAGCAAGGATCGGCCGGGCCTGCCACGAGAGTCGGCTACTGGAAAACAAAACTCGGGGTCAGGTTGCACCTTCCACGGAGATCTTGGTCGGCGGACTTCCGCGAGCTTCAGCCAGACATGAAAAACCCCGCACTAGGCGGGTTTTCAATAACTGGTACGGTGATAGGACTCGGATAGTCAGTTCTCATGCGACCTGCGAAGCTTCGCCTTTCAAAGTACCGTCAAAAGTACCGTCATTCGCAGCCAGCTTGCCGGCAATCCATGCATGCACTTCGTTTGAAGACCACGCGACGGTACTACGAGTCGGTGTTAGTGCATGGCCGCGCGGGAACATCCCCGCATTCGCCCATCGGTACAAGGTTGCCTTGCTGACTCCGACAAGTGCTAGAACGGCGGGCAGGCGGAGCAGGGCAGGTGCCGAGCCGTGTTGAGCGGTTCGAATGGCATCGTTCATAGCTTTCATTCCTTCATGCATGGCGAAGCAGCCGATGAACTGGCTTATGCGCTGTGGTGGGTGCGGTTTGGCGGGGGTACGGGGGGATGTCGAACGCTGTCGACTGTTTGATGGGGTAACGAAAATCTGTGGCGAATATTTCTAGGGGTTACTCAGGTACTCCATAAGCTCTCCGTTGGCCATGTGGGCAAATGGCCTTGCCTTGCCGACGCTATCCGCGGCGACCTCTGGTCCCGTGAACTGGAATCCTGTGACGTTCTTGCTGAAGTTCTCGGCAACCTTCGCGTCGACCGACAGGCGGGTGAAAAGTGCATCTGGAGATTGCTGCGGCAGAGTGACTGCAAAGGACTTGGGTTGGCCGATGCTGGCCGGGGGGATCAGCGAACAATTCTGCTAACGTCGG
>Ga0302309_10002764_pt1 | contig 14230 bp, 5 predicted proteins | sample III_Palsa_N1_1_FD_200453 | JGI IMG/M metagenome (GOLD analysis project Ga0302309, IMG submission 200453) | Peat permafrost microbial communities from Stordalen Mire near Abisko, Sweden - III_Palsa_N1_1 | ecosystem: Environmental > Terrestrial > Soil > Palsa > Peat permafrost | place: Sweden... | reverse complement strand
CATGCTGGTCTACCTTTATGCCGCTGTGCTTTATTGCGGCATCGTTAAGCATGGTTTCGAACGCCTTTAATTCGTCCAGGGTGCGCACGCCGAATCCAATATGGTTAAGGCCGCCTTTATCCTTATCCAAGTGTTCGTAGCTCCCTTTGGGCAACACAAAAAAGACTTTCGTATCCCCGGTTTCATAAATTGCCATGCGCTCATCAAGATATACCGGCTTGTCCAAAAAACTGCTGTAGAACTTTTCCGTTGCCGTAATATTTTTTACGATAATGACGATGTGATCGATAAAGCTGATTTTCATGGTTATTTATTGAATGTGCTTCAAAACTAATACTTTTATACAACACACCAACTCCCGTTTCACCAATTAACTTTTCTTCCGGACTTCCCGACTTCCGGACTTTCGGACTTTCGGACTTTCGGACTTCCCGACTAACCTCTACTACCAATATCTTTCTTACCTTAGTAAATGCAAATTTCTGACCTGTTTAAATTTACTCCGTTCAATCTGCTCGACATCCTTCTCGTCGCCTTACTCATCTACCAGGTTTATAATTTGATACGGGGCACCATTGCTGCAAATATTTTCATTGGTCTTGCCCTGATCTTCGCTTTATACTACATCGTAAAGGCGCTGCACATGCAGTTGCTCACGGCAATCCTTGGCAAATTTGTCGATGTCGGTATTATTGCGCTCATCGTGGTTTTTCAGCAGGAAGTACGGCGGTTCCTGTTGATGCTCGGTAAAAATGCATCCCTTCAGCGCAACAGGGCCTGGTGGCGGTATTTTTTTGGCAAAACCGACGTTGAGAAAAACAATTACGCCCGGATAAAGCCCATCATTGATGCCTGCAAGATCCTGAAACAAACACGTACCGGTGCACTGATCGTTTTCGCCAAATATTACGACGAGCAATTCTACCAGAACAGTTGCGAGGTGATAGACGGCTTTATATCCAAGCGTTTGCTCGAAAGTATCTTTCAAAAATCCAGCCCGCTGCATGACGGCGCTGTGGTGATATCCGAAAATAAGATCAAGTCCGCGAGCTGTATTTTACCGCTCACTGAAAAAACCGACCTGCCTGCCCAGTTCGGCCTCCGGCACCGCGCAGGCATTGGCGTAACAGAAGCAAACGATGCCACGGCCATTATCGTTTCCGAAGAAACCGGCGAGATTTCGTACGCGAAACAGGGCCGGGTTAAAATGAATATCAGTTTCGCCGAATTGGAAAAACTGCTGAATAAGGATTTTTAAACTTTTACGTTTACTAAATATGCTCGCAACACTGCCTGGTAAATTGGAATCCTTCAGGGTAATGTTTAACCTGGTGTACCGGTATTTGCTTTTTACCGGCCTGTTCTATTTTATATTCTACGTTTGGAAGAACCAAAGATTCTGGCGTGCCAAAATACAGCAGCGTTACCCTGGTAAAAAATACATCTTCCACGAGGTAAAATACTCGTTTCTTACGATGCTCATTTTTGGGATGATCATCGTTCTTACTATCTGGGCAGGTAAAAATGGGCTTACGAAAGTTTACACGCCCATCAACAAATTCGGGTACAGCTACTTCTTTTTTAGCATTTTACTGATGATCGTTCTCCACGATGCCTATTTTTATTGGACGCATCGTCTGCTGCACTGGAAACCCCTGTTTAAAACGGTTCATAAAACGCACCACCTGTCCATAAATCCCACGCCTTTTGCAGCCTACGCCTTTCATCCGTTGGAGGCCGTTGTTGAGATAGGTATCATTCCGCTTATTGCTTTTACCATTCCCCATAACGCTTCGGCCATCACTATCTTTTCAATCTACAGCCTGTTGCTGAATGTGCTGGGCCATTTGGGCTACGAGCTCTTTCCAAAAGGCTTTGCCCGCCATAAGCTGTTTAAGTGGCACAATACATCCACCCATCACAACATGCACCACCGGCTGGTGAAATGTAACTACGGCCTTTATTTCAACTATTGGGACAGATGGATGAAAACCAACCATCCAACTTACGAAGAAAGCTTTGAAGCCATGGCCGACCAACGGGAAAAAGGCAAAGAATTAACACTTTCAGGCGACGTTGTTGTTAATTAAAGGGCGCCTCTTAAAACTCGCCTTTTCCTCTCCTTTGGAGAGGAATTAAAGATGAGGCAAATAAACAAAACGAGTTTTTAGAGGTACCCTAAAGTGCTGGAAATGAAATAACATTAACTCATAATTAAATAGATTTTAATACCTTTGCATTAGGTATGCACATATTCTCGTCACTTAAAACATTAACGGATACGCTGCAGGAATCCTTTTTCCTGAGCGTGAGGTTCTTCTTATTTGCAGGTTCTATCTTCCTTTTCTTCTACGTTTGGAAAAAAAGAAAATACTGGCATTTAAAAATACAGCAGCGTTTCCCCGGCAAGGAGCATATCCTTAGGGAGATCAGGTACTCATTCTATACTGTGTTTATCTTTGGCATTGTGATAGCACAGGTGGCATGGGCCAGCAAGGAGCGCTGGACGCTGATCTACTATCCGATCGATAAATATGGTTACCCCTATTATTTCTTCAGCATCATTCTGATGATCTTTGTTCACGATGCCTATTTTTACTGGACACATCGCCTGCTGCACTGGAAACCCCTTTTTAAACATGTGCATAAGGTTCACCACCTTTCGCTTAATCCAACGCCCTTTTCGTCTTATGCCTTTCACCCGGTTGAAGCTTTGGTTGAAATTGGCATCATCCCGCTGCTGGTTTTTACTATTCCCTACCACGTGTCGGCGATTTGTATTTTCTCGGTTTACACGCTCGTGATGAATGTGCTGGGCCATATGGGCTATGAATTTTTCCCAAAGGGATTCGCCAGCCACAAAATATTTAAATGGCATAATACACCCACCAACCACAATATGCATCATCGCTATGTTAAGTGCAACTATGGCTTGTATTTTAATATTTGGGACAGGGTGCTAAAAACAAACCATGCACGTTACGAAGAAGTTTTCGAGGAAGTGGTTGCCCAGCGAAGTTCAAAAATATTGGAAACAATCGACGCCGCCACAGTTAAAGGCGACGTTGAAGCGATTGAAGCGGAAACAGCTATTGCGTTAAACCGTTAACGACTCTTGGCTCTTGACTCTAGTCTCTTGACGGCGGAACTTTCCCTCGTCCGCCATAGCTTTAGCGACGGCGGAACTGCCACTCACCACTCACCACTCACCATTCACCACTCACCATTCACCACTCACCACTCACCATTCACAACTCACCATTCACAACTCACACTTCGCGTTAAATGCCTATCTTTAACCTATGCAACTATGGGCCCTTTAAAAACCATTTTCAATGCTTTGGGCGTATCACTTACCCTAAGCCTGGAGTACCTTGCCATTGCCGGTTCGGTTTTCCTGTTTTTTTACGCCTGGAAAAAACGCAGATACTGGTACTTAAAAATTCAGCAGCGTTTTCCGGAAAACAAACACATCATCCGCGAGATGGTCTACTCGTTTACAACTGTAATAATTTTCGGGCTTGTGATATTACCGGTATGGTGGGCAACCAATCATAATATAACGCTTGTTTACCGCCCCTTGAACAAATACGGTTACATTTACTATGTTTTCAGCATATTCCTGATGATTGCGCTGCACGATACGTATTATTACTGGACCCACCGGTTACTTCATTGGAAAAAGATATTCCGGTATGTGCACAAAACGCATCACCTATCGCTCAATCCCACTCCCTTTTCGGCTTATGCCCTGCATCCTATTGAGGCCCTGCTGGATGTAAGCATTATCCCGATCATTGTATTCACTATTCCTTACCACGCATCGGCGGTTACAATTTTTTCGGGGTACACGTTAGGGATGAATGTTTTGGGGCATGCCGGCTTTGAATTTTTTCCCAGCGGCTTCACGCAACACAAATTGTTCAAATGGCACAACACCCCCACGCACCATAACATGCACCACCGCTATGTGAAGTACAATTTCAGCATCTATTTTAATTTTTGGGACCGCGTGATGAAAACCAATCACCCCAACTACGAAAATGCCTTTGAAAAGGTGATTGAACAACGCAATACCCTGCGGGAAGCTACAGCCCCTGAAAATGATCCGCTCGAAATTAATGTGAGCCTGGCGGAGCAGGAAGAATTACTGAATTAAGGGGTTCGCTTTTTTAGATCGGCTAAGGTCAGTTAGGAATCGTTAATGGGAGATAATCTATAGTCATAGGCATCCGAAGCTTCAAACTACGGACATGTGTGGTCTATCCTAAAACGCTAATTTATTGCCGAAAGCAAGAAATGTATTGAAACGCATCGAAAAAACAGCTGGTGGCTTTTCTTACAAGACCAACTAAAGTGCCGGATATATTTCGTTTTATCTATTTAGTTGAAATTTAGTTATCTTTAAAGCTTAAAAGCCAATTATCTATAACACACAACGGTGAATAATGACCCGGCGAATCACAATTATTGTCCTTCTATATTTGGTTCAATTGGGAAAGCTCTTGAGTTTGACACCTCTAATTTCAGAAAGTGGGTTTGGATGACGTGGAGGCTGTTTTTGACGGTATTTTTTCAAAAAGTGTAGTGTGCCAACTTTTTTATTTTCCGGTTTCTACCCTGTAAATTTGCCAGCATGGCGTTCCTTAGGGTAGAAAACAAAAAGTCGGGCAGCTATATCCGGATAGTGGAAAGTTACCGGGACGCGGATGGGCACAGCCGTCACCGCATTCTGTATAACCTTGGCAAGGTGTCGGATTATACCCCTGACCAACTGCTGCGCATTGGTTCCCGTCTTTATGAACTTGGGGGCGGTGACCTGAAAGACCTTTTAGGTATTACCACAACAGAAAAGGCACGCCTCAATTATGGTTTCTACCAAGTGTATGCAGGGGCCTTGGCACATTACGGCCTGCCGCGTATTTTTAGCCGGATCAGCAATAAACATAAACTGCAATTTGATTTTCAGAATGCCGCTTTGTTAATGATCCTTGAAAGACTACAGGACCCATGCAGTAAACGCAGCACGTATTTCAACCAGTCGGAATATTTAGGGATAAAACCAGTTGGCTTACAACACCTGTACAGGACGCTGGATAAACTGGCAGACTATAATCAGCTTATACAAAAGCAGATTTTTCAGACTGGAAGGGATTTGTTTAACCAACGCCTGGATGTTGTGTTCTATGACGTCACCACCCTTTACTTTGACAGCGACGTTGAGGTTGAGAAAGAACTCCGTCAAAAGGGTTTTTCCAAAGATGGCAAGGTTGGCAAGACGCAGATATTATTCTGTATGCTCATTGACCAGGACAAACAGCCCATCGGTTATAAGGTGTTTAAAGGCGATACTTTTGAAGGCCATACCTTTGAGCATGCCATCAAGGGTCTCAAAGATGAGTATCAGATCGATAAGGTTATTGTTGTTGCCGACCGGGGCATGTTATCGGCGGCCAACCTGGAAGTAACAGTAAACAACGGGTATGAATTCATTGTTGGAGAACGCTTGCGCAAACTGCCGCGGGAAGTACAGGAACCACTGCTGGATAGCAACAATTATACAGCAACATGGACGTATAAAAATTCAGAGGGGGAAGAAGTGACCGTCCGCTACTGTGCCGTTGCCTTCCAGGGCCGGACTATCATAGGCACTTATTCGGCAAAACGAGCCAAAAAAGATGCTCATGACAGGGAAGTCAAACTAAAAACAGCAAAAAAGCTTTTGGAAAACCCAAGCCTGGTTGCCAAAAAGGCAGGACGCTTCTTTCTCAAAAAAGAAGGCGAAACCAAGTACGAACTCGACGACCAAAAAGTAGCAAGGGATGAACAGTTCGACGGCTTTTTGGCCATAGCTACCAACAATACAACACTCGATATAAATATTATACTGGAACAGTACAAACAGCTTTACCGCATTGAACATACCTTCCGCACCTTTAAGTCACATTTGGAAACCCGGCCTATGTTCCATTGGACAGACAAAAGGATCGAAGGGCATTTATGCCTGTGCTATCTCTCCTATACACTATTAAACTATACCTTGTTAAAACTGGAACGGGCAGGCGTAAAAACCACCGAAGCAGAGTTGCGGAAAACAATTGAAAGAATGCAGGTAAGTTTGATAGAGCAAGATGGCAAAGAATACTACCTGCGCTCGGCTGCCCAGCCACTGGAAACGCTCATCCAACAGAAGCTGGGATTGACCGCTCTTCCATCGGTATTTAACGCCACCGATTCGACACAACTCATTTAATATCAATTAGTTACAAAACAACGTAGTGTGCCTGCTGATTTACAGTGTATTGATAATCAGATTGTTATCCGACAAACGTGTCAAACTCAAGAAGAAATGTATTGAAACGCATCGAAAAAACAGCTGGTGGCTTTTCTTACAAGACCAACTAAAGTGCCGGATATATTTCGTTTTATCTATTTAGTTGAAATTTAGTTATCTTTAAAGCTTAAAAGCCAATTATCTATAACACACAACGGTGAATAATGACCCGGCGAATCACAATTATTGTCCTTCTATATTTGGTTCAATTGGGAAAGCTTTTTGGTCAAACGCCCGTCGTTACTTCGTTCACACCACAGTCCGGCCCGGTAGGGACCAATATAACCATTAGCGGTAAAAATTTGAGCAGTACATCAGCCGTCACAATCGGAAGTGTTCCCGCATTAATCATATCAAATTCCGACTCCCTATTAGTTTGCATGACGATGCCGGGTAGCGCTACAGGTGCAATTTCGATTACGGCGCCAGCCGGTTCGATAACAAGTTCCGGCAGTTTTACCGTTACCGGAACACCTTATCCCACGGCGCAACTGGGCAACAAGCTGGTTGGCACAGGTACAGGAAGTTCCCAGGGAGCATCTGTTGCCGTAAGCGCTGATGGTAACACTGCAGTAGTAACATCCTCTTTAGCTAATGCCTTCATCGGAGCAGCGTGGATTTACGTTCGCAATGGAAGTTCCTGGACACAACAGGGGCCCGAACTTGAAGGGTCCGGAGCGCTCGGCGGTTCAAGGCAGGGTTGGTCGGTCGCGATCAGCGCCGATGGAAACACGGTCGCTCTTGGGGGCCCTCAGGATGATGGCGACATAGGAGCGTTTTGGGTGTTTGTCCGCAATAATGGGACATGGTCGCAGCAGGGTGCAAAATTATTAGCGTCGGGTATAACAGGTCAAGCCAATTTGGGCGCTTCTCTCTGCCTGAGCGCCGACGGCAACACGATAATAGTTGGCGGCGACATAGGCAACCCGCAGAATGGAACTGCCTGGATATTTACCCGGAACAATGGTGTTTGGACGCAGCAGTTCGTTGCAACCCCAGCTGCGGCAGAAGTGGGCGCTGCCGTGGCCCTGAGCGCTGATGGAAAAACGGCAGCAATAGGTGGCCCTGGCTACGGTACTACCGGGTCGATATGGGTCTATTCGCTTAACAGCGGCACATGGCAACTGCAGGGAAACGTCACAGGAGCAGCAGGTAGTACCATTGGAAGCACCCTCGCCTTAAGCGCCGACGGCAATATTTTATTGACGGGCGACGCCGGTTATAACAATTATGATGGCGCTGCATATATATTTACCCGCACCCAAGGCAATTGGAATCAGACGGGATCCATGTTAAACTGCGTCGGCGTGGTTGGCCAGGCACAGGCAGGCAGCACGGTAGCCTTAACGGCTGATGGCAGTGTTGCAATAGTCGGCGGGTTTTTGGATAATAGCGGTCAGGGCGCAACGTGGGTATTTACAAACAGCAATGGCGCATGGACACAGCAAGGCAACAAATTAATAGGTACAGGAAATACCGGTCCGGCTAACCAGGGAACCGGTGTTTCAATAAGCGCAGATGGGAATATAATGATCGAAGGGGGCGACGTCGATAGTCCCGAAGGGGCGGCCTGGATTTTTACCGCCCAGCCTGTTTCAACAACGCTGCCGGCTTCAGAAATCACGACTACCGGCGCAGTAATAAACGGAACCGTTAATCCAAACTGGAATGGTACCGCTGTCAGTTTTGAGTTAAGCACTAATACTGATTTAAGCGGCTCAACAAACCCAGCGCTCAGTACGGGCATTAGCCCGATCGCTGCTGGAGCCGTCACGAAAACTTTTACAAGCGTATTGACCGGTCTGACACCCAATACAACTTATTATTACCTTATCAACGGAACAAACAGCAATGGTGTTTCAAATGGCGCGATACTTAATTTTACCACTGTCGCATTGCCGCCAAATATCGTTTCAGTTACACCGGCCAGCGGGCCTCCCGGAAGTTTAATTACTGTAACCGGTATAGGCTTAAGCAATCTGACATCTTTTAATATTGGGAACGTACCCGCAATTGTGGTCTCAAGTGACGGCGCCACCCTGACGGGCCTGGTCATGCCGGGAACAACCGGTGGAACTATATCCGTCAGTACTCCTGTCGGTTCCGCCACCAGCAGCAGTAGTTTTAACGTCACTCCCCCCCCTTCTCCAAACGCCCAGGCGGGAAATAAGCTCATAGGATCCGGCAATGTGGGCGCCGCGCAACAGGGAGGTTCAGTTGCAATCAGTGCGGACGGTAGTACGGCAATCGTTGGCGGTCCGCAGGACAATGGCAAAGTCGGCGGTGCGTGGATATATGTGCGGAACGGAAACACCTGGACGCAGCAAGGATCCAAGCTGGTAGGGACAGGATATGCTGGCGGTTTGCCGGGCCAGGGCGGGTCGGTAGCCTTAAGCGCAGATGGAAATACAGCAGCCGTCGGCGCTTCAAACGATAACAATGGTACGGGCGCAGTATGGATATTTACGAGAACTGCCGGGGTGTGGACGCAGCAAGGCACAAAATTGGTTGGCGCCGGTTTTAACGGCGTGTTAATACAACAAGGCATCTCGGTTGCATTGAGTGCAGATGGCAATACTCTTCTTACCGGCGCTTTGGCCGATAATAACTTTCTGGGCGCGGCATGGATATTCACCAGGAACGCTAATGTTTGGACGCAACAGGGGAGCAAATTGGTCGGCACAGGCTCAGTGGGAAATGGTGACCAGGGGAACGCGGTTGCCTTAAGCGCTGATGGTAATACAGCGATAGTCGGTGCGGAGGGGGACAACAGCGGTATAGGTGCTGCATGGATCTATACCCGGTCTGGTGGAACATGGACGCAGCAGGGTGCAAAATTGGTTGGATCGGGCAGCGCCGGGTCCTCAGTTCAACAAGGGAGTGCCACCGCATTAAGCGCCGACGGCAACACGGCGGTCATTGGCGCCAGGGGTGATTATATTAATCTCGGGGCAGCGTGGGTTTTTTCCCGCACTAACGGGACCTGGACGCAGCAGGGAATCAAGCTAAACGGCACAGGAGCTACCCAGGCCGACAACCAGGGCAGCTCTGTAGGTATAACCGCAGATGGTGAAACGATAGCAATTGGCGGGAATGCAGACAATAACAACATAGGCGCAGTGTGGACCTTTGTCAAAAACAATGGCGTTTGGGTCCAGCAAAGCGCAAAAATGGTTGGTACTGGCAACTCCGGATCTTCTCAACAGGGCGTGTCACTCGCCTTAAGTTCTAATGGTAATTTTCTAATAACCGGCGGGAGCGGTGATAATTCCAACCAGGGCGCAGCGTGGATATTTGGGGCTTCGCCAGTGGCAAATACATTGCCCGCAACAGTTATTGCTACTACCAGTGCTGCTTTAAACGGCTCCGTTAGTGATAATGGTAATACGACCTCCGTCAATTTTGAGTATAGCACAGCCGCGGATTTAACCGGATCGACTATAGTGACACCTGATAATGAACCCAATCCAGTTCTTCCCGGTACTGGCCTGACCCCTTTCAATTTCTCGTTAAATGGTTTAAATGATGGAACAACCTATTATTACAGGATCGACGGTTCAAACACTAACGGCGTTGCATACGGCACGATCTATAGCTTCACAACCTCCGCCGGCCCACCTGTCATCAATTCCTTCAGCCCGGCATCCGGATCTCCGGGCAGCCTTGTTACCATTGACGGATCTAACCTGCTCAATTTAAGTAATTTATCCATTGGCGGTAAGGCTGCCATAGCCTTAACAAACACAGGAACAACAATTACGGCTATGGTGATGCCCGGGGCTGCAACAGGCTTGATATCCATTTCTACCAATGCGGGTACCGTATCAACTAGTGAGGATTTTACCGTGACACCGACCATGTATCCGGGGCGTCAGCAAGGCAGTCAATTGATTGGCACCGGTGCTGCCAATTCCAATGAAGGACAGTCGACAGCTATCAGTTACGATGGAAATACCGCTGTTGCAGGGGGCGACGGCGTTATTTGGGTTTTCACCAGAACAGATACTATTTGGACTCAGCAGGGACCTGTTATTGGCTCGCAGGGAGGCCTGCTAGGTAGCGCTGTTGCAATTAGCGCGGATGGAAACACTTTAATTGCAGGAGGCCCGTCATACAACAATGATCAGGGCTGTGCAGGAATTTTTACCCGGAGCAGCGGCGTCTGGACGCAGCAAGGACCGTTACTGATAGGTACCGACAATATCGGGAACGCAAGTGAGGGCAGCAGCGTAGCTTTAAGCGCCGATGGTAACACAGCGGCAGTAGGCGGCTTTAGCGACAACAATGGTTTAGGTGCAGTATGGATTTTTAACCGTGTTGGAACTGCCTGGACACAAAGCGCCAAAATAACGGGAATAGGAACGGCGGGGCTATACTCGGCCATCCAGTCCATGGCGTTGAGTGCTGACGGAAATACATTGATCACCGGCAATCCTTATGATAACAACAACCAGGGTTCAGCTATTGTATATTATAATAGTAATGGCATATGGTCCCGGCAAGGGAGCAAATTGATTGGGACCGGAGGTATTGCGACATCAGGACAAGGCGGATCGGTGGCTTTGAGTGCTGACGGTAATCTTGCCATTATTGGAGGTGCCGGAGGCGATAACACAACCGCCGGCGGGGCCTGGATCTTTAAGCGGGGCAACGGATCATGGACACAGCAAGGAAATAAGCTGGTCGCCAGTTTAACGTCTGGAAGCTTAGGATCATCAGTCGCATTGAGCGCTGATGGTAATACAGCGGTCATTTCTGCTCCATACCTGGATGTCGGTGTGGAAAACACCGGCGCCTCGTGGGTTTTCACGCAAAACGCTGGAGTTTGGAGTCAACAGGGAATTTTCCTGGTCGCCTCCGGGCCAAGCACTGATCCCAATCAGGGTTGTTCGATCAGTTTAAGCGCTGACGGGTCAACCTTAATTACCGGCGGACCGTTCGAAAATGATTATACAGGCGAAGTAGTTATTTTCACGCCAATCCCGCCTGTTACCCTCAGTTACAGCAGCCCGGAAACTTATACCGAGGGTACATCCATTACACCACTTGCGCCAACAAGCAGCAATGTGGCGGCGCCGGGTTACAACACTACGGCTGTTGTCCTGGGCTTGGGCTTTAGAGGCCCGACGGGTGTAGCAGTAGATGCCGCAGGCGATGTGTACGTGGCCGACTACGGCGACAAGCTGGTAAAGGAAATACCCGCAGGGAGTACTATCCCGGTAATTATAGGCTCCGGTTTCACTGATCCATATGGACTGGCTGTAGACGCGGCAGGGGATGTATATGTCACCGATTATGGCGCCAGTGCCGTATATAAGATCCCGGCAGGCAATGGAACACCGGCAATCGTAGGCTCCGGCTTCAGTCATCCGACGGGGGTAGCCATAGATGCAGCCGGCGATGTGTACGTAGCTGATTGCAGCCATAATGCAGTAAAGAAAATTCCGGCTGGCAGCAATACCCCGCAATCCATCGGCTCGGGCTTTAACGGGCCGATAGGGGTTGCGGTAGATGCCCGGGGAAACGTGTACGTGGGCGACAAAGGCAACAATGCCGTAAAGGAGATCCCTGCAGGGAGCAATACGCCGCAGGTGATCGGCGCTGGTTTCAGTGGATCATCGGGCGTAGCCGTTGATGCATCAGGCAATGTATTCATCGGTGATTATGGGAATAACCAGGTAAAGATGATCCCTGTGGGCAGCAGTTTCCCGCAAATCATAGGTTCAGGCTTCAGTCATCCTGACGGGGTAGCAACAGACGGCGCCGGTAATGTATATGTGGCCGATTATGCCAATAATGCCATCAAACAAATTAAACCAACAGGTGGCTATTATATCGGTCCTTTCTTACCTGCTGGCTTAAGTTTTAATAATACGTTCGGTGTTCTCAGCGGAACGCCAACCGCAAGCAGCCCGGCAACAAATTATACCGTAACGGCTTATAACAATCTCGGCGGTAAATCAGCAACACTAAATATAAAGGTTAGCATCGGGCCACCCAGCGTCAGTTACAGCAGCCCGGAAACCTATATTGAGGGTACAGCAATTACACCGCTTTCACCCACGAGCAGCAATGTATCAGCGCCGGGCTACGGAACCACCCCGGTTACCCTTGGTTCTGGCTTTAGCGGCCCGACCGGCGTAGCCATTGATGCTTCGGGAAATGTGTACATGGCCGACTACGGCAACAAGCAGGTAAAGGAGATCCCTGTAGGAAGCAATACTCCGCAAATCATAGGCTCGGGCTTTAACGACCCCTATGGTGTAGCAGTAGATGCGGCAGGGGATGTATATGTGACCGATTATGGCGCCAGTGCCGTCTATAAGATCCCGGCAGGCAATGGAACCCCGGTAACCATAGGCAGCGGGTTCAGCCATCCAACGGGCGTAGCCATAGATGCAGCCGGCGATGTGTACATAGCTGATTACAGCCACAATGCAGTAAAGAAGATCCCGGCTGGCAGCAATACGCCTCAAACCATAGGTTCGGCCTTTAGCGGGCCGATAGGGGTTGCCATAGATGCCTATGGAAACGTGTACGTGGGCGACAAGGGCAACAATGCGGTAAAGGAGATCCCTGCAGGCAGTCCCGTAGGTACGGGACCGCAGATCATAGGCTCCGGTTTCAATGCGGCATCTGGCGTAGCAGTCGACGCATCGGGCAATGTATATATTGGAGATTATGGAAATAACCAGGTAAAGATGATCCCCGCAGGCAGCAATACTCCGCAAGTCATTGGAACAGGCTTCAGCCATCCGGACGGGGTGGCAACAGATGGCGCCGGCAACGTATATGTGGCAGATTATGGCAATAATGCAGTAAAACAAATTAAACCGCTTGGAGGCTATTATATAGGTCCTTTCTTACCTGCCGGCTTAAGTTTTAACAATACTTCCGGTATTCTCAGCGGAACGCCAACCGCAAGCAGCCCGGCAACAAATTATACGATAACAGCTTATAACGCATCCGGAGGCAGCCCGGCAACACTGAATATAACGGTTATTGGCCTGCCCACAGTTAGTTACACCAGTCCGCAAACTTATAATGTAGGTGCAACCATAACGCCGCTTTCATCCACGAGCAGCAATGTAGCAGCGCCGGGTTACGGAACCACCCCGGTTACCATTGGTTCGGGTTTTAGCGGACCGACCGGCGTAGCCATTGATGCTTCGGGAAATGTGTACCTGGCCGACTACGGCAACAAGCAGGTAAAGGAGATCCCTGTAGGAAGCAATACCCCGCAAGTCATAGGCTCGGGTTTTAACGACCCATACGGTGTAGCAGTTGATGCGGCAGGGGATGTATATGTGACCGATTATGGCGCCAGTGCCGTCTATAAGATCCCGGCAGGCAATGGAACCCCCGTAACCATAGGCAGCGGGTTCAGCCATCCAACGGGCGTAGCCATAGATGCAGCCGGCGATGTGTACATAGCTGATTACAGCCACAATGCAGTAAAGAAGATCCCGGCTGGCAGCAATACGCCTCAAACCATAGGTTCGGCCTTTAGCGGGCCGATAGGGGTTGCAGTAGATGCCCAGGGAAACGTGTACGTGGGCGACAAAGGCAATAGCGCCGTAAAGGAGATCCCAACGGGCAGTCCCGTAGGTACGGGACCGCAGATCATCGGCTCCGGTTTCAATGCGGCATCGGGCGTAGCAGTCGACGCATCAGGCAATGTATATATTGGAGATTATGGAAATAACCAGGTGAAGATGATCCCTGCCGGCACCAATACCCCGCAAATAATAGGTTCAGGCTTCAGCCATCCTGACGGGGTGGCAACAGATGGCGCCGGCAACGTATATGTGGCAGATTATGGCAATAATGCAGTAAAACAAATTAAACCGCTTGGAGGCTATTATATAGGTCCTTTCTTACCTGCCGGCTTAAGTT
>Ga0302309_10002760_pt1 | contig 14241 bp, 16 predicted proteins | sample III_Palsa_N1_1_FD_200453 | JGI IMG/M metagenome (GOLD analysis project Ga0302309, IMG submission 200453) | Peat permafrost microbial communities from Stordalen Mire near Abisko, Sweden - III_Palsa_N1_1 | ecosystem: Environmental > Terrestrial > Soil > Palsa > Peat permafrost | place: Sweden... | reverse complement strand
CATAGTCCATAGCGGAAAGATTTACGATGATTAATTTTTCTATGGACTATCGACTACAGACTAAGGACTATGGACTATCGACTATGGACTATCGACTACAGACTCAAGACTATCGACTATGGACTACAGACTCAAACCTACGCTCTGCGGATCAAACCTAAAAGCAGGGCGATTATGGCTATTACTAATAATACGTGGATAAGGCCTGTGGCTGAATATAAGAATACTCCGAGTGCCCATCCTATAATAAGGATAACGGCTACAATATACAATAAACCTCTCATGATGTTAAAGTTTTTAAGTTGAAAAATATAGGTTCAACTATACCAAAACCGTTCCAAAATGCAGGCAAACAAAAAAACCCCGCTATTAGCAGGGCTTAGTTCATTACCTTTTTGGCAATTAATATTCGTCTTCGTTAAAAAAGAAATCGTCCTTGGTCGGGTAATCCGGCCATATCTCTTCAATATTTTCGTAAGGCTCACCATCATCTTCCAAAGCCTGCAGGTTTTCAATTACCTCAACAGGAGCGCCGGAACGGATAGCATAGTCAATTAATTCATCTTTTGTTGCGGGCCAGGGTGCATCTTCAAGGTGCGATGCCAGTTCGAGTGTCCAATACATATCTTATGTTTTGTTATTATTAAGCAGAATTACGTTTTCGCAAAAGTATAATATTTTTAAATTGATTATCAATATTTTTTTGTAAAATTTTAAATGCGTGGAATCCACTCATTTTCGGGTATTTTATTGTCGTTTGCAATCTTACGTGCCAAAGTGAACAGGTAATCGCTCAGCCTGTTCAGATAAATGTTCACTTTTTCATCAACCGGGCTTTCTTCGGCCAGGTGAACGGTTATGCGTTCGGCCCTGCGGCACACACATCTTGCAATATGGCAAAATGAAATGGCATTACTGCCACCCGGCAAAATAAAATGTTTAAGCGCGGGTAATTGCTCGTCCATAGCGTCCATTTCCTGTTCCAGCAACTCAATATCGGCCAGGTGCAGGTCGGGGATCACCATTTTTGATCTTTCCGGATCGGCAGCGAGCGAGGAGCCGATGGTGAACAGCCTGTCCTGAATGTGCTTTAAAATTTCCTTATCGTGCATGCCGAGTTCCTGGTCGCGGATGAGGCCGATGTAAGAGTTCAGCTCATCAACCGTACCATAGCTTTCAATGCGCAAGTGGTGTTTCGGCACGCGGGTACCGCCTATCAGGGAGGTGTAGCCTTTGTCGCCGGTTTTGGTGTATATTTTCATTGGGATGGTATATAAATACCCGTTGTCATTTCGAACGAGGTACGAGGAGAAATCTTCTACAATTCGCATGGCGGCTATGCCCATCGACTCTGTATATCCGCTTTGCATGGCGCAGAAGATCTCTCTCTATAGTTCGAGATGACAAGTGGTTCATAAAAATACATTTTAAAATGTAAATTTAAACCTGTTTAAAAGTAAACAGTCCATTACAATAGCTGTTATACAAAAATGAGATCCATTCTATTCACCAGGTTCCTGATCATTTTTCTGGCAAGTGCCTTATTGTTAGGCTTTAAGTTCCGACACAAGCCCGCACCTGCCGGTAACCTGCGGATAAGCGGCTTTTTGAGCGAGCAGCAGTTTAACGCGCTTTTTCCGCAGCGGAACAATTTTTACAGCTACCAGGCATTTATTAAGGCTGTTAATGAGCTGGGGCGCATTAAAGTAAAAGTTACGCGCCGGGCAGCATCGGTTTACCAGTTCATCCGCGTGGATAAGGCTACGGGAAAAGCAACCGTGATAAGGCAGGATGAGGATTGGAACGAGGCCTGGGCCAAAGTAAAGCCGGATTCGAGCTATATGGTTGATTATGGGAATTTTTGTACGGAAAAAGACCTGCAAACCGATAAAAAGGAGCTGGCGGCATTTTTCGCGCAGATAGCCCATGAAACCCGGCACGGCGAGGATGGCAAGTATAACGACGGCCTGATGTATATACACGAGAACAATACCGCCCTGCCCTATGTGGCCGATAATGATGACTACCCCGCTGTACCGGGTAAAAAGTATTACGGCCGCGGGCCGATGCAGCTAAGCTATAACGGCAATTACGGCTATGCCTCGGATTGCATTTTTGGCGATAAGAAAGTATTATTAAACAACCCCGACCTGGTGCAAACCGACCCTGTGGTCGCTTTTAAAACCGCCATCTATTTTTGGATGACACCACAAACCCACAAACCTTCGGCGCATGATGTGATGATAGGTAAATGGCAGCCCAATGCCAGCGATAGAGCCAAAGGCCGCGCCCCGGGCTTCGGCATGACGATAGCTATTATTAACGGTAATATTGAATGCGGCAAAGGCTATGGCATGCCCAGCATGAACGACCGGATTGGCTTTTACCATTACTTTTTGAGCAAACTGGGTGTTAGCGATAACAATTGCGCCTGCAGCTGCGGTAAGATGCAGCCGTATGCCCCCTAACCCCCTGACCGCGTGCCGCCTTAGCTTTAGCGGTGGCGCAAGGGGGAACTTTTTGATTAGCACGGTTGTTGGGACGATGCTTTTTACTTATTCGCTTCTTAAACTTTTTACCGGGTTTATTAAAGCAGCTTTTATGGCCTGGAAGCTTACGGTTGCCAGGGCTATTAAAACGATCATCGCCCCGGATATTGCAAATACCCACCATTGTACCTGTGTACGGTAAGCGAAGCCCTGCAGCCAGCTATTCATGGCGTACCAGGCTACCGGGGTAGCAATCAACAGGGCTATCATCACCAGCAAAATAAATTCCGACGATAACAGGGCAAATAAAGAGCTGATACTGGCGCCCAGCACTTTGCGGATACCGATCTCCTTAACCCGCTGTTCGGCGGTGAAAATGGCTAACCCTAATAAACCCAGGCATGAAATAAATATGGCCAGGAACGCGAATACATTGGATAGCTTGCCAACTACCTGTTCGCTGGTATAAAGTTTTTGGTATTCTTCATCAGAAAAAGTGTAGGTGAACGGAAAGTCGGGGTTCAGTTGCCTGCACAAGGCGCCGATGCTTGCCAGCGCCTGTTTGTTTTGCCCCGGCCGTGTGCGCACAAGAATCTCCCCATCGTCCAGTTTCCCTCTAACCAAATGAATGATGAGTGGCTGAATCTGTGTGTGTAAGGATTGAAAATGAAAATCTTTTACCAGGCCAATTATTTTACCTTTTACTCCCCACATGGTAATGTATCGCCCAACGGGGTTCGCGTAGCCTATCTTTTGCGCGGCCACCTGGTTAATGATATAATTGGCCGAGTCGGCCTGAAAATCCCTGGAGAAATCGCGGCCGGCTATCATCTTCAGTTTCATGGTAGGCACAAAATCATACCCTACAGCAAAATTCGGGAAGGATATGGTGGTGTTCGGGCTCTTTCCATCCCACAGCACGCTGGTGGTGCTGTTATCGATAAGGGTGGGATCGTCGGATATTTCGGCTACCGACCTGATACCCGGCATGGAGAGTGCCTCATTTTTAAAAACATTAAAATTAGCCCCCAGATCGCCCTCTACTGGCACATACACCAGGTTTTCGCGATCATAACCCAAATTGCGTGTTTGTATGAATTTAACCTGTTTTGATACTACTATGGTAGAGATAATGAGGATGGCGGATAACGCGAACTGGAACACCACCAGCCCTTTGCGAAACCATACCGAACCCGTATTTATTTGCATCCCTCCCTTTAAAACCTTCACCGGGTTAAATGAGGATAAAAACAAAGCCGGGTAACTGCCCGAAATAAGGCCGGTAACCAATGTTATAACAACCAGTTTAAACCAAAACGAGAACTGATCATAAGGCAGCAGGATGTGCTTTTGCGTGATGCTATTGAATACCGGCAAAAGCAACACTGCCAAAATAAGCGAAACAACTACCGCCAGCGTAGTTAACAGTAACGATTCGCCTATGAACTGCCTGATCAATACCGCGCGTACCGCTCCCATCACCTTGCGTACGCCAATTTCCCTGGCTCGTTTAACAGATTGCGCCGTGGTAAGATTCATGAAATTTACGCAGGCTATCAGCAGCACAAAAACGGCTACTATGCTAAACAGGTTAACATATTCTATACGGCCGCCATCAACCACTCCGTTGGTAAAGCTGGAATGCAAATAAACCTGGCTAAAGGGCTGCAAAGCATTCTCCGAGCGGTAAGAAGCGCTGTTATTGGAACTGGCGTACTTATCAACAAAGTGGATAAGCTTTTTATCAACCAGTGCGGGGTCGGCATCGGGCCGCAGCATCACAAAAGTTAGGGGTCCTGAATTATCCCATCTGCGCGCGCCGGGATATTCGGATAGATAAGCCTCCCAGTTTATTACATATTCAAATTTGGTTGAGGAATTTTCGGGCAGATCTTTAAAAACGGCTGTAATAATAAAATCCTTTTTGTTTTCGAACCTGATGGTTTTACCCAACGCGGCAGCCGAGTTGCTAAAAAACTCCGCTGCCATTTTTTGTGATATGACTATACTCAAAGGCGAATTTAAGGCTGTTTGCGCCGTTCCCTGCAAAAGCGGGTAGCTGAACATTTTAAACAGATCGGCCCCGGCGAATATGCCTTCGAGCTTCAGTATTTTATTACCGACCCTAAAGGTGTGGGTATTGCTCTCGTTCTCCATGCTAAGGGCATACTGTACTTCCGGAATTGTTTTTTTGAGTTCCTCTCCCATGAGCGCGGGCGTATCATAATTACCATCAATTTTATGATCGTAATATTCCCGCTCATAAACCTGGTATAAGAGCTTGCCATTGGCGTGGTAAGCATCAACACTTAACTCGCTTTGCACCCATAACAGAATGAGCAAACTGCAGGTTAGGCCGACCGACAGCCCCACTATATTAATAAAGGAATAGGTTTTGTTTTTTAACAAATTACGCCAGGCTATTTTGAGATAGTTTTTTAACATAAATCATTATTAAAAAAGTGTATGGTTATGAAAAAATCAGCTAACAAAATGCCAGTGTATTAAATTATTTATTATCAATTAGTTACGATATTTATTTGTTGTTTTATTGTACGGTATTGATACAATTGGGTGTTCGGTTTTGGGGGTTGGTTGGTTTTTTAACCACGAAGGGCACGAAGAAAGAACACAAAGTGAACACAAAGATTTTATGGCTTTGAGATCTTTATTAAAACTACACTAATCTGCTTTATGATTTTTTTCTATTCGTGAATTCGAGATCAATTCGTGTAATTCGTGCTTACTCAAAAATGAGATAGAACACTAATTTTATCGAATTTAACGAATTACACTAATCTGCTTTGAGATTTTTATTAAAACTACACTAATCTGCTTTATGATTTTTTTCTATTCGTGAATTCGAGATCAATTCGTGTAATTCGTGCTTACTCAAAAATGAGATAGGACACTAATTTTATCAAATTTAACGAATTACACTAATCTGCTTTATGATTTTTTTCTATTCGTAAATTCGAGATCAATCCGTGTAATTCGTGCTTACTCAAAAATGAGATAGAACACTAATTTTATCAAATTTAACGAATTACACTAATCTGCTTTGAGATTTTTATTAAAACTACACTAGTCTGCTTTATGATTTTTTTCTATTCGTGAATTCGAGATCAATTCGTGTAATTCGTGCTTACTCAAAAATGAGATAGAACACTAATTTTATCAAATTTAACGAATTACACTAATCTGCTTTTAGAGTTTATTAAAACTACACTAATCTGCTTTATGATTTTTTTCTATTCGTGAATTCGAGATCCGTGTAATTCGTGCTTACTCAAAAATGAGATAGAACACTAATTTTATCAAATTTAACGAATTACACTAATCTGCTTTGAGATTTTTTTTGCCTGGTAATATTCAATTCGTGAATTCGAAATCAATTCGTGTAATTCGTGCTTACTCAAAAATGAGACAGTGGCTTAGTGTATCGAAAAGCGTTTTTTTGCCGGAAACACCTGTTTTGTAAGCTGTTGGTATATAGCACTTTACACAATTAGCAACCGTTCGCTTGCGGAAACGCTTGTTTTTGTTAGTTTGTTGTTTATCAATGGTTTAAGTGTTCGGGCTTGTTCGGGTGTTCACATTCGTGTTCGGGGGTGTTTCGGTGGTGTTCGGGTGGTGTTCGGGTACCGTTCGGGTTATGTTCGGGTACCGTTCGGGTCCTGGATTTTTCGCTATTTTTGGTTATGTGCCAAAAAACAGAACAAAACGGGTACTTAGTGTACACCAAATACCATCATTCAAGTATAAATTGAATTCCTTCTTTTTCTAAAAAATACTAACTTTAATTCATGGAACAGTATGACCCTCGTGTAGATGCTTACATTGGCAGATCGGCGGCCTTCGCGCAGCCTGTTTTGGCACATCTGAGGGCTTTGGTACACCAGGTTTCGCCTTTAATTGTAGAGAATATTAAGTGGGGAAGTCCGTTTTTTGAATATAATGGCCTGGTTTGTTATATGGCCGCCTTTAAGCACCATTGTGCCTTCGGGTTTTGGGATATTGGCGCATTGAAAGATGTGCATGGCGTACTTAAACGGGGCGACGATAAGGAATCGAGAGGTAATTTTGGCCGCATAAGCAGCCTGGCCGACCTACCCAAAGATGAGGTGCTGATGGACCTGATAGCGCAGGCCATAGCCATAAACCAAAGGGCCATTAAAGTATAAATACAACAATTTAGCTATGGAACAGTACAATCCACGGGTAAGCGATTATATAGAGAAGTCGGCAGCGTTTGCCCGGCCAATTTTAGAGCATATACGGGGGGTGGTGCATGCCGCCTCGCCGCTGATTACGGAGAACATTAAATGGAGCATGCCATTTTTTGAGTATAAGGGCCCGCTTTGCCAAATGGCGGCCTTTAAACAGCATTGCGCCTTTGGCTTTTGGAAAGCGAGCCGCCTGAATGACCCCGGCCATTTGCTTAACCCGGGCGAAGAATCGTCTGCCGGCAGCTTTGGCCGTATCAACAGCCTGGCCGATCTGCCCTCGGATGATATTCTGACCAAATTCTTACTGCAGGCCATACAATTGAACGAAAGCGGCGAAAAGGTACCCGTCGTTAAAAAAGCACCCGTCGAAAGAAAGGAGCTGCTTGTACCGGATTACCTGGAAGCGGCACTAAGCGAACACCCCGAAGCCAAAAAGATATTTAATGGTTTCAGCTATTCGCACCGGAAGGAATACATAGAATGGCTATTAGATGCCAAAACCGGTGCCACCCGCGAAAAGCGCCTGGAAACTACGATAGAGTGGTTAACAGAGGGTAAGAGCAGGATGTGGAAGTATAAGTAAGCCTGAACCGCTGATTAGGTTGATTATTGGATTGCGCAGGTAAATTATAAGTTTTATTCGTTGCCGATGGTTAATTATCCGTTACTTTTATGCTGATGAATCTAACTGGCAAAATCAAAACTGGTATAGTAATATTGGCTGCACTTTCAGGTGTAATAAGGCCAGAAAAGAGCCCTTAAATCAGGGCTATGTGTTCCCGGTGATGGTAGTTATATTTGGATCATTAATGATACCCTTTCTTGTTGGTTTCAGTTTGATTTTCAAGAAAAGGGAAATTATAAAACCGAACTGGAACGATGATCCGCTAACACGGCGCAAGCCATTGCCTTTTATCCAATTCGCGGCTTATATTTTCGTAGCAAATGGTATCGCTACTATAATAAGTACTTCGATCAGAGATCATCAATTAAACGGAAATGGATTAGTGAATATGGATTTTGGGATTGGAATGTTAATCGGTACCCAACTTACGCCGTTGTGGATAAAGAATAAGTAATAAACATTTAACTTAAAAATCCAGCGGCCCTAACCTCCGCATATTCTTTAATATTAAATACTGGCGGTGCGCCACGTAATCGCTTGGGTTAGTGGGCGACCATTTCAGCGGGTCGGGGAAAATGGAGGCTATGGCGGCAGCTTCCTTCTTGCTAAGGTCCTTGGCATCTTTATGGAAATAGGCCTGCGAGGCGGCTTGTACGCCGTATATGCCGTCGCCCATCTCTATCTCGTTCAGGTACACCTCCATAATGCGTTTTTTGCTCCAGAATAGCTCTTCCAGTATGGTAAAGTAAGCCTCAAAAGCCTTGCGTACGTACGAACGCCCCGGCCAAAGAAACACGTTTTTAGCCGTTTGCTGCGATATGGTGCTACCACCTATCAACTTATGGCTCTTGGAGTTTTTGTCGATGGCTTTTTCCATCGCCTTAAAATCGAACCCGAAATGATCCAGGAAACGCTGGTCTTCGGCGGCCACGGCGGCGCGCTTCATGGGGTCGGCAATGCTATCGAAATCTACCCATTGCTTATCTATCTTCCAGTCTTTACCGTCGGATTTACGCTCGAAACCGCGTTCTATCATCAGCAAGGTAACGGGCGGGTTTACCCAGCGGTAAAGCAGCACCCACAAAATGGTAATGCCAAAATACAAAATGAAAAACAGCTTTAAAAAACGCAGGATCAGCTTAAAAAATCCGGGCCGGTAAATCTTATTTTTCTTTTTTTGCGCCATTTTGTTTCTATCGCCAAGATACGATTTTCAATTGTTTGTTTTCAATGGCTTTTAGGATGATAAAGGGAATTTCAAACAATCGCCCACTGCTGTTGGTGAGGGCATCAACCGTAGCGGGCGGCCATAGTCGCGGCGATATACAAGAGAGGGATTTCTGCACATTTATATTGCAGAATCTCCTTCTCTCTAAAATATGCTTGTGATTAATTCAAACCAAAATTGAACGTGGCTTTAAGGCTTACCTGGTTATAACCACCACCACTTTGCGGGCTGGCATCAAGGCCTAAAGCCAGATCGAGGCTGGCCCTGGTTGAACCAAAAGGGATGGTATAACCTACATTCGGCGAAATAATTGGCGACACTCTGGATATTGGTTTGCCGCTCTCATCTGTCGAACTTAAATTAAATGAAGCGCCTACTTCACCTTCCAAAAAAATCCGGTCGGCAACATAATATTTGGCACCAACTTCTACCGGTACGAATGAAAGTACAGATCCGTTGGTGTAAATATCGTCGTAACCGTCGTTCTCGTAAGTATAACCATCGCTCGATACAAAAAAGGTATAACCCACTTTAAAAATAACGCTCAGCTGGCTATCGTTAATAGGATATTCAAACTTAGCATGTACGCCGCCCGCAACCGGGTATGCGCTGGCATTGGAACCTATTGCCGCGCCAAAGCTAAAGCCTACACCTAATTTTGGCACTGCATCATTATCAAATTGCGCATAGCTGCTAAATACAACACCAATTAATAAAGTTAATAAGAGTACAGTTTTTTTCATGTGGATAAAGTTTAATTATTACAAAGTAAATAAAAATGAACTAATTTTCAGATTGCAAATTTTCAAAAACAAAAAAAGGTGCCTTGCTTTCGCAAAACACCTTTTCTATTTTTTTAAGCCCTATCCTCCGGGGAGGGTTTGGGTGGGGCTGATTACTCAGCAACCACCGAGAAAGGAACCTTAACCTTAACCTCTTTGTGCAGGTTAACATTCGCGGTGTAATCACCAACAAATTTAGGTTCGCTATCAAAAGTGATACGGCGACGGTCGACATCAAAGCCTTCCTTCTTCAAAGCATCAGCTAACTGAATAGTATTGATAGCTCCGAATATTTTGCCGCTTTCGCCTGCTTTAGCGCCAATGGTAAGTGTAATACCTTCCAAACGGGCAGCTATCGCGTCAGCATCCTTGCGTATTTTTTCTTGTTTAAACTGGGCCTGTTTAAGGTTTTCAGCTAAAACTTTGCGGGCACTTACAGTGGCCAGTATGGCGTAGCCTTTTGGTAAAAGGTAGTTACGGCCATAACCTGGTTTAACGTTTACAACGTCGTCTTTATCACCCAGGTTTTTTACATCTTGTTTTAAAATAACTTCCATGGTTTTTTCCTCCTGCTTATTTTAATGAATCTGTAACATAAGGTAATAAACCGATGTGGCGCGCACGCTTAACAGCCTGGGCCACTTTACGCTGAAATTTTAACGAAGTTCCGGTTAAACGGCGAGGTAATACTTTACCCTGATCGTTAATAAACTTTAATAAAAAGTTAGCGTCTTTGTAATCGATATACTTAATTCCGTTCTTTTTAAAACGGCAGTATTTTTTACGGTTATCCTCCACCTTGGGAGCGGTAACGTATTTAATTTGCTCGTTAGCCATTAGTTTGATGCCTCCACTTTAGCTGCTGGTTTTTTGTTAAAAGCACCGCTGCGTTTTTTGTCGTTGTAAGCAATGGCATGTTTATCCAAAGCAATGGTCAGGAAACGCAAAACACGCTCATCGCGCCTTAACTCTACCTCCAATTTGTTAATTAAATCACCCGGAGCCTTAAATTCAGTTAAGTGATAGTACCCTGTAGTCTTTTTTTGAATAGGGTACGCTAATTTTCTCAAACCCCAATTATCCTCCTGGACAATTTCGGCTCCGCCATCAGTTAAGATCTTGCTATATTTGGTGTTAGCCTCTTTAGCAGTTTCTTCTGAAAGCAACGGGGTTAAAACGATCACGATTTCGTACTGTTGCATTATTATACTTTGATTTTTAATTATTTACCGCCCCGATAACTATCGGGGTTACGGGGTTGCAAATGTAACAAGAAATTATTATTTTTCAAACAGCAATTTACATTAACCTTTTTACCATGCTATTTATTGAAAATGAAGCGGTAACAGCCCATCCCCTTACCAATTATACTGCAAATATTTTACTGCCCGGCGGCGATGATGACGACGAACCCCAGGATGATGATTGGTCGGACATTGAAGATGAGGATTTTGAGGATATGGCCGAAGATAAAAACGACCATTATGAAATGGAAATGGATGATGACGACCTGCCGCTGGACCCTGATGATGACGACCATTTGCCGGATGACGACCTGCAATAATCCGATATAACAACCTTACCTAACCAAAGCCCATCCCAACAATAATGAAAGCCCAGTTTAAGCCAATTGCATTAATGGCCATACTAATGGCCGTACTGTTCGCCTCATGCCACAGCCCCCAATATATTGAAGGCGATTTTGACATGAACAACCTGAAAACCGGGATTGACACCTTCAGAAAACACCACCCGATTATACACAATGGCGATGTAGTTACCATACACCTCAACAACGCCAATAAGGATTTGTACACTGTAAAGCTAAGCCGGAGCGTTGTAAGTTATAATACCACCGTACCCAGCCAGCTTAGCTTATCATCAATTGTACTGCCCGGCCCGGCCGAGGAAATGACCGGCGCATCCAATATGCAACAATCCTGCGCCCAACTTATCGGCTCGGCAAAAATGGAGCTCAGCAACGAAATTATGGCCTTTGAAGCGGCCGATAACAACATTAACAAGGTAATTGCTTTTAATTATTTCCTGTTGTCGCTGCAAAAAGATTGCGGATTATCATCCCGGCAGGTACAGGATAACGCCGCTATTGCACTGCAAAATATCTCGGTTTCGCAAATAGCCGCCCTGGCTCCCTTTATTGATCAAAATATTCAAGACGCCGAAAGCAACTACTTTCAAATTACGCAAACCCTTAAAACCATTGATGCTTATTTTAATTGCGATAGCTGCAAAAATTCCATCAAAAAACAGCATACCCAAAACTTTACCGAAAGCGAAAAAGGCGAACTTTCAACCATTAAGGATGATTACGGTAAAATACTAACATTTGAGCAAAGCGGGCAAAAATACACCATCATACAAAATTATAAGGCGATAACCAACCCGGCAAACTATACCTTTAGCGCTGTTGATACCGCGCGCAATGCCGATGAAGTAAATTTCAACATAAATATATCGCCCAAAAACTGGCTGCCCTGCCGCGCCGTTGATACCAGCTTTAACATTAACCTTAAAGTTGCCCGTTTTAAGATTGATTTTAGCACCGGCGTATTCCTGAATTGGGGCGGCGCGGCGTTTTCGGGTAAAAACTATTTTATCGATTCCACCGGAACCGTGAAGCAGATAGCCAAAAATTCCAATAACTATATCCCTTCCATCGGCGCGCTGGCGCATTTTTATTACCGCAGCACCCACGCAATTGATCCCGGCCTGGTGCTGGGTGCCAGCCTCTCAACCAATGTACAATACACCAATTTTCATGCGGGCCTATCGTGCATGTTCAACGCCCATAACGAAATATTTAACCGCGTGGCGCTATCTGCCGGTTTAACCTACCGCTATGTGGAAGATCTGAACAGCGCTTACAGCGTTGGCAGTATTGTTGAAAAAAGCCTTACTATCGATCAGATTGAAACCGGCAAATTTATAAGAGGAGGTTTTATTGCTTTAACCTACAACCTTTCCAGGAATTAAGGGTTTGATATAAACCTACCCGGCAATTCATGAAAAAGGACGACGAGGAAACCACCGAAAATATAAAAAGAGAGCTGTCATACATTCAAAAGGTATGGCATACCGTGGCTATAGTTGCCCTGTTAGTTGTGGCTATCCTGATATTGCGGGTGGCCTTCAATATATTACTGATGGTGCTGGCGGGCTCATTAATAGCGGTATATTTTCATGGCCTGGGCGATATTATCCAGCGCAAAACCCGGCTAAGCCGCAAGTATGCCATGATCATATCTATTGTTTCCTCTTTTTTAATATTGGGGTTACTGCTGTGGTTTATGGGTACCAAAATAGAGGTGCAGATAAACCAGCTAAGCAACAGCCTGCCGCATACCGTTAGTACGGCAAGGGCAAAAATGAGCCAAACTATGGTCGGCCAAAAAATACTGGAAAATTTTTCGGGCGAAAATTCAAATAAACTTTACAGCACGGTACAAAGCCTGTTCAGCACCAGCTTCGGCGTGCTGGGCGATTTTTATATCATCTTATTCCTTGGTATTTTTTTTACCGCCGGGCCTTCAGCCTATAAAAACGGTATACTGCTGCTGGTACCCAAAAACAAAAAAGAACTGGGCAAACATATCATGAACCGCATAAGCATCTCGCTCAAAGGCTGGCTAAAGGGCATGATGGTGTCAATTGTACTCATAACGGTGATGATAACCGTAGCCCTTACCATTATTGGCGTACCTGTTGCTATGGTATTGGGCTTAATAACCGGCATACTGGAACTGGTGCCCAATATCGGCTCCTTAATAGCCATGATACCGGGCGTTTTGCTGGCGCTTACCATCAGCACCAATACGGCTATTTTAGTGGCGCTTATCTATATCGTATCGCAAACTATTGTAGCCAATATTGTAACGCCGCTTATCCAAAAAAAGATCATCAATCTGCCACCTGCCCTAACGCTCATCAGCCAGCTCATAATGGGTACGGTATCAGGCGCGCTGGGTATTATACTGGCAGTGCCGCTGCTGGCCATTATTATTATTTTGGTGGATGAGTTGTATGTGAAGGAGATAAACAGGTAATTTAACGCTCCGGTTAGGCTGCTTTTCTATCTGTCGGCAAATAATTCATCTAAACTTAAAACAAAACCCGGCAAAACCGGGGTGGTAACTTCATCGCCCATGGTAAGCAGTCGTGAGGGCTGAAAACTGCCATTAACCAACATATATTTTAAAAAAGTTTTTTCCTGCGGGTGAATGATCCAGTATTCAAGCACACCGGCCTCTTCATAAACCTCATACTTATTTTTTAATTCCTTTTTGTTGTTTCCCGGCGATAAAACCTCGACTACAATATCCGGCGCACCAACACAACCCTTATCATCTATTTTTTGCGGATCACATATCACGCAAATATCAGGCTGGACTACCGTAAAAATCTCCCTATCGCTTGTTGACGATCTTGGCAGGCGTACATCAAAAGGAGCTATAAATATTTCGCAAGATTTCTTTTCCAAATAGTTGCCAATCCATCTGGAAAGGGTAAACGATACACGCTGATGCGAAGAGTTTGGCGCAGGCGTCATTTTAAAGATTTCCCCTTTGATCAATTCAAGCCGTTCATCAAATGCCCATTTTAAGTAGTCGGCATAAGTATATGTTTTAGTTATATCAAGATCTGACAGTTGCATTGTACCGGTATTTATTCAAAAATACTGTTTTATCTTTTGTTTGTATAGTGGTTCAACCCATTATTTACTATTGTGAAACCCCAGCCCAATATCCACGCCAAAGCCAAAAAAGCTATGCTGCGATACATCGCCCGTAAGCTTCAGGCCGAAACTTACCCCAAAACGGCGTGTATACCACTGGTAATCTGCCTCAAAAGGCAAACCTGCATAGGTAGA
>Ga0302309_10002759_pt1 | contig 14245 bp, 13 predicted proteins | sample III_Palsa_N1_1_FD_200453 | JGI IMG/M metagenome (GOLD analysis project Ga0302309, IMG submission 200453) | Peat permafrost microbial communities from Stordalen Mire near Abisko, Sweden - III_Palsa_N1_1 | ecosystem: Environmental > Terrestrial > Soil > Palsa > Peat permafrost | place: Sweden... | reverse complement strand
AGGTTTTGAAAGAAAGCTATCAGCGGAATATTCTTCAGCAACGTGCTTTAAATTTTTCGAACCAGATACCAATATAACCGGGATATTAGAAGTGTTGGGGTTACTTTTTAGTTCCTGGCATAGTAAATGTCCGTAGCCATCGCCTAATCTTACATCAAGTAGTATTACTTCTGGCCGAAAATCAATCATGTATTCGAGTGTTTGATAATGATTAAATGGGATAACGTTATAACCCTCTCCCATCAAAATCTTTTCTTCTAAACCCAGCAACTCTTCGTCATCTTCCAATATCATCACACTCTTTCCCAATATCATATTAATTTCAATTATATTTTCTTATAAAGATATATAATTAACCGATAATATTGTTTTATTAACTTATTATTATATTAATGGTCTACTTTTATCGATTATTAATATATCCACTAAATCTTAGTTTATAATTAACATTTTTAAATCTAAATTATTTTTTTTTTGTTAAGAGAGTATACAAAATCGCCTCACAATGAAAAAAAAAGCTTTACTAACTGGCATAACTGGACAAGATGGTGCATACCTTACTGAATTACTTTTATCAAAAGGTTATGAAGTACATGGAATAAAAAGAAGAAGTTCACTTTTTAATACTGATAGAATAGATCACCTATATCAGGATCCACATGATACTGACATTAAACTCACCCTACATTATGGAGACCTGTCGGATTCAACCAACCTGATTCGGATCATTCAGCAAGTTAAGCCCGATGAAATATACAACCTTGGTGCTATGTCTCATGTAAAAGTAAGCTTTGATACTCCGGAATATACAGCTAATGCAGATGGTATAGGAACGTTACGTTTACTTGAAGCTATACGAATTTTAGGTTTGGAGAAAAAAACAAAAATATACCAGGCTTCTACATCTGAGCTATATGGCTTAGTTCAGGCTGTTCCCCAATCTGAAACCACTCCTTTTTACCCGCGTTCACCTTATGCTGTAGCGAAAATGTACGCTTATTGGATAACCGTTAATTATCGAGAAGCATATGGAATATTTGCCTGTAATGGGATATTATTCAATCACGAAAGCCCCCTACGCGGAGAAACTTTTGTTACTCGCAAAATAACACGGGCCACTGCTAAAATAGCAATGGGTTTACAAGACAAGTTGTACTTAGGAAATCTTGATGCGCAACGGGATTGGGGACATGCAAAAGATTACGTGGAGGCCATGTATTTAATTCTTCAACAAGACACTGCTGAAGATTATGTAATAGCTTCTGGGGTTACAACAAGGGTACGCGAATTTGTAAGAATGGCATTTGCTGAACTTGGGATAGAATTGAAATTTGAAGGCGAGGGTGTAGATGAAAAAGGCTATATAGTATCATGCAGCAATCCGGATTATCAAATAGAAACCGGCAAAGAAGTGGTTGCAGTTGACGAGAAATATTTCCGCCCTACAGAAGTTGAATTATTGATAGGTGATCCTACCAAGTCAAAAACCAAATTGGGCTGGAAACCCAAATATGATCTACAGGAATTGGTTAAGGAAATGATTGAAGCAGACATTGAATTATTTATAAAAGAAAAATTATTAAAGGATTCCGGTTATGTTATAAAAAACCAGTTCGAATAGTACAAATGGATAAAAAAGCAAAAATATATATAGCTGGCCACAAAGGTATGGTTGGTTCGGCAATTTACCGCAAGTTGTTTAAAGAGGGATTTACCAATTTTGTAACCCGCGGCTCATCCGAGCTTGACCTGCGCAACCAGCAACAGGTAACTGACTTTTTCGAGCAGGAAAAACCCGATTATGTATTTTTAGCAGCTGCAAAAGTAGGCGGCATTATAGCCAACAATACTTATCGTGCAGATTTTTTGTATGATAACCTGCAGATCCAAAACAACGTCATCCATAGTGCTTATGTTAACGAGGTTAAAAAATTGATGTTTTTAGGATCGAGCTGTATCTACCCAAAATTGGCGCCTCAGCCTCTAAAAGAAGAATATCTGTTGACAGGAGTGCTAGAGTCAACTAACGAGCCTTATGCTATAGCCAAAATTGCGGGCATCAAAATGTGTGATGCTTATCGTGATCAATATGGCTGTAACTATATATCGGTAATGCCTACCAATTTATATGGTTTAAACGATAATTATCATCCCCAAAATTCACACGTATTACCGGCTTTGATCCGTCGTTTTCACTAAGCTAAAGAGCAAAATGCAGTCGAGGTAGTTATCTGGGGTACCGGATCGCCCATGCGGGAGTTTTTATATGCAGATGATTTGGCAGAGGCCTGCTATTACCTGATGCAAAATTATAACGAACCGGGTTTGGTTAATATAGGCACAGGTGAAGATTTGTCTATTAAAAATTTATCCTTGCTTATTAAACAAATAGTAGGCTATCCCGGCGAAATCAAATTCGATACCACAAAACCTGACGGCACTCCAAGAAAACTTATGAATGTAACCAAGATTGCAAATGCGGGCTGGAAATATCACACTACGTTAGAGCAGGGAATAGCCTTAGCATACCAGGATTTTTTAAGCAAAGGCCAGTTAGTGGCTGAACGATAATTTATACTTTAAAATAGAAATTAAACGAGCACAGCATTTCTGATATTTGCAAAATATCCTCGAATGTCATGCTCATTCATATTTCCCCAGGATCGGGTTGAATGTATAACTTTTTTCTTCCTTGTCAATAATTGTTCGGGAGATGCAGGCAACTTCTTCCAAAATACACCAAATGGTAGATCACCACTTCCCATATCGCCAATATCAAAATTTACTTCCTTGGCCAATATGCTGAAAATGTGATCTTCTTCCATCCTGCTATTTCGTAACTTATAATCTGGGAGTAAACTAGCATCATTCATGGCGATCAATAAACTTTCACTTAAAAAATAAGCCCCGCCAAAAATATTATCACCAATGTTAAAGCCGTTAGCAAAAGCTTTAATAAAATGCGTTCTTAATGCAATATTAGCCACTGGTCGCTTAAACATTTTCCAAGTAGATGTTATATCATACAAATAGTTTCTTGGCCAACGATTATCAAAAACATTGTTATTAAAATCGATTATTTCATTTCCAAACTTATACAAACCTCCAAGGCCAACATTCGGATTTATAAATAATTCTTCTGCGTCATATTGAGGATTATCTCCAATAATTAGTGCATCTGTATCAATTCTTAGTAATGTTTTAAATCGATAATTCTCAACTGCATGTTTAAATGCAAGCGCAAGTGTAATATAAAGTCCGCCGCCAAGCCCGTTAGATTTCTCATTTACCAAATTATCAGCTTTAGGATATTTAGCCTTTATTAACTGCCCTAATCCTTGTTGAGAATCATCTGCGAATATTAATTTCAAATTACAACAACAATAAAAATAAATACTCTCAATAGTATCAACAATATAGTCAGGATTATCATTAGGACCTATGGGGATTACCACAACGAGATCATAGGTAGACTTCATACTAATTGGTTCGGCTATTAATTAATATCTTTTATTTTGATTTCAACTCTCCGGTTCTGCTGTCTGCCTGCAACTGTTCTGTTTGAAGCAACAGGCTCAGTACTTCCAAACGCAGTAGATACGATCAGCTGTTGTGGAACACCTTTTTTAACTAAATAAGCTTTAACAGCGTCCGCACGTTTTTGAGATAGTACCCAGTTACCCTTGTATGTTCCAATTGAATCTGCATAACCACGCAACGCTACTGCGCATTTTTTTTCATTAATTACCTCAGCTAGTTCATCAAGCCTGTTATAGTAAGCTTTACGGATGCTTATTTTGGCAAAATCATACTGAACATTCTTTTGAAGTAAGGCTAAAGAATAAGCTACTTTTACTTTGATAACTTTAACACTCTTTCCGGGCGGAGTTATCCGCGAAATAAGGCGTGCGCTCACACCCAATGCGGAAAGCATAATAAATGCTGAAGCAATAAACATTTTCGTTTTCATTGATTTATCGAGTTAATTATAAAACTGTTAGTTATTTATATTAACACCAAAGAAATTAAAATGTTTATTTCAAATTAATTGTGTCCCAATTATTAATTAATTAATAAATAAACACACATTCTTAAACAGCGAATTCAAACTCTGTTAAGGTTTGTAGTGTATTAACATTAAATGGTTTTGATATTAAGCCTTTTACAAAACGGTATTTTTTTGTCCTCACCTTATGTTCAGGCATAATATTGCATGAAGTCATATATACGCGTGATTTTTTTTGTAATTCTAAATATAGTTTCTCCAATTCATCCAAAAACTCCCAACCATCCATTTCAGGCATATTAATATCAACAAAAATCAAATCAGGCAATTGATCATGCTCATTTCGATTAATCTTCAAATATTCTATAATATCTAATCCATTCAAGCTATAAGTGGATTTATCTATCGTGGAATTTCGCTTTAAAGAATGCTCGATCATTTTATGAAAAAAGGGATCGTCGTCAATAAAAATCGCCTGCAACTTATCCTGAACAGACAGTGAATGATTAATTTGCGCATGCAGCTCCAATAAAGGTTTAGCTACAAGCTCACTTTTGCATGAATTACAAAATAACGTTTGAGATAAAACCAAACTTATTGGCTTTCTAATTATATCGGAACTGGAAATCCGAAAAATTGACTTAGCGCATTGAGCGTTGAAACAATAGCAATTAACAGAGTCAGAGTATGTCATAACGGGGTTGTTGTTTAAAGGTTTAAAAAATCTTAGTTTTTTATATATTAAATAGTGCCGGCTGATAATGAATGCATTTTGTAAATCAATATTATAATTTCGTGACTTTTCATAAATTCAATGCTTCATTTAATATATAACAATTATCGTGCAATATCATAATTGTTGGAGTTAATTTATTGTTAAGAACAATAAATTAAAAAGATTTAAGGTTTTATTTTTATTTAAAGTTATTATTTTAATAAAAGCGAGCAAAGAATAAAATAAATTATATCAACTTTTAATTATTATATTTAATCAATGGCAGTGAATTTGCAGAATTTAACAACGTTAGAGAATAACATCTCGTGGACAAGCAAAAATTGAAGTAATAGTTGTAATACCATCTGGCCTAATAGCCAAATTGATTTTGTAATAGATACTTATTAAGTTATAAATATTTTACAAGTCCAGTCACAAATTCATTTTTGCTGACGATTCACATCAGCACATCGGTATTAAAATCCTAAAAAAGCTACAGGACTGTGATGTATTATGTACACGAAGGCATATGTGTGGCTGGTCGGCCTGTATATCAATTTATGCGATGCATATAAATAGGCACTTGATAATTACGACTTTAAGGAAGTTTTAAAAAATTGACACAGATGCACTGATCATTGACCCAGAGCCCTAAAAAGGATGCATTTATTTGATAAAATCCACTCGCTGATATAGCTGGTCAATATCCATACTCTTACTATGGAAAACAATGGAAGAATATTAAATGGCCGGAGCAACGTATTTTAAAACGTATTTTAAATAGTACCAGATCCTGGAAATTTATTAGTCGCCCGATAGCAAATTTGTCGTTAATCAGTCATTATAATAATTTTACTCAAAAATGGATACAAAACAGTAGAAAGCGCTTTTGGAAGAAATTATTTATTAGCAAATATGTTTGGTTGCATTAGACCAAAATGGATTGCTACCTCAAAACAAATTTAAGGCACTCAATTTAGGCGAAGATCATTCTTTTCCTTACCAAATCAATTGGTTATTCTTTAAAAAGTTTATCAATTAAAGGCCGCCCAATCGTTATTCCTGGAATGTTTTGCCCGTTTCGTCGAAGATCTTATAAAAGAAAAAAAGATCATTTATTATACCAAATAATGGGATAATATTGATGAAACAGTTATATGCACTTCTTTCAAACCACAAGGGCAAACCCTGAAATTAACCCATCCACAAGTTAATAAAATTTATTCATTGAAATTAAAACTATATATCAGTTAATTCGTAGTTAAGTATATTGGAAAATATCAAAACTAAAAGTTAACAAATGAAAACTCTTACTTGCAATTGCTTAGGGTACAACATATTCTCAGACTCATTAGGCACAATTCATAATTATAAGAAAGTATTAGTTAATACTATTAATCAATATTCCTATTGCATTGCCGAACAAGATGATGAGTTTAAACAGGCTTTAGTACATTCTGACGTATTACTTCCAGATGGAGTGGGTATAACAGCTGCTGTCAAGTTTTTAACCGGCGAAAATATAAAAAAAATCTCCGGAGCTGACCTACATCAGTATTTATTAGAAGAGTTAAATGAAAAAGGCGGTTCATGCTTTTATCTCGGCGCTTCTGAAAGTACACTTGAAAAAATAAAAAATCGTATCAAGAAAGAATATCCGGCAGTTAAAGTTTATTCCTACTCCCCTCCCTACAAAAGTGAATTTACCGCAGAGGACAGCAATGACATGATACAACAGGTTAACAATATTAGCCCAAATGCACTTTTTATTGGAATGACAGCACCAAAACAAGAAAAGTGGGCCTATCAATTTAAAGATCAATTACAAACAAAGTATATCTGCTCTATTGGTGCCGTATTTGATTTTTATGCTGGAACTGTCAAAAGACCCGGCCAAGTGTGGATAAATATGGGGCTGGAGTGGCTGGGTCGATTGGTAAATGAACCCAAACGCTTGTATAAACGTTATTTATATTATGGACCAATATTCGCTTTCAGGTTATTTAAAGAAAAATCCCTATCTATTAAAATTTTCAATCACGATTTACCACTTATTGACTAACAAGTTAATTATTATAAAAATTCTAACCTTACATTGGCATGAAAATCAGAAAAGCTACCCCAGGATTTCTATTACTTTTAACTGATGTACTTTTATTAAATATAATTTATTTGTTCTTATTGAAAAATGCGATAAACATAAATCCTTTTCAACAACATTATGCCACCTACATACTATTCAATAACATAACATGGTTATTGTCATTTTACTTTTGTGGAAGTTATACTTACAAACCTACAAAGTTTAAAAAGTTAGCTAAGGTTAGTCTTTCTGCATTCGCTTTATTCATTACTATTAACCTTATTTTCTTTCGATCTGCATCTGATTATATTGATTTTAGATTGAACTTAGAAAATATATTTTTATTTGGTACCTATTTGACTCTGAGCAGAACGATTATAGTTTTATCCCTTTCGGCAATGGCTAAAACCGGTTTAATAAGGCAAAAAGTAATTATAATTGGATGGGACGGATTAACCGGAAGGCTGATTAAGCACTTAGAACGAATAGACTTGCTTTATTCTATCGAAGGGGTGTTTGATGATAAGAGATCTTGTGGCGCTAGTAATAAATATTCTCCTATTGGATCAATTGATGAATGTTTTGAATACGCCTTAAAAAATGACATTAAAGAAATTTACACCGTAATTTCTATAGATGAAGATGATCGGATACAAAAAATAGCAGAATTAGCAGAAAAAAATTTCATCAGATTTAAAGTTGTTCCTAAAAAGTCAAACCAACTGACAGCCAATCAACTTTTCCAACAAAACTTGGATTTAACTATCGAGTCATTCGATCCCGAACCGGTGGCAGCTAATATCAAAGGACAAGTCCTTAAGCGATTTTTTGATGTTTTATTCAGCCTTTTTGTGATCATTTTTATATTATCATGGCTTGCACCAATAATTGCATTATTGATTAAGCTAGATTCTCCCGGGCCAGTATTTTTCAAGCAATTACGTTCCGGTGTAAGAAACAAACCTTTTTTATGCTTTAAATTCAGGAGTCTACAAGTTAATGATGATGCAGATCATAAACAAGTAACCCAAAATGATAGCAGGTATACACGCTTGGGGAAATTTCTAAGAAAATCGAGCATTGATGAATTACCACAATTTTTTAACGTGTTAGCTGGCGACATGTCTATAGTAGGTTCAAGGCCTCATATGCTAAAACATACTGAAATTTACTCACGATTGCACAAGAAATATATGAGACGCCATTACATCAAACCTGGCTTAACGGGTTGGGCGCAAATTAATGGCTATCGCGGCGAAATTAAATTTGATGAACAGTTGATTAAACGGATTGACCATGATTTATGGTATATAGAGAATTGGAACTTTTGGCTGGATATTCGTATCGTATTCCAAACTTTCTCATCAACCCTTAAGGGAGATAAAAACGCTTATTAATTCAGCATCTTTATTAAATAATTTCCTGATAAATATCTACTAATTGCTTTAAATTGATTTCGGGAGTATAATTGTCCTGGTAAGCTTTTAAGGCATTTGCCTTATAAAGTAATTTGTCTTCAACAGGTAATGCTTGATAATAAAGCATTTTTTCAAGCAGATCATTTTCATTGCCGGCTTCAAAAAGCAAACCATTTACTTTATGCTGAATAAGATTTTTTGCTTCGCCAATTGCAGAGGCTATTACTGGCGTACCACAAGCCAATGCTTCGATAATAACCATCCCAAACGTTTCAAACCAAATAGAAGAAAATATAACAGCTGCTGCACATGAAATCAGGGAATAAACCTCATCCTTGTCTTTAATTCCCAGAAATTCTATATTCTTGTATTTTCCAGAGTAAGTTTTGATTTCTGCCTCAAGCGGCCCCGAGCCGATAATTTTTAAAGGCAACCCAGTTTTTGAAAAAGCATTCAAAACTACTTGAATCCCTTTTTCAGGGCTTAACCGGCCAACATATAAATAATAATTGCCGGGCTCTTTTTGCTTTTCAGGATATGGAAAACAGAAATTAGGCTTGATCCTCATTTTCTCGGCGAGATGCCTATACCTTGATGCCAGGAAAACATCTTTGGCATTGTTGCCAAGTACAATATATCGGTCAGGTATATTCCATGTTTTCCTAATTTGATTGATTGCCGCAGATGTTGCTAACCAGAGTGTAATGATTTTTGAATTTTGATATACCCCCTTTTTAATTGCCTCAATGGGCAGCATTCTATTCACAGATGACATAAATAACTCGCTATCAAAAAACAGCGTTCCCGACGGACATAGCATCCGGTAATTGTGGAGAGTAATCAGCATCGGTATGCCACACTTTTTTGCAGCGTAAATAACCGACGTTGAACCGGCAAAATGCAGGTTATGGATATGCACTATATCTGGTTTAAATCTTGCAATTGCCTGCTTAGTCTTCTTATATGAGGAATAATTAAAAGGAAGTTGAAATAATTTCATCAGTGTACCACCGGAATTACTAAAACTCAAAATTTCCACATTATTCCCTGCTGATTTTAGTAAGTCCATTTCATTGTCAACTACGCTATCCTCTCCACCCCTAATTTTATAACGTGTGTGTATAATTAAAATACGCATAGCTATTGGGCCTTCTTCACCTGGTTAGTGAGCTTAATAGTTGTGTTGATGACTTTACGCTTAACCAATTGTTTAAGGCTGAAAGGCTTTTTGATTTGATTTTGAAGCTCTGGTACAATTAAATTAGTATTACAAAAATGAAAATTCCGTTTAGATCCATCGTCGAATGGCGTTTGAAGAAAATCAATGCCAAATGTGTTTGTTGACTCTTCGTCAAACCCAATGTTATTTACCTTTGATAATGTTGGGTAAATAACCTTTAACCTATTTTCGGCAACGTGTACTTGGAGTTGAACATCCCATGTAGAAATTGTCCCGTTTATCTGTTTTTTTAACATGCGAACAAGGTCATAGCCTTCTGTATTTAACCGTTTCTTAAAACCGGGCGAGGTATCCATTAATTGTTGTAACTCAGCTTCTTTCCAAATTACGTTTTTAAACCTATTTGACCAACCTCCCCAGCCATATGAGCAAAAACGTTTATAAACGATGGTATCATAATAATAATCCGCAGCCTGAATTGGGTATACATATGCAGTCACACAAAATACAGAGGGCTCTTCTTTATAAAATTCCAATCCATCCAGCAAATATTTAATGTAGTTGTTTGATACGATCAGATCATCCTCTACAACGATAAATTCGTCGTAGTTATCGCATAAATATTGCAACCCGATTCTAAAGTTTGGACCGGTACTAAAATTCTTTTCTCGGTAATGTTTAATTACACTTCTAAAGCCTGTGATGCTGTCAATATAGTCGCGTGTTTCCAACACGCCTTTTTTGTCGTTTTCACCTTTATAGCCATCACTAAAAAAAATAACGTCCATACTGCCGCATTCGGGATTGGTTAACAATGCTTCAATACAGCTTTTTAATTTATTTGCTCGCTTATAGCAAAATACACCTATAACTATTGATCTTTCTGCCATGTTTTTATGTTTAAACTTCATGCACTTTAAATTTGTCCCACAAACTTGGGAATAACGTTTTTAACCACAATTTTGCAAATGCTACAGGGAAATGCAGCGGAAAATGTTGTTTGATAAAATACAAATATTCATCATAAGCCAAACCTTTGGGGCTTTTTAAATACTTTATCCTATCTCGTAGCGAAACCTTAGCTGATTTCCAATTATTACCATGATCATCAATACAGTATCCCATTATGCCGGGTATTACAATAGATTTAAATCCCGCTTTTTGCGCACGTAAAGTATAATCGAAATCTGCAATGCTATGAGTATATGAGTCTGACAAGATCCCAATGCTATCTACAATTTCACTCGGTACGAGCATAATGTTTGCATTACCTAAATCGCATTCAAGTGATTCGATTTCACTGAATAGATTAAAACTCTGCACCTTATTTTTTGCGTATAATTTATGGCCGCCGTATGATATTTTTCCGTTACTATCAGCTGTACTTCCAACATAAATTAAAGGCATATCTAATGGCTTATTTGCGTGATAAATAAGGGTTTGTACAGCATCATGCCGCAGTAATGTATCGTCATTTAATAACAGGTAAAAATCGAAATCGTGTTTTTTAGCTTCCGTCCATGAATTTCTCATACCGCCTGCCCAAAATAAGGATCCACTCCCGTTAAACAAATTAACTTGTGGGAATTCCTTTTTTATTGAATCTTGTGTACCATCTGAAGATGCATCATCGGTCAAAAACACGTTCAATTTAACCCCTGCCGGTAATGGTTGATTATACAGGTTCCGTAAACATGATATCGTCTTTTCCTTTCTATTATATGTTGCTAAAAGCACCGCTATTTTCATATCAATCGGTATTTAATTTTAATTGTGCTTGTGGCTCTCTCCTAAAGTTTATTTTGAATTTCTTTATTCTTTTTGCAGTAGCTCGATAATAGCTCAAAACGTAATATTTAAAATTCTTCCCAAACGACAAATACGGAATGCCCAAAGTTTTCTGCGCTATGGAAACATATTGTTTATTGCTAAAATGGAATCCAAAGCCGCCTGGTTTTATTAAAATATTGTAAAGTTTAGCAAGTCCATAAGTTTTTTCTGAAGGCAAATGCCATAGGATTAGCGAAGTATCCAAAGGATCAACATTCCTATAGAATACAGGATTTGTCCATATCCGTTTCATTAAAGTCCTTTTTGGAGAAGCCTTAAATCCATTTTTATAATATAAAAAACTTAATGTTTGCGCTTCTTCATTAAATTTAGACAGACCAAATTCGTATCTTTTTAACATAACTGGCCATAACTCCAAAAAGTCAGAGAAAATGATGTTAATATTTTTAAGGCTTGCCAGAAAAAACTCACCTAAATGGTAACCGGGGATTTCATTTACGTCACAGCCTAAAAGATCCCGGTACAGTAACTTCATATCCTTCCTGCTCAAACCATGTATTACAAGGTCTTCGGTACAATCATCCTCAAAGGATAAAAATCCTTTGTTGGATGCTTCACTAAATAATTCATGCGCAGGCTTTATAAAAATGCAATCAGAATCCGTAATCAAGAATGTATCTTCTTCATTGGTGTAATTTTTATGAATGTATTCAAGAATTGAAAACTCATAAAATTGATTCTGAAACATTCCAAAATAACCTTTTGGCGTCTTATATTTAAAATCAGTGTAAATAATTTCAACTTCTAACTCGTTAAGCATATCACTTACTTCACGGCCATCTAACTGAGGCAAATAGTGTGAGTTAGTAAATAACAGATGTTTTTCTGTCTTATTAAAACGTTTACTGGTTGCATAATAAAGCATTAAACAACGCCAATAAATGTTTTGATGCCGTTGACTGGAGGATAATTGGCCAGTCTGAGGGAATAAACTCTCCTCCCCCTTTTCATCGACGCATAACCATGTACATATATATTCCATAAATATTTATGTTAATACCTTTTCAATTTTGTTGTTTTTCAAATAGTAGAAGCTGGAATCATCATCCTTTACTAACTCATTTAACTCTTCATCATCAATTGGCTTCTTTTCCAAATAATATAGGCATACTCCGGTAACGCCCCAAAACATAAGCGGCAACACATAGCTGAAAGAAAAAATCAATCCTGATAAACAAAACGACATGAGGATAATAGATTCCTGCGACAGCCTTTTACTAAATATCTTGTAAATGAAATAAAACAAAAACGAATATTTAAGTAACAATCCAACAATGCCGAGATAAAATAACATTTCCATATAGCCTTCGTGAAAATGCTGACCTGATTTTGGCGGCCACCAGTCAACCAATGGGTTCGGCATATCAAAACCTTCAAAAGTCCACCCAAAAACTGGTCTCTGTAGGTATAATGCAAAATAAACTTCACGTTGTTGCTGCCTAAATTGGCCTGTTCCGTCTTCCTTGGTTGGGTTAAGAATTTCGCTAAAACGGTCACCCATAAAATTAGTAAATTTCGGCGTTATGGCATTCACAACAAAAAAAGATGCGATGAAAATTCCTGAAGCTACGATCATCATCTTAAATAACCGATCGCCGGGAATGAATTTATTTCTAAAACTTGCGACTATATAAATAACTGTAGCGGTAATACAGCTTGCCCATACCGATCTGTGTTGGTGTATCAATATCACAATAAAGCAAAACACACACGGCATCAGGTATTTCATTTTATTAGTAGTGATAAATGTGTTTAAATAATACAGGAAAGGGATGATCATCATCAAGATCGATCGCGCGTGGATAATACGGGAATCACCGGAGAATGGTCCGTAATCTGTCATATCAACGCTATCAAGGCTAAATGAAAATCCACGGCCATATATAAGCATAAACACGATATATAAATAGATATAAAACTGTGCGAGAAACGGCAGAAAATCCAGTTGTAATGAGCGACATACCGATTTAATGAATATCACAAACACAACAGGAAATAGGATACTGAACATGGTTAACTGTTCGAAGAAATTTCCGTATTTTGTTATGGATTCTAAAACCAGCCTCAACATTACGCCGACAAACAATACCATATAAACCTTTTCAACTATTTTCAGATTGTCAAATTTATATAGAACGTAACCGAAGATAGCTATGCTCATTAGCTTTTCATAGGTTAACAGGATTACCGAATTGGGTAAAACAAGCCATGAGAAAATATTCTCCATCATTAAAAAAGAGAAGAATAAAGCCAGCAGCTCTTTTACATAAAACTCGTAACTAAGTATTTTGACGATCCTGTTCATTAATTCTTATAAATTTACCATAGTAACTTACGTTACAATGTTTACGTCTGTCGATTTTTTGAATAATGAATTAAACGATTTTGCCAATAAACCGATACCCTTAAAGTAAAATTGCTTCATTAAAAGCGCGTTCAGCTTTATGTTTAACAAAATCACGTTGATGTTATTTTTTTCATCAATCCACTTCATGCCTTTCTCACCTGAGAGATACATTGTGTTAATAATGCCTTGGTCGCCTATTAATACATTTTTATAGATTTCGGCCTTTTTGTCAACCAACGCCTTATTGATATAACCTAAATGCTTGATCCTGAAATTAGTATAAGCTTTTATCCCGTTTATTCCTTTTACGTTCGGTGAATCAATTATTAGATCGGCAAAATAACCTGAAGGCTTTTCTCGCCATAATATCCTATCGTGGCCGGAGCTATAATTAAGCCAAAACGGAGAGGCCGCAAAATGCTCTCTATCAATAAAATGAAATCTTCTGAAGGCATACCTATCGATTATCTTAGTTTCCATCATTTTATCCAATACCTCACGGGTAAGGCTTGGTTCGAAGATTTCGTCCACATCAAGCCATAAGCACCAGTCAGGCTTGCGCAAACGTACATGGTCATACATTAGTATCTTATCTCGTCCTTCGTTATATCCTACTGTTGGCACTATATCCACAACTTTTGGATG
>Ga0302309_10002756_pt1 | contig 14254 bp, 10 predicted proteins | sample III_Palsa_N1_1_FD_200453 | JGI IMG/M metagenome (GOLD analysis project Ga0302309, IMG submission 200453) | Peat permafrost microbial communities from Stordalen Mire near Abisko, Sweden - III_Palsa_N1_1 | ecosystem: Environmental > Terrestrial > Soil > Palsa > Peat permafrost | place: Sweden... | reverse complement strand
GGGATACCCGCCTGACGCCAGACCCACAAACACCGCCATAATAAGTAGACAAGGTAAGGTCCAGGGAGACCAAAAAAAGCTGAGCGGTACGTTCTTGCCGGAAAGCCGGTTGAACCAGGGCAGGAGGACCATGGCGATCCCCATGGCCAACACCAAAGCCAGACAACTACTTACAAAGGATTCCGTCAGAAATTGCCGGATCAGCTGCTTCCTGCTGGCGCCGATCACCTTGCGGACCCCCACCTCCCGCGCCTTTGTCGCACCGCGGGCCGTTGACAGATTGATGAAATTCACAAAGGCGACCAGCAGGATAAGCCCGGCGATCACCAAAAAAATATACACGTTGCGTTCTTGCCCGTTCACCTCGAATTCGTTCTCAAGATTGGAGTGAAGATGGATCTCGGTCAGCGGCGTGGAATAGTAATGGAAATAATCGCCATGCCGGGCCATCTCGGCCGCCGATGTGTGTTGCATGTGCATGAGCTCCGGCTGCACATACCGGTCCACAAAGCTGCTTAGCATGCGATCGATGTCCTGGCTTGTCGTCCCCGCTCTGGTCAGCACATACGTGGCAGCGAAAGGATTGGTCCATGATTGCCGTCCACGCGTGGTGTCCCAGCTGGTATGCAGGGACTTTATCAGCGTCAGATGGAAATGAGACAGCCGCGGCATGTCCTTCATGACCCCAGTGACCATATAGACGGTGGTGTCATCATCCGTGCGCAGGATCTTGCCCAAAACATCCGTAGTCCCAAAAAACCGGACCGCTTCACCGGCAGATAAGACCACGGAATTCGGCGAGCCTAAGGCCCGGTGAGGGTTCCCGGCAATAAAAGGTAAACTGAAAATATCAAAGAGGGTGGAATCGGCAAGCACGGCGCCGGACTCGATAAAACTGGTGGTGCCGACCTTGACCAGTACGTCTCCTCGCACCCGGCGTATCCGGACGGCTGACTCCACAGCCGGATATTCCTTGACCAGGGTCTTCCCCATCGGCGATGGCACAGAAATACTGTGAAAAGACCCCCCGGACAAACGGAGATCGGTCACCAGTCGAAAGATCCGATCAGCCTTTTCATTGTATTTGTCATATCCCCATTCATCCACGGCAAATAAGACGATCAGGATACACACGGAAAGGCCCAATGCCAATCCGGCAATATTGACGACCGAATAAAACCTGTCGCGCCGGATCCGGCGCCAGGCTGTCCGTAGATAGATCATAAGCATGGTCGCATGATGCCAAACCGGCAAAATTCCACAAACTATTTTGCAAAAGGCTTCGTATTGTCCCCTGGCCGCACATCGATCAATTTATTATAAGGATCGATCCCCGCCCATTCCGGCTTTCCATGGACGATGACCGTGATCACGTGACTCCCTTCAGATAACTTATACTTCTGCAGGTAGAGTGGATTGGTCTGCCCCCGACCCGTTGTCTTATTGGTCGTCGATGGCCCAAAAATACCAATATCGATATAATCCGCCATGCCCGTCGCCGGGATCTCCTTCGGCCCCTCCCTCCATTCTTTCCCAACTTGCACATGCAGCACAACCTTATATTCGTCCGACTTCCCCGTCGGCGTAGCGCTCACACTGCTGGTCTGGTTGTCGTAAAGGGTGACCTTCAGCCAGCTATCGGTCAAATAATACTGCAGCGAGTCCGGGGTATGCGCCTTCAAACACCGGTAAAGGTCATTGGCCCCGGCATAAGGGCCGGCAGTGCGACCGCCAAATTCGGTCTTGAACTGCCGCAAAGCCGCATCGATGCTGTCCTCCCCAATCAGGTCCCGCAGCCCATAAAGCGCAACCGCCGCCTTCCCCTCCGACACAAACCAGTGTTCCGACCGGATCAACGGGACATCGGAACCCTCCTGCCGGCTTCTCAAAAAACCATATAAAAACAATTCCTGCTGCAATAGCCACCGTATATTGTCTTTGCCATATTTGTGCTCCGTCATCACAAGCCCATCGTAAGTGGCCAGCCCTTCCGGGATTTCCATCGAACCCTCGGTCTCGTTTGGCGCCACCTGGAAACGCCACCACTGCTGCGCCAATAACCTCGCGGCCATAAAATAACAATAGTCGAATTGGTCGGAATTCGTAAAATTAGCATTCCAGCCAAAATATTCCGGCAGGTAATCCAGGGTCGCCGTCGAGCCCTGTCGCGGCCCATAGTCATTGCTCTCGGCCAGACTGATGCTGTTGTAGGGATAAGCCCCATAGGCCTGCGAATAATACCGCAGCCCGTCCTTATAACCGGCCGCAAACCGCTTGACATTCACGCCATGCGCGGGATCATAAAAGACCCGGATATATATTTTATGATCCAACTGTATACTATCGGTAAACCGCGCATACCGCGCCGACAACGCCACGATCGGCGGATAGGAACCCGGATCGTCCAACACATAATGAAAATAATTCCGGCCACCTTCCTTCCATTCGCCAACCAGCCGGCCCTGGCCAGCAACCGTCTGGTCGCCGCTCGTGCTGATAGTCATTTCGACACGCATCAGGTGCGCCGATTTCCCCGCCTTCAGCGTACGGATGCCGACCGGGTCATCCTGAGCTATGGCATCCTCTTCCGGCTTTGGCGGCAGATGATTTGTCCGGCGCACATAAGGACTAGATAATTCGTCGTCATCGTCATAACCCGCCTCCGGCAGTCCCCCGGTAAAAAAGAACCCGTTGCGCAGCATATTGGTACCATAGGTGCCATTTGGAATGCCGCGGGTGCGCACAACCGACGAGACCTCGACGATGGCCGTGTCGCCCGGCGCCAGCGGCCGGGGAAGGGTATATAACCGGAACGGTGCGGTGTCGTAACGCGACCGGAAAAAGCTAAAAACCGCCCGATCGTACAAGAGTGGATTGCTAAACGGTATCGCCTGCCCATCGATTGACAAGGTATACTCGCTTAGCTCGTCCCCGTCCAACAAAAGGGCGCCAATGGGCCGCTTGTCCGGGTTTAAAATGGTGACCTTCCCACGCATGACCTGCTCCTGCTTTTCCGGATACAGATCAACATTCAACCGGATCCGCGTAACCACGGGAAGAGGTAAACTGTCGTAATGCTTCAACGTCTTTTCATATTGCACGCCACGCGCCTCATTCTCCCCCTTCGTGGTAAAATCATTCAAATAGCTCACATTGTAATAGAGCCATCCACCCGCCGTCAGAAATGCCGCCAAAAGAATAACAACGAAAACCCGTGTCACCCGGTTGAAACGTTCCGGGATCAACTGCAACCTTTCCTTCAATGAAGTAGAAACTCCGCGATGAAAGAAAAGCGCCGCAACAACAATCAACAGACCGCCGAAGATCAGCCAGTACAAATGGAACCAAAGTATGGGCCCGACCATATGCCCCATCCCATCCATCTCCGAAACGCCGCTGCGCGGACCATAGGGATAGACCAATAAATGATAGTTGAACTCCCCGGTGACGACAAGCAGGTGACCGCCGATCCAAAGCACCGCCGCCACCCCATGCGCGGCAAACTTATTATTGAGCACCACATGGATCACATAACAAAAAAAGACCATCTCCTCCAGGCGCGGCAACACCCGCACGCCGATATACGAAAAGTAGATCGGGAAGTTGAACACGTAATACCCCTTGCATATCTGCACGAACACGCCTACGATCAGCGGCAGCAGACTCATGAAGCCCCCAAGTATCACCAACGACAACAGTTTCGATCCATTGATCACCCAGTTGGGCGGCGGCAGTGAATCATTCACAAACGCATACCGCGTGATCCGGTCCCGGTGCAGCGTCTCCCCGGTATAGAAAAGGAGGATAAAAAAAACGAAAAAGATAAACGTATCCTCGAACGCGCTGAGAAAGTCAACAGTCCTGGGAAAATTATCAACCGAAAAGAAATCAGGCGTCATCCAGAAGGAAAACCCCAGCGACACGCCGCCAAGTACGATGATGATCCAAAAATAATTGTCCCGGAGAATATTCCGCAATTCCAGCAGCACCAGATTATAAAAAGTCCGGTTGTTATACGACCCCGTGAAGTCGATAGCACCCGCCCGTACAAAAGCCGCTTTTTTTCGCGCCAGCGGCTCATCGATCGCGGAGGTATCCTTCTTCCCGCTAAAAAAGCGCTCGAAATTAAAACGCCAATATGTTAGCAGCACGATCAACACGCCCAGCCCGACCCAGATCAGCCGGTTCAGCAAGTAGTCCCCCTCGATCGGGAGCGTTTGGATATTTTGCACAAGGCTGGGGCTATTGTTCATCTGTATCTTCGTCCCGGTGATCAGAAATGGATCCCAGACGATCATCGCGCGCATATTCCTGCTATGGTCAAAAAGAAAAACCGAGATAAAATAAGCCAGGAACAGGATGATCCCACCCGTATAGACCACTTTCACGTTGCGTGTGACGGCAACCAGCCCATAGAACAGACAGGAAGTAAAGAGCAGGTTGGGCAACACGATCGTCAAAAACGGGTGCAAATAATAACGCAGGTAGTTAGGCCCAAAACGCTGCGCATCGGCCCTGCCAATGACGGGGCCCAACTTCGTTCCGATAAAGATGGCCAGTGGAATGGCGGCACCCAGCAACAACATAAACAAAAAAGACGATGCAAACCGGCCCCAAAAATAACCCGGCTTTGTGATCGGATAAGTGAGATAGTAGTCCTTTGTATTGAACTCGATGTCCCTGTAAAGCGACATACCCATGACCGAAGAACTCACCAGCATCATCATCATGGTCATCGCCGCACACCAAAAGGCGATCATCTGCGGCGAATTGATGTGCTGCTTCTCGCCCAGCGGGAGCGAAGCGGTGGCAAATGAGCCGGCCGTGAAGATCACAATGGCGGCCAGGTACAGGTAGACGGCCGGTCTCCTCAGTTTGTTCTGTACTTCGAAGCGGACAATTTCCAAAAACATAGTAAAAGGTTTAAATGGTATTGACATCCATCCGTGTGGCGATATTGCTGAAATAGACATCTTCCAGCGAGGGTGCAGCCGGCAGGAACCCGTCCCCAGGACCGGCGCCCGCGCCGGCCCCATCATTAGAACCTGCTACGCCCCCCCAAATGACTCTTATATGCAGCCGCCCCGACTTCAACTGCGTCGAGATCACCTTGCACTTGCCTTGATATAACGGCAGTTCGGCCTGCCCGATCGCCTTCGTAAAGATCTTACCCTCCAGCTCCTGCACGGCTACATCAGGCTCGCCCGCATAAAGGACTTCGCCCTGACAGATGATGGCGAAATTGGAGCAGAGCGTACTCACATCCTCAACGATATGCGTGGACAGTATAACGATGGTGTTCTCCCCAAGCTGACTCAGCAGATTGTAAAAGCGATTCCTTTCCGCCGGATCCAACCCCGCCGTGGGCTCGTCCACAATGATCAGCCGCGGATCGCCGATAAGCGCCTGTGCGATCCCAAACCGTTGCTTCATCCCGCCGCTATAAGTACCGAGGTGCTTCTTCCTGTCCTTGGAAAGGTTCACATTCTCCAACAGCCCGCCTACCAGCTCTTTTCGCTCTCTCGCATCACTCACCCCCTTGAGCCGCGCAATATGATCCAGCATCCGCTCCGCCGAGACCTTTGGATAAACCCCAAATTCCTGCGGCAGATACCCAAGCAGCCGCCGCACCCGCGTCTTCTCTTTTAACACGTCGAGCCCCGGCAGACCGGCACGCCGATCCTCGCCTGGCCTTCGCCCGTCCTGCAACCCTTTAAGCGTCACCTGCCCGCTGTCCGCCTCCTGCAGCGTGGCGATGGTCCGCATCAGCGATGATTTGCCGGCGCCGTTGGGGCCTAGCAGCCCAAACATGCCATTCGGCAAGGTTAGGGACACGTCATGTAGAGCCCTCACCCCATTACTATAAGTTTTGGAGAGCCCGTTGATGGATAATTGCATAGCTATATTTTATGGTGTTGATCGACCGGTTCGTCTGAGCCGGATCTTTTCAAAATTTTTCCCTCTTATATGAATAATTGTATTCGTATCTCCTTGTATAAAACCTGTATCGACTTCCGAAAACCGGTCTTCCGCCTGCGAACGGTCGTCAAGCAATAGCCCTAACTTCTTTACGTGCGCCTGCCTGTTCAGAATAACATTGCTGTTGACCCCACGCACCGAAATGGTGTCCCACGGCTCTACACTGTAAACCGAATCCGCCTCCGGCGTAAAAGCCCCCACCCACATCTGCGTACTATCGATCACAAAATGGGCGCTTAAACCTGGCTTATTCATTTCATTAGCCAACGAAACACTACCGTTATTGACATGAATTCCTTTCAATTGAGGACTATAAACCCTGACAGTTACGTAATCCAAAAAACTGAACCAGTTGTCGTGCGGGCCCCTGACCCGCACACCCCTCACCGAGATCACCAGCGTGTCGCCCCGCCGAACCCAGTCCACTTTTGCTTCCTGCATTTTATTCACCTCAAAATCCAGGCTGTCATTATCACTTGGTCGCAGCGTGGAACGGATCGGCCCGTCAAGTACCAGCCATTGAATGCCCGCCAGCGAATGCCGGGTATAATCCTGCTGCTGCAAAGCCTTGAAGTCAAGGATGTCCGCCGACCGGTATTTGGCAAATTGTGCCAGGTTGCTGGCCGCAAAAAGACCGACCGCAGCGAGCGTCGAATAGAGCAGTATCTTATCGCTTGTTTTCATGATGATCGGTTAGCGATTGAAATGTAGTTTTTTATATTTCTCAAATGGCTTGACAAGATCCTCCGGACTCATCCCAAGCAGACACATGCTTCGGAATACTTGCGGCAGGTCCTTTTCCACAAACGTCTCCATCCAATATTGCGTGGCCTGCTTCACCGCCTGCACCCCGACAAAGAATCCAATACCCCGCTGATTGAAGATGATCTCCTTTTGCTGCAGGAATTCATAGGTCCGCATCACCGTATTCGGATTAACTTCCAATTGAACCGCCAACTCCCTCACCGATGGGATGCGCCCCTCCGGCAACCACTCTTTCAGCAGGATCTTCTCGCAGACATGATCGGCGATTTGAATATATATAGCTTGTGATTGGCTGAATTGCATGTTGCTGTTTTACCTAAACTTCTTTTTCTTTGATCCTGAAATACGCCGCCGTCCAGAAGACCAGGGGCGTCCCGTAAATGAGCAGACCCACCAATACTAACGATGCCACCGGGGAAAGCCGGACAGCCTTTGCCCTTAGCGTATCCCCGCTACTCATCCATTCCGAAAAAAGTGACTGGTTCCACCCATTCGGGAGGGTCGCATGGATAACCTGCTCCTCCAGGAGCGCAAAGAACAAAATGCATAACAAAACGGCCACCACGGTCTTCACGAACGCAAATCTTTCAAAATAGACGGAGCCCAACACAAAAGCCGACTGGACCATAAAATAAAAGCACAAATATATGTGATGGCCCCTGTCAAGTCCGTCGCCGGGCATCCCCTTAAATACATTGAACACCGGATTGGCTTCAATGGGATATCCTCCTGCCCATACCCGGTGTTGCCGCTCGATCAATCTATTCCCCAGTTCCACCATCGGAATATCGACCAGGTAGAACACCAGGTTGTAGACCACAAAAAACGCTAGCACCGCAAACAACAATGCACAAAGCAGCTTCTCCAACGCCGACGCGGGAGTAGCCAGCCAGGCAATTCCCTTCGACTTAGACCCAAGGTCGGAAAAGATCGTGCTGCCGTACAGAGTTCCCACTGCCAGCAACCCGCTATAATATGTAACAGCCTGCATCCCGTCATTCAGCGGACTGTACCGGTCCATGATCACCAAAAAGCCCTCCCATATCACCAGCAGACCTAGCATAGCGGGTAACGACAACAAATACCGTTTCCTGTTGCCTGCCCAATGCAAGGCCAGCAAACTGGACCAACGCTTCATCGAAAAATGCTGGTTATACTGATGGTTCATTGGTTTGATTTTGCAGGGAAAAGTTTATTGAGCTCCTCACTCCGGAGCATCACCGCCTTGTACAGCATCTCCAGATCTGGCCGGCTGTCTTCACCCGCCGTATTTGGCTCGATGATGGCATTGCCCCGGAACGAGGCTTCACTATACAACGCGGTAGAAGCTTCCCCCGGATCATAGGAAATCCGGAAAAGCAGCCGCTCCGAGATCGTGTCGATGGTCTGATCGAAAAGGATTGTCCCTTCATCGATAATGGTCACGCGGTCGATCAGGTTTTCGAGATCTTTTATCTGATGGGTACTGACCACGATACACCTTTCTTCATCAAGAAACCCGGCCATCACCTTGCGGAACTGACTCTTGCTCACGACATCGAGACCATTGGTAGGCTCATCCATCAGCAAGAGATTGGCATTGGTGGCTAACGCAAAACAGATCAGCACCTTCTTCTGCTGGCCATAACTCATTTCATCGAGCCGGCATTCCGCAGGCAGCTCAAAACCGGCCGCGGCCTGCATGAACTGGGCCCGGCTAAACCTCGGATAAAAAACCGAATGCAGGTGCACCCACTTCGCCAGTTCCATCGGCGGCATCGAAAACTCCTCCGGCAACAGGAACACGCGTTGCAAAAAATCAGGCTGACGCTTCCGCGGCTGATAACCCAACACACCGATCTCCCCCTCCTGCGGAAACAGAAAGCCGGCGATACTGCGCAATAAAGTGGACTTGCCCATCCCGTTGCGACCAAGCAGGCCATAAATGTGCCCCGGCTCCAACTCCAGGCTCAGCCCCCTGAACACCGGCTTTCGCCGATACGAAAAATGAAGATTATGAATGGAAACCATCTGGTGTACTAGTTAAATAGTACACTAAGATTGCTGTTTTTTTCTGGTCCGCCAAAAAAACTTGCCGAAAACAAAAGCCTCGCCGACTTTGTTCTATACCAAATGCACGACTAATGTCTTCAGAAATAGCCTATTCCGTACTCGACCTCGCGACAATTATCGAGGGCGGCTCACCGGTGGATACTTTTCCACGAAGCCTCGACCTTGCCCGTCATGTAGAAAAATGGGGATACAAACGCTACTGGCTCGCCGAACACCACAACATCCCCAACGTAGCCAGTTCGGCCACCGCGGTCCTGATCGGCTATATTGCCGGCGGAACATCCACGATCCGGGTCGGCTCCGGCGGGATCATGCTCCCCAACCACGCACCCCTCATCGTCGCCGAACAATTCGGCACCCTGGCATCCCTGTATCCCGGAAGGATCGACCTTGGCCTGGGACGCGCACCCGGCTCGGACCAGGCGACAGCCCTGGAGATCCGCGGTGCGAACTTTCACAAACCGCACAATTTTGCCGGCGACATTCAAAAATTGCAACATTTCTTTTCCGCCGACAGCAACGGTTCCCGTATAAGGGCCATACCCGGAGAAGGCTTGGATATCCCCCTCTGGATCCTTGGCTCGAGCACGGACAGCGCACTGGTCGCCGCTCAAATGGGCCTGCCCTATGCCTTCGCCAGTCATTTCGCCCCCGCTCAATTTCTGGAAGCTATGCAACTCTACCGGCAGCATTTCCGACCCTCCCAAAATTTATCGGAACCCTACGTCATCGCTTGTGTAAATGTGGTGGCCGCCGACACCGACCTGGAAGCAAACCGTCTCGCGACCTCGATCCGGCAATTTATCCTGGGCATAGTCAGCGGCAGACGGCGACCCCTGCAACCGCCCGTCGACGATATGGCGCCGCTCTGGACCAGCTTCGAGGAAGAGGCAGTCAACCACATGCTGAGCTATGCTTTCATTGGCAGCCCAAAAACCCTGAAGGCAAAACTCCGCACCTTTTTGGAAAATACCGGCGTAAATGAGATCATGGCCACCGCTCATGTTTTCGACCACGCCGCCAGACTTCGCTCCTATGAATTATTCGCCGCGACAATGAAGGAGATGCTGACCGCAACCGTTCAGTAACCCATTATACCCTGCAGCAGTGCGCCAAGCCCCCCGCGATCGATTCGCATCAATTAAATTATTTAGACATTATCCAGGATCAGCACCCAGTCCTCTCTTTGCGAAGGTACCGGGGAATTGACGGGTAAAGGCGGTGTAAAGGTCTTCTTCCCCTTCCCGTCAAAATCACCGATCACCGTCGTTTTGCCCGTCCGGGGATCATACCAGCTTGCCTTCACCCTGGCGGCCGAAAGTTTGTCCATATAGACGACGATATCCCGCCCATAGGCACTGTAGATAAAAGCATAATGCTTACCCCGTGTGGCCTCGATACGTTCCGCGGCACAGCCGCCTTCATCGGCCAATATTCCCTGGTCGGGTACCCGCTCCAGCATCGGCCTCGATTCTATCAGGTCCCTCAGCCATTTCATTTCCTTCGCGGCCGGAAGATCAAGCGCCTCCCGCCAGGAATGAAACACGGAAAAGAAATCACCGCCCTTCTGGGAGAACCAGATCACCGGGCCACAGCCATAGACATGACCCAGAGCGCCCGCAAATACGCTCAGGTACGCTGCCTTGCGTACATCATAAGCATTGGCATAGCCCAGCTCCTTCGGATTAAAACAAACCGGCATCTCCTCATAGATGTTCTCGCCATTGATGACCGGCTTGACCGGGCTTTTGTTATAGTCGCTGCTGATCAGCTCCCAGACCGGGGTGTCCCGGCAATGCCCCGTCTGCAGCATATTCACATCCAGCCAGGCGTCATCCTGGAACCATTGACTGGAACTCGAAGTGCCATCCGGTTGCGGATGAAAGGTCATCAGCGCATTCGCCCCACCGCCCACACCCTCCTGGATCCCCTTTGCCATCGCGCGCCAGACCGCCGCATCATCGGAATGCTCCCTCGGACTCCTGTCGCCGCCCACCACCCAAATGATATTGGAGCGATCCTTATACCGGTTGGCGATCCATTTCCCATAGGCATAGACGTTGGAAGGATTGAAGATCTCCGGCCCCTTGCCCCAGGAATTTTTATATAATTTATCACCCCATGTCGGCAACAAGGCGATATACAATTTGTATTGCTCAGCAAGACGGATCAGCGTATCCACATAATCAAAATAAGCTGCATTGGGTCGCGAAGGGTCATCGTTCATCAAAGGCAGATCGCCATTCGCATTGGGCTCATGCAGTCCGTTCAATTCCGCCAACGCCACGGCCTGTATCACCGTAAACCCTTGTTCGCTTCTCTTCTTGAAATAGGCTTCTGCATCCGCTTTATTCAGCCGATGGAACAGCTCCCAACCCGTATCCCCAAGCCAAAAAAAAGGCCGGCCGTCCCGTGTCACCAAAAAACGCTTATTGTCACTGACCCTCAAGGGTTGCAATTGCGCGCCGGCACTTCCGCAAACCGTCAACAGGTACACCACAGGCAAAAAAAGGCCCCTGCACGAATGGATGGACATGGCTTGTTTTTAGCATAATTTACGAAAATTCCTCAAATGACCCCGCGGCCCCAGCCACCATTATACGCTTTGCAATAATCCCTTCAAGCCCGCGTTAAGAATGCAGCACCCCAAACTGCTACCAATATCTCATATGCGAACCTATATCCAACTCCTCTTCGGCATTGTCATGCTCTTTGCCGTTCATGCCCATGCGCAGACCGACTCGACCCACAAAAAAAAGCCGATCGCCAACCATCTCAAGATCCCCCCAAACAGCACAAAACTCGAGCTGGTATACAAGGAAGCACTTATCACCGAATATAATACCAATACCGGGGGAAGCAGGTCCTATAATGTCTTCACCCCCTATGTTCGGGTCAACGACGCCAAACCCGTCGAGATCGGCAAACACGCGGAATTTCTCCGCTCCTTTTTCTCCAGGTGCAGCGAAGCAGACGAACAGATCGACCTCATGAACCAGCAATCGAGAAGAGCAAAACTCGATTTCCTCGCAGGCGTTGGCGCAGGAGCCGTGATCGCCTTCTCCGGCATGGTGCCCAAAGGCGATGGCACATTGCCAAGCGCAACCAGCTTTTTCACGCATTTCGGCATCGGCGCCGTAGTCATGGGTACCGGCGCCTACTTCGCCCACATGCACGCCAAAAAGGCCGATGAACATTTACGGCTCTCCGTAGACATCTATAATAGCCGTTGCTTTAAACCCCTGCCCGCCGACACAACCCGGCCGGCCACTGCGGCCAATACAGCCCCACAGGAAAAACCCGTCGTCCCAAGCGCGCCAAAACTGTATCGGGACACGACCCTATACAGCCTCCTTCGGAACGATCCCGCACATTCGGGTCTGTTCGGCGTAACACTTATACCGGTTTCGATCAACGGCTCTTATCTCAATCTCAGCGCGAGCGGTGGATTGGGCTTCTTCTACACCTATGAGAGCGTGTTCGGCATCAGCGCCTCCTATCAACAAGCATATCTCGATGATATCGCCGGCAACGACAGGGACAACATTCCTGCCGGAACGGATGACAGCTGGGGCATCCCCGCCAACTACCACAAGTCTTCAAACCTGGATATCCGCACAAAGCTGACCGCGGTATCCTGGGAAAAAGAAGGCACTTACAACTTACACCTGGCAAACACCAGGAGTGGCGAGGTGGTCGGAGAAGCGAAAGGAACTGTCTTACGCGCCATAACCGCCAGGCTCGGTTACCAGCTCGACAACCGCCTCGTGGAAAGCTCCACGGAAGGCATCAACTTTGTCAATTCAACGCCTGTATACAATTACAACTACGAAGGCCAGTCCTATCCCCTGACACCGAATGATCTGCAAACCTCCTCGACTATGGTGAAGTCGGGCATCGTCGCGGCCGGCATTGGTTACAGCACCTTCCGGGACATCAAAATAGAACTGCATGATGATACCTATCATGGCAGAAGGGAAGAGAGATCGCAAACAGACCTCTATTTCGACGTGCTGTATGCCCAATCTATAAAGGTAGAGGACATGATCTATTACTACTCAGAGGCGCAGGCTCCGGACGCAGGCCATCTGCCCCAACGCCTGGATGTTTCCCAAACGCCAGTCAACAAACTGGGCTTCCGGACAGGCGTAGAGACCATTGCCTTCAACCGACCCCATTTTGGCTGGAAGGTCTTGATGGAAGCGGGCATGCGACCAGGTCCTCAAACCATTGACAAACAGGAGCCATTTTACTTGCTATTCACCATCGGCATGTCATTCGGCGGGAGAATAAGCGCAGCAAATTAAACCACACCCTCAAACACCCGACAATGAGATCCCACTTATCCATAAAATTGATCCTCCTCCTCGCATGTCAAGGCCTTTTCTGGGCTTGTACGAAAAACCAGAACAACAGCTGTGACATCTCGATCGTGCCCAAAGTCACTACCAACTCACCCGTCACGGCCGGCGATACCCTGCTATTGTCCGTGTCGGGCATAGGCAATGTGTACATGTACAATTGGTATGGACCCAACGGATTTTCTTCACACGACTCCGCCCCGATACTGACCGGGATCACATCGGCCAACGCCGGCAGCTATCATGTGGACGTCATCACGAACGGTGGATGCATCTACACCACAAAGACGGATTCGGTCATCGTAGGCTCTCCCGTAGTCGCCTGCTCCCTCGCAGCCGATCAGGCCTCCATCTCGGGGGTAGCCTCCTCCATGTATTTCGGCGGCCTCACCTTCGGCCCGAACGGCGGCTCCTACTTTATCGAGGCGACAAGCTATAGCTCGGACGCGGATGCGGAAATAGAATTTTTCGGCAACGGCGTACCCGCGGCAGGCGTATACTCCGCCCAACCCAATGGTGGTGGACAATGGCAGCAGGGCGATGTACACATTACCTTCACAGCCGAAAGCAGCAACTGGTACGGCGGTCCGGGAACCGTATACGTATCCGTCGTCAACAACAAATTAGTCGTTAGTTCTTGCAGCATGCCGCTCGCCTCCGACACCTGGAATTTTAATACAACGGGAAGTTTTCAGTTCACCCAACCATAACACACCCTTATCTCTTTGACAACTCTTTTCGTATCCGGCTCAACGAAGTGTCGGTTATGCCCAGGTAGCTCGCAATATTTTTTAAGGATGCATGCTGGAAGATCTCCGGCTGGTCTTGTAACAGCTGCTCATACCGCTCTTCCGCAGTTTCCGTGATCATGGACAACATCCTGATCTTAAGGTCCGCAAACCCTTTGACCAACATCGACCGACCGAATTCCCGGAATTCCGGAAACCCATGAAATAGATCGTTCAATGCTTTATACGTCAGGAACCAACCTTCACAATCCGTCAAGGCCTGTATACCCTCCTTCGACCTCGTCCGATTGAAAAAAGAGGAGGCCTCAAAGACCATCTGCCCGGGCAAATAAAAATTCGTGGTCACCT
>Ga0302309_10002755_pt1 | contig 14255 bp, 26 predicted proteins | sample III_Palsa_N1_1_FD_200453 | JGI IMG/M metagenome (GOLD analysis project Ga0302309, IMG submission 200453) | Peat permafrost microbial communities from Stordalen Mire near Abisko, Sweden - III_Palsa_N1_1 | ecosystem: Environmental > Terrestrial > Soil > Palsa > Peat permafrost | place: Sweden... | reverse complement strand
TCCGATTCAAAAGAGACATTTCATTTTATTGCATATCTTCACCTATCAAAAGCAAAAACGTGCAAGAGCAACTGGTCAATTTCCAAAATCTGATAGCGGTAGACCCCGGTGATTTAATATCCGGCTTCTGCGTTATCGAAAATGGTAGAATCTCTTTCGGAGAAAACTACCATAACCTGTTGGTATACCCAAAAATACGTGAATTACTGGAATCGGGACCGTATATGGTCCTAATAGAGGATGTGAGGGCCTACGGAACGCGTCTTTCCCCTCAATTGCTACTCACTGCCAAGTTTATCGGCGAATTGGAGTACTGTCTTAATCAGGCTGGAATCGCTTTCAGGCTTATTCCACGGTATGAGGTCAAAATGTGGGTCTATAATACCTTCCCAAAGATCGTTTTACCCCGTGTGACTGCCAGGGTAGCTTTAGAGGACCGGCGGCGGCTAAAGAACGACCTCAAAAGGCTCCGGACTACGACCGGCGACCTGTACAAAGGTAACTTTATTTGGGTAGATGACCGCATAATCAAGGCGGCAATGGCTCACCACTGGGAAATAAAAAAACCGAAGCCAGGTAAACCTACCCCCTTCGGTCTAAAAGATCATAGCTGGCAAGCGTTGGGGCTTGGCAGCTACTATCTATTCAAAATAACGAATCTTCTATCGGGTATTTAGGCTCATCCTTCCAACCGGTTGCCTTGTATTCTGTAAAGTCCATAAATTGATAATACCGGCGAATTACCCATCGCTGGAACCTTCTTAACTCCTTTACTGGGATGCTATTGGCATCCGGCTGACTGTACACCATGGGGTAAGGCATCAGCCCCATTCTTACCATTTCGTTGAACCGGTAAAATATATCATCCCACGTTTCCCATTTCCAGTACCCGCAAAGCATGTATACCATTATGTGACCGGGCTTTATCCCGGACTCCAACAAGATGCCTATTCCTTTGTTGAAAATAGCCTCGTCCCTCCGATTGTCCCAAGCCGTATAGATCCTTTTGGTTTTAAACTGATCGTCCATGTACTTCATCTTAGCCAAGGCCTGCGCACCTTCCTTATGGATAAGCCTTACGTTAATCCCTTGGTTGAAGCAAACCTTAAACTTTCCGTCTATTATTTCATTGGCGCGATCAGCCCATTTTTCTTGACCGAAAAAATCGTTATCCAGTAAAAACAACTTTCGTTCCGTGCCGGGCCGCCAAATATCGTATATTGAATTTACGACTTGGTTTTTGCCCTCCTTTTTAGGAACAACGCAGAATGAGCATCGTAACCGGCAACCTCGCTGAGTGAAGCCTATCGAGTGCTTAAAAGATGGGTAAATCGAATAGTCATAATGTTCATACCCGTATTCTTCGCAGCCGATCAGGTGTTCAACCTTGACCGAACTATCATAGCCCGTCCCTCCGACTATTGCGGCAGGGAAGTTCCGCTTAAAAATCTGTATTTTCTTTTCAGTGCTGGTAAATATCGCAGACCCGTAAACAAAATCATAATCAGGCTCAAACAGGTCATTATATACCGATTCTCTAAAATCAACCTCATCCCCTTTGGATAAATGCCAGTGCGCCAGCTTCATTAGGGCCAGATTTGGCAACTTCCCGTCTAGTTGTGTAAGCCGTACCCTCATGGCTTCAGATCGTAAATATCGATGAGCATCTTCCGGGTAGCGCCAGCCATGCGCCGGTATTGAGAAGAATTCATTGACGGGACAGGTAGGGACTTCAGTTTTGAAATAAAGTCAGCCCAAACAGCCTTATCCCCGGCGGCTTCAAGATCCTGCTGTTTTTTCGCTTCAGCCAGCCGGTCATCCTCTTTCTTTTTTTCGGCGGCGATGCGCTGGCGCTCCTGCTCATCGGCAATAGCCTTTTGCTTGGCATTCTCTATATCCTGAAGTCTTTTTTCTTCGATCCTATCCGCTACCGCTTTCTTAAAGGCGTCAATGCGAGGACTGATTTCCAAAATCATCTCATCCCATTTATCGGAGGAGTATTCAATTATGCTAGACTCATTGACGAATTCCCCATTACCTTCAAATTGTTTGTGCTCCCATGTGTGGGACATGCCTAGCGCCGTTAACTGGGAAACCCTACGTTTTTTTTCGGCGTCAGCTTCTGCCTTTACCCGCTGTTGCTCCTTCCTTTCGGCTTCTGCCTGCTGATCTTTCAACTCCTTCGCCTGTCGGTCAAGCTCATCCTGACGCTCTTTTATGATCCGGTCGGCTTCGGCCTGTTTTGCTTTCAGGGCCTTCAATTCTTCCTGATCCTTTAAAATCTGAGCTTTCATTTCCTGTTCAAGTCGGGCCTCTTCTACTTTGATAGCCTCACCTTTTTCGTATTCGACGCGGGCGTTATCCAATACCTTGTCGAAATCTTCATCGCCCAGGGCGGTTATGAAGGTAAGATCGATCTCAAATCCATAGGCGCGGAGCTTGTCGATTCGTGCCTGTATCAACTCCTGTTTGCGCCGGGCTTCGGCCTGATCGATCTTATCCTGTTCGCCCTTTACCCAATCCTCTTTTGACTGCAAATCCTTCTCAGTTGGGCCGATAATATCGATCAGTTCATCCTGTTTTGCCGAAATACTTTTGTTTAATTTCGTCAGTGGGTCGCGCATAGATTTGCCTTGCTTCTCTATTTCAACGCGCTCGGACTTAAGTTTCTTCCGCCATGTGGATACCTGATTGATAGCTATTTTGTCATCTATGCTATCAATGGTCAGGCCGGATGCATCCTGCTGCAACTTAATAAGATCCTTTTTCTTTTCCTCGAATGCCTTCAATCCGGCATTGATGTTTTCGAATATAACTACTGCTTCGCTCTTAGGCTGGGCTACTTCCAAATCTTGAGACATGGGGGTTTATTTAATTTTTATGAGTGGAATTTGTGTAATGTCTATGGCGGGTGCTGGTGGTTTGCGTCCGTTAAGGTGCATGGATTCCATGTAGGCCAGATATGCGCGGGCGGCCTGTACTTTTGCCGGGATCTGCTTAATGATAGCTTCGTCCCTTATGACTTCCCGCCGGACAATTCTTTCGAGCAAAGGGATGTCGTCGTAGGTCAGGTTCCGGATCAATTCGGCTGCGGCTTCCTTGTACTCAGCGTTTTCGTCCGTAGCAACGTCCATGCTGTACAGCAATTTCCTTAATTCGTCCTTCAATAAGGAGGGCGGGCAGTTGACCAGGGCACGACTTACGAAGCCTCGCGGCTTATCCCATAGCCATAAGTAGCCCTGCATCTGAAAAAAATTGTCGTCCCCAATCGGATTAACGATGAATGGAGCGAAGGTTTTGGGTTTCCAGGATGCCTTGGCATCGTCAAGAATCTCATCAACCACGTCCGGGCACCCTTGTATCCATTCGTTTTCCTTTCGATCAGTGTTCTTTTTATAGGACTTGCTATCCAGGAAGCTAAGTATTTCTATGATCTCCCCTTCCACAAGATTTCCTTTGGTCATCTGCTTTGTGGTGATTTCCTCTGACCGGTTCCATCTGGCCTCGATATAAACCTCCTGAAGATGCTTCTTAGCAGTCTCGGAAAGCTCTCCCCTGTCTTTTGCCTCTTTGGAGCGCGGTTCAATGAAAAGAACGTGCAGGGATGAGCATCGTATTTTAAATTTATTCCAATCCATCGACGAAATTTTTGGGTTTAAGTGCTTGTCTCTTAGCGTTTATGGTGGATAAAAGTCTGCCGGGAAATGTGTCCACCTGCTTGATTATCAACTCCAATTCGTCCGAGGTTTCCGCGTTGTCTATGTCGATCTCGAATCGCTCCCATTTCTTGTAATCGATAACTTCCGGCCCCTGTTGCGGGATAATCGTATGGCTTCCCCCTCCTGTCTTATCCTCACCTGGATGGGCTTGGGCGTGGAATTTGTCGGTTATGCCTTTCAGATAGTTGAGGGCTTTTATGGCTGCTTCTTCCTGATCCTCCCCCTCTTCCAAAACTATATCCGCGTTTGCTCCCGCGCTCTCTTGAAGGTATGGACCGGTTACGTACCCCCTCTTGTATCCTACGTCTTTGATTATTATTTTCATGCGTGGTTGTGCGTTAGTAAATATGATCTGCCGATTTCGACAATTCTGTTTTTGATGTCAGAGAAGCTATCCAAGCCGGTCAAGTCTTCACCTACATAAGAGATTGGAAGTTTGTGGTAGGTCAGCAATTGATCGACGAATAGGCATTTCTCCATCGTTGTCGGGGCGGAGATTTCTAGCTTCACATCGAACCGCCGTACGAAGGCTGAATCCAAAACTTCTGCCCGGTTGGTGGCTCCGATGAAGATAACAGTATCTGCAAGGCGTTCTATGTTGACCAAAATAGAGTTTACCATTCGTGCGTTTTCATGGGCTGCCGCGCTATCCCCGCCGCCTCTTTTGTATCCAATCGTATCGACCTCATCCCAAAACAATACGCACGGTTCCTGAATGCTGTTCAGTATTGTATGGATGTTCGCAGAGGACGAACCGATATGACTATCGATAACCCTGTCGCTGTTTACTTCCACAAAAGGCAGTTGGAAACGGCTGGCGATATGCCGGGCAATCGTTGTCTTGCCATTCCCCGTGGGGCCATGCAGTAGTATTTTATTCCGGGCCGGGATGTTGTGCAGAGCATAGGCGTCTTTGTGTTCCCATTCGAATAGCAGCACCTTTATAAATTCCTTGACCGGATCAGCCAGAAATACGTTTCCCTCCTTCCGGGGCGACTGAATAAGCAGCCCTTTGACGTTGTTCGGCAACTCATCCAGCCTTCGCAGGGTCATAGGCTTTTGCCGAATGGCGTTCATTATCTTATACCTGTTGTTCCCGCCATGAGCCAGCCCTTCCGCGAATTCACCCGCCACCTTGTAAAAATCCCCTTCCCGTCCCGCGTTGATCGATAAAATCATCCGTTGAATCGCTTCCGCCGGGCTAATCTTCTTTTCCTCTGCCGTCTCAGTACTCATACTCTTTATGTTTTTTATAAGGGATTATGATAATTCGAAATATTCCGTGGTGGGATTTGCTCCTAAATCCAAATCTAGCCGTCGCATGTCATTAAGAAACTGTTTGGAAAAGTACACGGTATCTTTGCATAGTTTTTCGTCGAACATCCCAATATGTGTTTCATCCTTTGGGATTGCCAACATCTCGCAAAGCCAAGCGTAAGCCTCGGGCCGTGTCAAATGGCCACCTAAGTAGATCATGTTGAAATATTTATGCGCCTCTTTTTTAGCCTCCCTGAGTGACGCGTTTGCAAGCCTGCCCAGGGAAATATTCGTTCCCTTATGAACACCACAATAAGCCATGCAAGGGCGACACAGGTAGATCATACCGTAGCTTTTGCCATATATAACCTTGCTGTCTATGTATTCAGTTGAGCCATCGCAGTAAGGGCACTTGCTGCCATTCTTGTACGGATCTTCTGATCTTTTCGGCCTGTTATCCCGCTTAGTCATTACTTTACTTATTATTAATTACAGGGGGTTAATCGGGGGATGGCCCTACGACCATGCTGAATTCGTGGTTTAGATCCATGGACGGAATTTGGAGGACGTACCTTTCCAGAAGGTTATCCACCAACTCCCCGAATGCCTTTCCGTCTTTCTTAGCCATCCGTATCGCCTTTTTCCTGATTGACGGCTTACCGTAGTATGTCAGAGTTTTCCGTTTTTCCTTCTTCATGACACAAAGCAAACATATTTCTGTCAGAAAACAAAATTATTTGTAAAATTTATTTGTACCTTCGTCCCGGCTTTTAACGGATATTGGATTTTAGCATGAGGGGTAGCTATTTTTATAGCAGGCCCTTTTTTTATTCCCACCCACTCCCACAATTTCCCACTCCCCCCATTCCGGTAAACCGTAAAGACGCAAAAAGGGTTAGTAAATATTTCCGGCGAAATCGCAGACAATCCAGCCGCCCGGGGGAGTGGGTAGCCCCAAAACTTCGTTGGCTTCTTCCAGAGCTTCCCGGCCATCGTATGACCGGTGAGCGAAGATAATCTTGTCGTCATCCTCTTGTATCCGGCGAGGGCGGCAGTCGCAATAGCAACACACCTCTTCGCCAAACGGTCGCCCTTCTACCTCTGTATGAAGAGAATGCTCTTGAAGATCATCGACCGGCACCGTATGTAAAACACAATATCCCATACACTGAATTTACGGAAAACTCCCCGCCTGTCCACCGGGTGGGCAAAAAATTGGCCGGGGCCTGGCGCTGGGAAAACCAAAAGAAAACCGACCCGGATTTTTGCAGTATGAAAAAGGATGCTTAAAAATCGGGAAGGTCTACCGTCTGGTTGCGGAGGGCGTGGGTGCTATCTCCGGCATAGGCTATCTGACCATTGGTTACGAAGGAGTGGCATACATCAGGCGGATTATCACCGTGGCCAACGGTTACCAATATAGAATCGCGTACGGTGGGATTGTCTTGGGTGCCGGTTAGCGTCCATACGGGCCAACCTTCGTCATGGGCATCCGCCGTACAAAACTTGTGAGCGTTCCCGCAGGCCGGGCATTTAAAGCACCAGCCTACCCGCTTTCCTTCTCGCTCTATCGGTAAAATCTTCGCCATACCGCTAATTTACTGATTATCCCGCTAACTAACCCAGCGAGGTCACACGGGCGTTTCCGTAGGCTCAGACCCGGCTGGGCTTTTGAAAGGTCAAACGACTGGCCCGGATTTTTGGGCAAAGGAATCGCTTAGTTTGATTAACAATCCCTTACGTGTTCAAATGTAGTCGAGAAGATGCTGTTTGTCGCCCGTTGGATTGTGAATAGCGCAGTATATGCCTATGCCTGGGCGAGGACAGATCCTTTCGCCGTTGACCCTTGGGCAGGTGCAGCGACGGCGCTTCTTCTTACGTTTTTTGTTCATGATCAATGTGTTATATCGTGAATAATAAATATGATAACCATTATAATGCCAAGGCCGAAGCCGACAAGAACGGCAATTGCGTTGCCTCTCTCGAAGTCATAATAGTCTTTCAGGTCTCTTATCATCTTGTCTTTTTCTGCCTGGTTCATTACATATTGATTAAAAGTTACTCGCTCGTCCTCCTTCAGGCCTCCCCCCGCTTCCGGGAGAGCCGCCGGGCCTGGGGGTTTCGAAATAATGCTGACCGGGTGGCCCTGTGATTCCTTTTGCCGTTCATTTCCAGGCGATTTCAGGCCATTGGCTCAGTTCATGGGGGTTTGTGCTGTATTGGATGGATTGCTTGAGCCTTGAGGCTGGAATGGGCTAGAATAGGCCGTAATGAGTCCACAGGGGCATTATGCTGTCGTGGATTGGTTGCCAGAATGGTTTGAGCCAATAAGTGAGATTCAGCACATTAACCACAAACCAGAAGGTAATATAAGGCTTGGACCATTCTCCGGGCTCATCAATGAACTCATCTAATATGTTTTCCATCAAGGCTTATTTTATTTGCCCGATCTACAAAAGATTGAAACTCTTGGCGTTGCTTATCGGATACAAGGATGATTATGTCCCTTTGAGCGCGGACCAACGTTGGGCTGATTTCTGTATCGCGTTCTTGGTTATTGTTACTCATGGTTAATTTTTAAGTGGGGGTTAATGTTGATGAAAGGGGGCCATCGGGAGGATAATGCGCTGAATTTGAGAGGGATTAGCGGGTAACCACTCCAAAGTATAAGCCGTGTCGCCACGAGTCGTTTTCCTTGCCTGACGTTGCCGAACGTAAGTGACCATCGTATCCACCCAAACCTTATTGTCGTCGCTATCCGTTTGATAACCAGCCACATGCTGCCTAATACCTGTGTCTATTAAATAGCTGTAAGACGTGTCTTTCCGTATGCTATCCTTTGGTTTTCTGTGGATTGTGTCACTTTTAATCAACCTGAACGCCGCCACATAAAGAATCGAATCCTGACTATTTATTTTTCGATGATGGACTTTTCCTTGGCAAGAGGCAAAAGACAGGGCTATAAGAGCTAAAAAAAATGAAAATTTTGACATGGTGAATGATTTATTGTTTTGAATTATTGGTGCAAGATAAAAATAAATTTGAATTCAATCCAAATATAATTTACTTTCGGGTTGAAAATAGTTTTATGGGGAGATCACCGCAGACAAGTATTCGATTTGATAAGAACAAACTGGAATTAATTAAAACCAGGGAAAACCTGCCGACAGTCCAAAAAGTGGTGGATTACCTTGTGGACGCCTATTGGTGGCAAAACAAGCTCAACCCCGCCACCCGGAATGGCCCCAGAACCGAATACGAAGCCTTTGAGGACCAGATAAAAGACGCTAACGAGGTTCCGCCACTCGAACTGATTAAATGGGCTGTAATTAAGACAGAATCGCTTAGCCAGATGGATAAAAAGGTTCTTATGGCCCAAATTGCTGAAAAAATCTCTAAACTTAAATAATATGGAACTTAAATTACAGATGTCGCAGGATGGAATGAGTGGGTTCATCTCGACAATTGACTGCGATGGGAATTCATTGGTGTGCAAAGAAGTAGGCGTAGATGAATACGATCAATTTTTAGGTTCGTTGGCGGATAACCCAAACTATTTTTTTCAGGAACGAAAGAATGAATTCGGGGTACATTATGTAAGAGATCGATTCACCGATAAATTAAATAATCATGACTGATAACAAAAAGAAGAGAGGTCGTCCCCCGGGAACCGGTAAGAAAAAAGAGGTCGTAGGGCCATTCAATCCAGATAATCTACAAGCAGAAGTCATGGCGGTGTACGATGCTCCAAAGATCGATACAATGGCCGACGAACATCCGATGTACGAAACCGTTGCGCCGGATGCACTCCCAGACCTGACCAGAAAGGTAAAGGAGGAAATGGAGAGGCGTGGCATCAAACCGCTATTGGTAACCTTCCCCGAAAAACTAAAAACCGAAACCCCCTATCCCTCTAATTGGAATGAACTAGGTAAGGTAGCTAAACTAGAATGGCACACAGCAAATCGACGCAAATGATACAAATTCTTTTAATTTTATCCGGGGCGATGGGTATCGCACTATTTATAGGAATGATCGTCTATGGGATTAGAGAATTCAGGTCAATGATGAAGGAAGATGAAGAATTTAATTCTGAACATCGTAAATAAGTAAGTAGTTATGAAACTGTATTTGTTTTTGATCATCGAATATTGCCTGTTCTGCATGATTATAAACTGCTATTCGAAGGCAGGAAAGGCTATCCGTCCCGACGTATCAATAAGCTGTAAGGATGAAAATTGGTGGTATCGCGATAGGAAGTTTTATTTCCAGATAAAAAACGATAGCGGGATTAGAACTATTATAGCCTTTGATACTGCAAATATTAAGGAGGGCGACAACGCAGAATTTGTGAGATACTACTTTTATAAAGACATCCATATCGGGTGTTTGGTAAGCTATACAATAACAACGGATACCATTTTCGACGGACAGGTAACGACAGACTTTATTTTGAAAATAAATAAATTCTACCCGGACCCTGCATTAAAATTATCATTATAACCACCCCCAGCACTAAACTACTAAGTAATGGATAGCGACTGTTCAAAACACAAAAAAGATGTGGCCGGGATAACGGACATGAAAGTTCTGGCCGAGATGGTTGGGGATCTTCATTACGAAGCCCTGACAGATTTTATGATCTGTCTCGCCAGAAAAATAGATGATGATGCAGATGTGGATTTTGATGCAGGCCGTAGAAAAATCTCGGCAGAACTTTACCGCGTCGCTTTTTCTATCTATGACGCCAAAAGCGCCATACAGAAGGCGTGGGAAATTAGCAAACCATTTATGAAGTAATTAATACCTATAAGCTATGGCCTTTACAGATAAACAAAGAGAATCGTTAATTTCAGAACTCGGGGAGCCGAAACTAACCCTTGAATTTGATGTTTGGGGTGAAAGCAAGGTTTCAATGTGGACGCATTTCGATCATTCTGATGATTACGCCGACGTAAAGAAAAGACTTATCGCAATCCGGGATCACTTGGACGGGTTCCTGAAAGATGAAAAGATGTGCCCATTTCACAAGCCTACCTAACTCTCGTATTCAATCCCCCACTAAGCCCAGTTAAAAATAAAAATCATGAAAAAATTAATTTTTGTTGCCCTGTTGAGTATTTCATTTGCGTCGAAAGCTCAGTTTACAAGTCTTAAATCCAGAAATGCGGCTCAAGATTCCGCGCTGGATACGGTTTTCCATGCGTATATGAAAGCAAATGATTCTGTTGCGGACGTGCGCCAGATGGAAACGATCTATAAATTTTCGGATTCTGCCGACAGATACACGGGTCTTGCAAAGATATACCTGCTTCAAAAACGGTTAGACTCATGCATTATGATGATTCATATCGCAAACTACTACATAATCAATACGCAGGTTTTATTGCACCTTAAACCGCACGACAAATGGGAGGATTCGCGCCCAACGTATTAAGGAAGATGATGCCCTGACCATGATCCTATCGGTAGTGGTGGGGTACGTTGCAGCCCAGCCCCGCTCCAAATAAGTCAAAATGTTGACAGATCCATATCAAGGCTAGGATAATCAGGATAGCGTAGATTATTTTCCTGATATTATCGGGGATAACTATTCCCAAAAGAGAGAGAACCCATAAGATGACGTATATCACCAGAATAACCACGGCCAGCGATAAGAGCGCGTAAAGGATTACCATATTGGGGCGTTTCCTGATATATAGCAAAACGCGTACCTTAGTCCAAAACTTACCCACCATGAGCAATACTACTCCTATAGTGAATAAAGTGAATCTCCTTTAAAGTAAAAAAGGCCCCAATGTGGGGCCTGATAGAAGTTTCTGAGAGATGCAAAGGATTAAGACGCCGGGGTGGGAGCAGGCGTAGCGATAACCGTGGGTGTTCCCCAGGTGATTGTTCCTGCTACCTGATCGGCGGTGGCCTGAGCGACCGTTCCAGGCGCAAGTACCGTGACCGTGGTCGTGGTCGAAACGCCTAAAGAATTGTTGTAAACTGCCGTAAAGACAACGGTCAGATTGAACGCGCCCGGCGCTACGCTGGTTGCGTCTACGTTCCCCGATGCGTCAATGAGAGCCGTTGCAACGGTGGGCGTGTCCGAAGTGACGGAAATGCCGGAGAACGGGCTTGTCGGAGTTACCGGAAGGCCCGTAACAACGTCTTGTAATCCCAAAGTGCCAATGGCGAGTAAGTTGGTCCCGCTAAAAGATAATGCCATAAAACTGATTTTATTTGATGTTAAGAAAAAAATGATGCCTCGTACAGGATGTGGATGGTGTTTTTCTCTGGTTAGCCGCTCAATTGTTTCGGCTTGAAGTTTGACCGTTTCGATCAGTTTTTTCTCCGAATGGCTATCGCCCAAAAGTCCCATAAAATTGATGATTAAAGGTAAAAGTACATAAATAATTGCAAAAATCAGGCCCAACCGTGTTATTTTAATAATAGCAGAAAGGCTTTAGCGAATTCATTTGCGGCGGCTTGGAAGGACGGGAACAGGTCGAATTCACTCACCTCTAATTGGCCTTTACGCGTGTCCAAGACGTAATTGTAAATGGTTTCATAGCCACGGACTTTGCCTAAGTTATCCTTTTCGGGGAACTCTTCCGATTTTATTGAGGCGATTTCCGCTTCGACAATTTCCTGAATCTTGTAGGCATTGAGGATGAAAAATACTTTAGCGCCAATTTTGTACTTTGCTTTGGCTTCAGGAGCCTTCGGGGTTGATTTCTTTTTTTGAGTAGACATTACCTTTTTATTTTAGTTGAAATGTAAAGAATTATAGCGTTTTTGTTGTCGTCTGAAAAATCATCTATTCTGAATCCGTTTTTTGTTATCAAATCTCTCAATGACCACTTCGTCAACCAAAAGGAACGATGATTGGTCAGAGCAGATGCCAACAGGTTTTTTATTTTCCTTGGGTCTGTGGTCGGTTTGAACTCTTCGAACCACCTGCCTGGATATCCTTCGTTCATCTGTAGTTTAGACAGTGCAAAATATCTACGCCGGAACAAGAAAGGGAAGAGTTTATACGCCTTTCGGATAATGCGAAAGGAATCTTTGATTAGATCGTATCTAAAATCTTCTTTTTCGGAGTAATGGGTACTTAAGATTACCGCCTCTTTTGCGCAACCGGTAATGAGTTTAATAAATTCTACCGGCCTATCCAAATGATACAGAAGGCCAGCACAAAGCACTACGTCGAACTTCCCATACTTTTCTATGTTCCATACGTCATCGTGAATTATGGTCATGGCACTCCCTTTTGGTAGTTGCTCTTTTAGCCATTGTAATTTGGCGCAATTCTCTGCCCTTCCTTCAATACAGGTAACATCAAATCCGTACCTGATTAATTCTGCTGCATGACCTCCTTCTAGTGGCCCGAGATCGACGATACGGATCTTATTCCTATCATTGTATGGATACCGGAAGCAAAAGAAGTGTGTGATTCTCTCGCAGGATGGGGATTGGTTGTAGAATTCCTTCCCGGGAATAGTTTCCTGTCCGTTCACTAAAATATTATGAAACTTAAACTTAGGGATCATATTCTATTCTTTTTATAAAAATATCCTAAAGACAAAAACACAATGACACTTGCGACAAGTATTTCCAGCGAAGCAGGATGCGGCCGATCATCGATAAATTTAGTAGCCGGAATTTCCGGAATCATATAAGCCGCCGCACCCACAAAAGACACCACGCATGAGGCCAGAACTATCTCAATTAACAACTTAATTTTTTTCATTTCTTTAACATATTAACCGAGTGTTCAAGATGTAGCAGATCTAGATCGATAGCCGCGTCTAGCTCTTCTAATGTTCCATAAAAAGTACGATTGTAAATTACGCCACCCTGAGTTTTCTCTAACGTTACTCCCCTATACTCAAAGGAGAAATAGCTTTTAAGTTTTTCAAATGATTCCATTACATCACTCATTTCTGTTCTGTATTAGTGGGTGAAGGGTATTTGGTGGTCATGGCTTGCAGTTTTCAATGTCATGTTCTGTCGGCTCTGCAATCATTGAAATGGTTGGGTTCCTATTTTGGGACACATATACATTTCCGGCAGCATATCCTTGCGGCGACGGTGTTCCTTTTGGGTACATGGTGTTAGTGTAATCGCAAATAGTTTCTCCGCAGATCAAACACCGCTGGACTAATGATTCATCCATGTCGGCAACTATGTGTTTCATGAATTTCATTTAGATAACATTTTGAAATATAAAATGATAGGGTACGGTTTAGATTTACGCGGTTGCCGCCTTGACTGCCCACATAGCCGCTTCCTCGTATGAGGTTTGGGCGAGAGATGCGAGACGACCGTCTTTAGCCTTCATAGTTTCGCACAAGTCAATAAGTTCCGCGGACTTTTGTTTGATCTGAGCTACCACATCGGAGGCTGATACGTTGAAAGAAACGCGCACCCTTGTTTCTCCTACTGTTTGCGGCGGCTTTGTTGCTGTTCCGTCTGTCATATATTCAATTTTTATTGGTGACTATTTTTTATTAGTGGGCAATGTATGCCTGCAATTTTCGTATAAATACCTATCGGCCATGTCCCGGGCTTCTTTCACCTGACGTTTTAGGAAACGGATCTCTATGGACTGCTTTACGCAGGTGTCTTTGAGGGTATAGAAATTTACATCGGATAAGGGAATGTCTATTGTGGTCGGCTGTTTTTGTGAATAGCGATACATGGCGATGGCTCCATCAACATACCCTTGCTGCCTGATATGCCCTACATCTTCCTGCGGGCGATTTGTCGCATATTGAAAAGCATCGATCCATATCTTTTCCAGTATTTCTTCGGGAATATCAGACGGCTCTTTATGCTTTTCATTCCAAAGCCGCCACTCCGGAGTAATGCATTCCTCTTTTTCACTTCGGGACATTTCTTTCCATTCTTGCTCATCCCCGTTAAAATTAAACTTCTTAGGTTGTGGATCATGCTGTGTCGCTTTATCAGCATAATATTTCTTAAGTCTTTTTATTTCAGCAAGGTGCCTGTCAATGAATTCATCCCTTTCCGGCGCTTCCCCTTCCTGCATCCGGTCGGCTACCGATTCAATGACGCTATCCAGTTCTCCGGGTTCCTTGCTGGGGGTAGAGGGGGATAGGTAGCCGTAAGCCCATCTTGCGCCGTCTTGCCATACTTCGAATTGCCCAATACCAGCCCGATTAGGACACTCTTTACGCATTACCTGTAAGAATTTTTCCCTCCCTTCCACCCCCGTCTTTAAGCTATCCAGGGAGGGGGATGAGGGGGTGTCGGTTGGCTGGTCGTCGT
>Ga0302309_10002738_pt1 | contig 14332 bp, 15 predicted proteins | sample III_Palsa_N1_1_FD_200453 | JGI IMG/M metagenome (GOLD analysis project Ga0302309, IMG submission 200453) | Peat permafrost microbial communities from Stordalen Mire near Abisko, Sweden - III_Palsa_N1_1 | ecosystem: Environmental > Terrestrial > Soil > Palsa > Peat permafrost | place: Sweden... | reverse complement strand
ACGTACCGGGTTGATCAACTTGCACTGTTTGAGAATTAGTACTGCCTACTATGCCAGCGCCTGTCCACTGATATGATTTAAAACCTTCGGGAGCTGAAAAACTTAACGTTTCAGCAAGGCATATATAATTAGTAGCCGGAACAGTAACTATTGAAGAACACTCGGCCCACAAATAGGCGTAGCCTCTATGGCCGCCAACAGAACAGTCTCCGGCAGTAAACGTTACAGTTACATTTTGCCCTATGTATTTATCAAGCGGCACAGCCACAGTGGTCCAATTTTTATAATAAAGATTTATGGTTGTACTGGCATTATATACAGGGTCAGAGCTTTTATATACATTATTAATATTAGTAACATAAGTAAAGCCAGCAAGATCTGAAGGGGCATAAGGAGCATTAGGGTCAGCTATGGAAAAATACTGAGCGCATGAAATATTTGCGCCGTTAGCATTCAAACTTACTGTAAAATATGGATTTTGTGTCAGATTATGATTTGGGTTTTCTAACACAATAGCATATTTGTAGGTAAGCAAAGAGTTAGTCGCTGTAACATTAAAAGTTTGGCTAATTGAAGAGGTATGAGCGCCATTTATATAGTCCTCTATCATTACGGCATTTGGGTAACCTGGTCCAGGTGTTTTTGATATTGCAGGAATAAAAGGGTCTGTGGTTCCTACAGTAGTAACATTTACACGCGCCGGGTTAGCCTGGCCTAAATTATTAGGGAAAGGGGTAGGGAAAGTGCCAGGGTATACGCCGCCATTTGTCCATGCGCCGTTGTTTGCTGTACCGTTATATATTGTCCATCCGGTAAGTCCATTGGTAAAGCCCATATTCGTACATGGGGGGCTTACCCCCTGCACGGTATTGTTTAAGGCATTTTGCTCTGCAACTTGCTGTTCAAAAGCTGTTTTATTTGGTAAAAAAACAGTGTATTGCTGTATGTAAGATTGTGTTAAGTCGCTTACATATTGAGTAAAGTTAGATTTAGTAGTGGATTTATAGCCTCCGTTAAGAAATGCTATCTGATCGGTATAAATTTTGTTTTGAAGATATTGCCAGTAAAGCTGCCCATCTGCTTTGGACAAACCGAGAGAGCTAGTGATCTCCTTTTGCATTTCTGCAAAATTAATTGAACCCCATAGCTCTTCTGCTTCGTCTAAATCGGAAATAGAGTCGGAAACAGAAAGAGAGTTTTTTTCAGGGTTTAAATGACCAGTCTTTAAAACTAATTGTCCATTTGATGAGTCTAAAGTATTGAGCCTATTAGAAGCCGGCATGGAACTTAAGCGCGTTATACCTTCTGCCAAAACAGATGAATAACTAAGTAATAAATAGCTAAGGATAAGACAAAATGTTAATTTTGATGCAGGGCATTTCCTTACTATATTTTTAGAATTTACAGTAAAAGGTTCCATAGTTAGTTGAATTGATAAGTTTTTTCCTATATTTAAACGTATTCTATAACCTTGCATTTCCTTAGTATTAGTATACGAAAAGTTATTTTGATTAGTTATTTTAAACTAAATAATAGATTAATTAAAAATAAAGAATCCTGTTTATTTTTAATTCGTATAAACTTATAATATTAGAGTTAAACTTTGAATGAAAAGCATTGAAAATATTATTTTTTATTTTATTAAAAAGCTTGTCTTATTATCTTTAATAGGACTTCCTGTTAGTATATATTCCCAAGATGTACAGTTTTCTCAGTTTTATACTGTTGCCCTTTACCAGAATCCTGCTTTTGCAGGAAGCACTCACGGAGCCAGAGGAATTGCCGACCAAAGAATACAGTGGCCCGGGCTAAATGCTAAATATATGACTTCTTACGCTTCTTTTGATACGTATTCTCAAAAATATAGAAGCGGGTTTGGTTTAATGGCTCTGCAAGATTACCAGGGAAGCAATGCCCTTAGTTCTACTGAGTTCCAGGGAATGTACTCTTATGAGATCCCTATAAGCTCAAACTTAACGTTTAGGCCTGGAATAGCCCTTGGAGTTATAAACAGAAATATTAATTATAATGTGGCCCAGTTTCCAGGAGATTTTAATACTTATGGATATACCGGGAATTCGGGATTGAACGGCCCCCAGTACTACCAAAGAAAAACTTTTGCAGATATTTCCTCAGGAGGTATTTTGTATTCCAGGAATTTATGGGTTGGTTTTGCCGCAGACCATATTAATAACCCTAATGAGTCATTTGTTAGCGGTAGCGTATACAGGCTTCCTGTAAAATATGATCTGACTGCCGGGTATAAAATTCCTATAAAACATACTAAGTATATGGCTTATTTGGAAGAAGAGAAAGATATAAGCATTACCCCAACCATTCACTATAAAACACAGGGTTCATCAAACCAGGCGGATATAGGGGTTTATGGAATTTATGACGTTTTTATGTTGGGGGTATGGTACAGAGGAATTCCTTTTTTAAATTATCATAGTATTCCTAATAATGAATCTATAGTGGCGCAGGTAGGATATAGGTATGATGACTGGGCCTTTAGCTATAGTTATGATTTTATTGTATCAGGACTTTCTACAGTAAGAGCGGGTGGGGCGCATGAGATTAGCATTACCTATATTCATCACAAAAAGGTGAAACATAAAAAGCCTATGAAGCGCTTACCTTGCCCTACCTTCTATAAGCAATAAATGCTTTTATAAGTGGCTAAGAAACAGGTTTTATTTTTGTAGATAATCACTTTTTAATAGAGATAAAACATAAAAACCCCGGTTGGTTTAGTATGTTTTTTTGTGCGGGATTGATTTAGTACTGCTTGAGCTTTGCTATCTTCTACTCTTTTCTTTTCTGCCGCCTTTAGGTTTGTTTTCCTGTTTTTTTGATTCTGAGTTATAATTTTATTGGCAGTAATAGCATGGTAACCTTTATTCCTTTGTGTTTCGTGCGGGTCCAAATTATAAGCCTGCTTCCAGCTGGTACAGCTACAAACAAAAACAGTAAGGCCTATAATCAGTATTGTTTTCATTATAACACGAGAATACTCTGTAATTTACGTTTAAAATATGTCTGACGTTGCTTTTAACTATAATTTATTTGCTTCAGGCTTATTTTTTAATTTGTTTAACAAACTCTTTTAAATAAGATTTTTGTTAAAAAACTATTTTAAACAGATACTACAAAAGCTCATTGGCAAGGTTAGCAAGTTCAGAACGTTCTCCTTTTTCAAGGGTAATGTGTGCGTAAAGCCTATTGTCTTTTAATCGGTCAATAAGAAAGGATAAGCCATTACTTTGCGAATCAAGGTAAGGGGTATCTATCTGGTAAATATCTCCGGTAAAAATTATTTTAGTGTTTTCTCCGGCTCTGGATATGATTGTTTTAACCTCGTGAGGGGTAAGGTTTTGCGCCTCGTCCACAATAAAGCATATATTAGAAAGGCTTCGCCCTCTTATATAGGCCAATGGAGTAATTACCAGTTTTTCTTTATTCACCATTTCGGTTATGCGCTGGTATTCGCTATCGGTTTCGTTAAACTGGTTTTGTATAAATTTAAGGTTATCGAACAAAGGCTCCATATAAGGATTGAGCTTGGATTTGATGTCTCCTGGCAAATAGCCAATGTCTTTATTACTTAATGGAACAATAGGGCGGGCCAGGTATATCTGTTTAAAATCCCTGCGTTGCTCTAAAGTGCCAGCTAAAGCCAAAAGTGTTTTGCCCGTTCCTGCAACGCCTTGTAGTGAAACCAGCTTTATATTTGGGTTAGTTATGGCGTGTATGGCAAAAGTTTGTTCGGCATTTCGGGGTTTTATGCCATATACCGTTTTCTTTTCTACATGGTCCAACCGGTTATCGTTGGCATTATAATGAGCAAGCACTGAGTTTTTTTCGCTCTTTAATATGTAAAAGTTATTTTTTAAAAGCAGTCTTTTGGGAATAACATCAACGCTTGTAAATCCCTTCTCATAAAGTTCGTTTACAGCGGTATAGGGAACCTTATCAATATAAGTATTACCTGTATACAGAGTATCAACGTCTTTAATTTTGCCGGTTTCAAAATCTTCGGCAGGTATATTTAAAGATTTAGCTTTAAGGCGCAGGTTAATGTCTTTGGTAACTAGTATTACTTTAGCGTCCTTTTCTTCCAGTTGCAGGTTTAGGGCTGCATTTAAAATGCGGTGGTCGGCTTTTTTCTCGTCAAATACTTCTTCGGCATCTACAGAACCCATGCCATGGGTGTTCATTACTACCTTAAACTTCCCTTTGCTTGTTCCGTTTAGCGGTATCCAGTCCTGTAACATAAATTCGCCGGAAAGTTTGTCCAGAAAACGGATAAACTCCCTGGCCTCAAAGTTTTTAATATCGTTGCCTTTTTTAAAGTTATCTAGCTCTTCCAGTACGGTTATGGGGATGGCTACATCGTGTTCTTTGAACTGTTTAACAGCATTGTGATCGTATAGTATTACTGAAGTATCTAATACAAATATTTTCTTTTCCCTTTTGCTCTTAGCCATTTAAATAAATTGATTGTAAAAAGACGAAATATAGGATTTATGGAAAACAGTTGAAAGTAAAATTAGCCGTTTGTTTTACCCTATTTATTAACGTTTGATGTTAATAGATGATTTTATTAATCCGCAGAAGAAGTATTTAGCGCTCTGTTCCTGAAGGCCATAGTAGGCCAGTTTTTCAAATGATGGGGGTAATTTATTTGCCGGAATGCGGCATATTAGCCTGAAAAACAGGTATAGGATTGACAATATGGGCTCAAACAGGTAATCCTTTACCCTAAGTTTAGGAGGTGTATAAAAATCGGAGCAGTACCATATTCCGCCTTTTTTAAGATGGGAGAATAGCAAGGGGATGTAGATATCCAGTTGAGCAGAGGTAAAAACATCCAGGAAGTAGTTGGTAGAAATAAGATCAAATAACTCTCCTTCAGGTAGTTGTTCAAAGCCGCCTATCCTGTATTCTATTTGCGCCTTGTGGTTAATTGTCTTAAGTTTTTTTTGTGCCAACTGGCACATTCCCTCAGAAATATCAAGGTAAACAATATGTTGTACGTTGCCCGAAATGGCTAATTCTTTTAAAAAATTGCCTGTCCCCTCGCCAATTAACAATGCCTTAGGGCAGTAGGGCAGGTTTTTTATTTGAGAGACCTGACTTTTAACGATTGTTCTGCCCGAAGTAAACAGCAGTAAAAGGTCGTAAAAGCGGGATAAAGAATTAAAACCTTGTTTTAGTTTTTGGTCGGCCATCGCCTGTGCAGTAGTATTTATAATTAGGCAACTTATTAATAAAACGGATAGGAGAGAGGATTTTGTGCTACCTAAAAAACTACTAGTTGAAGGAAAATATTACCTGTCATCTCGCATGTGCGAATTATATCATTGTTTTGACATTGTTTTGTCATTGTTATGGCATTGTTTTGTCATTGTTTTTCGCATTGTTAATTTGGGCGAATGTAAGGTTTGAGGTGTTTTTGAAGGTGTGCCAGTTGGCATTTTTTGAGTTTAAAATAGAAAGTTTAAAGTTTAAAGAAAAGGATATTTATTGACCGATAGTTGTGCTGCGGGAAAATAATTATAGCATAAAAAGGGTGCAGAGAATTGAAAAAATATAGCGTATAATGCAGAGGGCTAAGAGGACTTACCCAAGAATGATTTTTTTCCATCAATAATTTTTTTCCTGGAAATTATTAAACATTTTGTCGTTTCAAAAATTACTATTTATGAGTCAGTGGAACTATAATTTTAGTCTTTTAAATGCTGCAGATCTTCAGGAACAAGGTAATATTACACATCGCGAAATTATATATGTAGTAGAAAATGAATATTCCAAATTGAGGCCAATTATAGGTTACCCGGCTTCAGATTACCTTTATTATTATATTGGATGCTCTAACCAAAGCAGATTTTTTAAAATTGCATTCCAATATCTTGATAATCAACTAATTTTTCTCCAGGTTGAACTTGCCTCCGAAGAAGAGGTTCGTAGTGAATATTGTATAACCTGTTAGCTTATTACTTTAGGTTTTTTGAATCAAAATATCATTTATTTTCGTTATCTTTATATATGGCTCTTAAATCAACCAAAACTACTAAAATTAAAGGCTTGGTTAATCCTTTTGAAGGACGTAACCCCGAAGAGGTATGGAAAGAAATAAGCGGGAAAACCAAACCGATAAGCCGCGAAGAGTTTTTGAAGCAAATTAAAAAATCTAAATAGCTTCTATTTTCTTAATTTACTATTTACTACTTTGCTATTTTGACCCAAAAAATTGGTATAAGCAACACGCTCAAGCTGGGGACGGAAAAATCATAATTATTGAATAGGGTTGAAATTTCTATAATCTCCAATTAATATACCATCAACTTCAAAGCCCTCACCCCAGAAAATAATAGGAGCATTAGCACCTTGGCCTCTGCATTGTAATATATATATATATATTATTAGTATTATTTTTTGGCGTAATACTAAGAAGTGCAGAATGTTGTTCAATACCTTCGTTCCAAGTAGTAATATAATTGCCTGCGAAGTCATTTAAATCAGCAATTTATTCTCATATATGTTACTTAATTAAACTCTTTTATTCAATAACTAAATTTTATAAATCAAATGTTTATAGCTAAAACTACATAAAAAACTTAATCCTTGTTTTAGTTTATGTTTGAACATTATATATTTAACAATAAATTAATACACTATGCCCTCTTTTGATATTGTAAATAAAGTTGACCCGCAGACGTTGGATAACGCTATAAATGTAGCTAAAAAAGAAATTTTGAACCGTTACGATTTCCGCGATTCTAAAAGCTCTATAGAGTTGGACAAAAAAACCAATGCGCTGGAAATAATAACTGAAAATTCTATGCGGATGGACGCCATATTGGACGTGCTAATTATGCGTATGGCCAAGCAGGGGCTGGACGCCCGCGCCCTGGATATGGGCAAGGACGAGTATGCCTCTGGCAGTATGATTAGAAAAGACGTGAAGATAAAAAGCGGTATTGATAAGGAAGTGGCCAGGAAGATTGTAAAGATAATAAAGGACTCCAAACTAAAAGTAACGCCCGCGCAAATGGATGAGATGGTGCGTGTAACCGCTAAAAAAATAGACGACTTGCAGCAGGTAATTGCATTACTTCGCCAAAACGATTTTGACGTTCCCCTACAATTTGTAAATATGAAATCCTGAGTTTAAAAATCGGGCGCCCGGGCTGGCGGTAGGCAAATAGAACTGTTACTATTAGTTATCGGCTACTAACTTTTTATTCAGTTTATATTGCGTATATAAATCCCGCAAATACCTATTGGCAGGCCTTTCTACATAAAATGTTAAAAGCGACGCCGTAGTTATAGAGAATACGACTGCCGCGGCAATGCAAAGAACCAATGGAACGTTTAAAGAATATAGTGTTTGTATAATTAAACTGCCTAATCGTTGATGAATTAAATATAAGCTGTAAGAGATTGTGCCCAGAAAAACGAGCGCTTTTTTATCAAGAAAATTAAGTTTGTTGAATATGAAGAGATAAAAAACAGTAAAGTAGAAGATTGTAATGTACATGTGTTCTACAAAAGTTATAAAAAACTTAGATTTATTGGCCATATCGTGCATATAAAATGCCAATAAAAGGCAAAATCCAATCAGTACATGCCTGTAAGTAGTGGAGCCTTCGTACTTAATTTTATAAAATATAATACCCGCAAAAAATAAAGGGCAAAAGCTAATTAAAGGAATTCCCCCTAAAATATGTTTGTAAAAAGGTATCCGTTCTCCCACAAGAGTGAAAATAAGACAGGCCGCCATGGCCAGCGCACCAATTATTTCGATATTTCTTAATTGTTTAAACAGGCAAAGAATAAACATAAAGAAGTAAAACCATAATTCGACATATAAAGTCCAATACGATAAATCGAGCGAGTTATTAACTGCGGGAAATAGAATTATATCCTGAAGCATTGTAAGGTTAGCTAAAATGACTTTTGGTTGCAGAAGGGGATCTGTTCCGTGAGAATAAATGAAGATGCCTGTAGCGGTTAAAAAAACGCAAACCCAATATACAGGGTATAATCTGGAAAATCTTGAAACTACAAAATCCAGAGGGGTGGCTTTAGCGCTAAGGGTTTTAAAAATAACAAAACCGCTAATAATAAAGAAAAGATCAACTCCGGTATTCCCCAATCGTAAGTAGTCCAATTTATGGCCGGTTAAGCTAAAGACGATTAGGTTATAATGAAAAAGAATGACAAAAAAAGCAGCCACTCCTCTTATTGAATCTAAAACCAGCAATCTGTCTTTTGACATATAAATGCTTTTTTTTAAATACTAAATTTTATAAAAAATGACTGAATTGTTGCCAAAAAAGTCAATGGATTCAAAAAAAAGGGATAAAAATATTAATAAATAGTTTAATAAGTAACTATACCACAAGACAATTTACTTAAAAGTCAAGCGCTTTGCAAATAATAGCGCAGGCTTCTTTTATTTCTGCTTCAGTAATTATTAAAGGGGGGGCTATGCGCAGGGAATTATCGCAATGCAGAAACCAGTCTGTTAAAATACCTTCCTGTAAACAGTTTTTTATCACTTGCTGCACTACTTCAAACGACTCCAGTTCCACAGCCATTAAAAGGCCTTTATTTCGGATGGATTTTATGCGGGGATGATTGAGGTTATTAATAAATAACTTTTCCTTTTCAGTTACCTTGTCTATTAATTTCTCTTCCAGGATGACTTCCAGGCAGGCCAGTGAAGCGGCGCAACTTAGCGGGTGTCCGCCAAAAGTGGTAATGTGCCCCAAAACAGGATTGTGAGATAGCACAGACATAATTTCCGGCGAGGAGATAAACGCCCCGATGGGCATTCCGCCTCCCATTCCTTTGGCGCTTACTACTACATCGGGCACAATGCCAAAATTTTCAAATCCCCAGAATTTGCCGGTTCTGCCAAAGCCGGTTTGTATCTCGTCAACTACCAGTAAGGCTCCGGTTTCTGTGCAGCATTTTCGTAAAGCCTGCATATAAGCAGCATCAGGAACTCTAACTCCGCCTTCTCCCTGTATGGGTTCTATAATAATAGCGGCGGTTTTTTCGGAAATGGATGTTAAGTCTTCGGTATTATTAAACCGGATGTGCCTTATGTCTGGTAACAGAGGGCGATAAGCCTGTTTAAAGTCTTCGCTTCCGTTTAAGGACAGAGATCCCTGTGTAGAGCCATGATAGGCATTGTAACAACTTATAAATTCTGTTCTACCTGTGTAGCGCTTTGCCAGTTTCATGGCGCCTTCTATGGCCTCGCTGCCGGAGTTTACAAAATAAGAGACGCTGAGGTTAGGGGGTAGGGTAGAAGCCAGTTTTTGCGCCAGCTTCACCTGTGGGGTTTGTACCAGTTCGCCATATACCATTAAATGAAGGTATTTATCTGCCTGCTCTTTTATAGCGGCTACTACTTTTGGATGTCGGTGGCCCACATTGCTTACGCCAATGCCCGAAATAAGGTCCAGGTATTTTTTACCGGATGCCTCGTACATATAAACTCCTTCTGCTTTTACTATTTCAAGCAATAGCGGGGCAGGGGAGGTTTGAGCCTGATGTTGAAGAAACAACTGCCTTTGCGTTGCCATAAGCAGTTTGGGTTACTATTACGATTGTTTTCTTTGGATGGCTTTTAGCGCAGCTTCTACTATATTCTCTGCTTTTAGTTTATACTTTACCATTAGCTGGTCCGGGGTTCCGCTTTCGCCAAAGCTATCGTTAACAGCCACCAGCTCCAGTGGGGCAAGAAAGTTAGAAGTAAGCGTACGGGCTATGCTTTCGCCCAACCCGCCGTTTTTCTGGTGCTCTTCTGCCGATACGGCGCATTTTGTTTTGCGTACCGAAGCAAGTATGGCCTGCTCGTCCAGCGGCTTAATGGTGTGTATGTTTATAATCTCGGCGTCAATACCTTTTTCCTCCAGTATTTCTCCGGCGATGATAGCTTCCCAAACCAAATGGCCGGTAGCAAATATGCTTACGTCTTTGCCTTCGTTAAGGGTAATGGCTTTGCCTATTTCAAAAACATGGCCTTCGGGTGTAAAGTTGGGCACGGTAGGCCTGCCGAAGCGCAGGTACACCGGCCCCTGATAATCTGCAATAGCAAGTGTAGCAGCTTTGGTCTGGTTAAAGTCGCAGGTGTTAATTACCGTCATGTGCGGCAGCATCTTCATCATACCAATATCTTCCAGTATTTGGTGGGTGGCGCCGTCTTCACCCAGCGTTAAACCGGAGTGGGATGCGCATATTTTTACATTTTTGCCCGAATAGGCTATGGATTGCCTTATCTGGTCGTACACCCTGCCGGTAGAGAAGTTAGCGAATGTGCCTGTAAATGGAATTTTACCGCCTATGGTAAGCCCGGCAGCCAGGCCCATCATATTTGCCTCTGCTATGCCTACCTGAAAAAAGCGTTCGGGAAATTCTTTCTGAAAATCTCCCATTTTTAGAGAACCGATAAGGTCGGCGCAAAGGCCTACCACATTTTTATTTTTTCTGCCTGCTTGTACCAGCCCTAATCCAAATCCTGAACGGGTATCTAACTTTTCTGTAAACGTGTATTTTTTCATTAGGTGTACTTAAATTATTATCTGCTAAATGGTTTTAAATTTGTGGTAGCTCCGGATTGTATAGTAAAAAACTGAACATCTGTAAACTCGCTCCCTCTTGTTTTATTAGACCGAAATACAAATTTATAATTTCCCGGCTGTATTGGTAGCTGAATCTTAGTATTTTCATCCGGTAAGTTATAAATCCATTCGTGGTCTCCGTTTTCTTTTACTTCATATATACTGCCAAAGCCAGCTATAGCGTCGCTAATGTTTAACAAACCAGGTATTGCTATAGTTAATGTAGTAAGCTGACCCTGGCGGATGTTTACGTCTTTAAATTTAATGCGGGGAAGGGTGAGGGCTTCCACATCATAAGTTCCCACCAGGTATTTCTGTTTTTTTCCGCAGTCCTGTACATTTAAAATCTCTGCGCTGTTATTAACATATACTATGGCTTTTAGGTCTTTGTATTCTTTGTATTTGTCTTTTATGATGAGCGTACCCTGAGGGGTTTTTATGCTTACCGTGTTTTCTATTCCACCCTCAAAAGCAACATTCTCTTTAACCACCTTAGGAATGGTATTTACTACAATGTTGTAGGTAAGAATAGCGTCAATCTTTACCCTGTCCGGTTTTCCGTCGGGTTTTATAAAATGGACAAAGTCGTATTGGGTTTCGCCGGTAACTGTATTAATGAACGACATGTTTACGTCTGTTTCGGTGGGTTTGTCGTTTTCATCCAACAGGTTAATCACCACAGTTGTTTCTCTAAGCGTCTGGATGAATATTTTATTAAGGTTGGCCCTAAATTCCTGCACGTTTTTGGCGTCGAAATACTGGCCCATACAGCTAAATGCCTTGGCAAAGTTTTCATCGGCGCCAATGCCTATTATAAATGGTTTTAGAAAGATTCTCTTTTTCTGAAGAGCAATAGATAAAGCACAGGGGTCGCCGCCGCAGGCCTCAATACCGTCTGTTATTAGTATGATTACGTTTCGGCTGTTTTTATCTTCTGGGAAATCGTCGGCAGATTGTTGAAGGGAGTTTGCAATAAGGGTAGTCCCTTTAGGCTCAATCGTTTTTATTTTTGCCTTAATAGCATCGAAGTTTCCTTTCTTAAAAGGCACTTCCAACTTGGTATCTTTGCAGTTGTTGTACCTTTTGTCCCACTGGTGGCCGTAAACCCGTAGCGCCAGCTCAAGGTTGGGCACAATTTTTAACGAATCGACCAATTTTGAAATTATTTCCTTGGCAATATCTATCCTGGGACGGCCCTCCCACTTATCTGTCATACTGCCAGAGGCGTCCATTATCAATAAGATGCGGGTTATTTTAGGGGGCTTCTCTTCCTTTTGGGCCTTTGCCACAGTAAGGGCAAAAGCCGTAAAAAGAAAGAGCAGTATTTTAATTGTTTTTACCAATTAATAGTCGCCTAAGGTTTCTTTCAACTGAGAAAGGGCTGTTTTCAGTTGTTCGTCATTTGGCGCTGCGCCGTGCCATTTGTGGGAGCCCATCATAAAGTCAACACCATAACCCATTTCGGTTTTCATAATTATTATTACAGGTTGTTTTTTTCCTGTTAGCGTCTTTGCATACTCTAACGCAGAAACAACATCTTCCATATTATTTCCCTTCTCTAATTCCACAACTTCCCAGCCAAATGCTTTGTATTTAGCTGATAAGTCAAGCAGTGAAAGTACTTTATCTACTGGCCCGTCTATTTGTTGACCGTTATAATCTATAGCCGCTATTATATTATCTACCTTGTTATGGGCGGCATACATGGCTGCTTCCCATATCTGCCCTTCTTGTTGTTCGCCGTCTCCCATCAATACATAAACCAGCCTGTCGTCGTTGTTAATTTTCTTTGTTAAGGCCGCTCCAATAGCAACAGATAGCCCCTGCCCTAATGAGCCGGAAGCAATTCTTACACCGGGAAGGTGTTCTTCGGGGGTAGGATGGCCCTGTAGCCTGGTGTTTATTTTACGGAAGGTGGCAAGTTCTGCTACATCAAAATATCCGGAGCGGGCAAGCACGCTGTAAAATACAGGGGAAATATGTCCGTTAGAAAGGAAAAAAAGGTCTTCGCCAATACCGTCCATATTAAATTTCCTATTGTGCTTCATAATATGGAAATAGAGGGCAACCAGATAATCTGCACAGCCCAAAGACCCTCCCGGGTGGCCTGAGTTACAGCCATGCACCATGCGTACAATATCTCTGCGCACCTGCGAAGCTATTTTTTCTAATTCTTTAATATCTGTTACTGTTTCGGTATTTTGTTTTTGAACGATCATTTTAAAATCTGGCTTGTGTGTTCTTCTGAGTTAACTTTGTCTATAATATTTTCTATAATCCCTTTTTCATTAATAATAAATGTGGTGCGCACTGTGCCCATGTATTTTCTGCCAAACAACATTTTTTCCTGCCATACTCCATAAGCCTCGTTTATTGACCTGTCTATGTCGGCTATTAATGTATAAGGCAAAGAAAACTTTTTTATAAACTTCCTGTGCGATTTTTCATCGTCTGCGCTAACGCCTATCACCTCGTAATTAGCTTTCTTAAAACTGGAATAATTGTCCCTTAAGTTGCAGGCTTCTTTAGTGCAGGTAGGGGTATTGTCCTTTGGATAAAAAAATAACGCTACCTTTTTGCCTTTATAATCGCTTAATTTTACCTCTTTGCCATCCTGATCTTTTCCAACAAAAGAGGGGGCCTTATCGCCTACCTTCAGACTCATAATTTAATCTTAAATGTACTGCTGTTCCCTGAATTATCTGTTACTTCCAATTTGAAATCGCCGTCCAAAGGCACTGTTTTGTCTAACCGTTCCGACCATAGCAATCGCCGTTTATGGTCGTAGTTCATAAGAAGCCAGTTTCCGTTAATGGTAGCCTTAAAAGTACCAATGCCTGAAAAATTATCGGCGATATGAAAGCTTATACTGTTTCCCTGAATACTTAACAATCTGATAGTTGGGGCTACAGTATCTGCCCGAAGCGTAAATTTACCTAAATTTCTGGTATATAATCCTATTTTGTTTTGCCTCCAGTTTCCTCCCTCATAATCAGGGCGATGATGCCTGTCCAGCAGATAGAGTTTATAATGGCTGGTATCTTCATAGGGTGATATAGAAGTATATTTTATATGGATGGTATCAAACAAAGGTATAGCCAGGGAATTTATTACGAATGTTTCATCATCGCCTGGGTCTGCATTTACCTGCATATATAGGGTATCGGCTAATGCTTTTGGGTAAAAATTCACTTCCAGGTTTTTATAATTTACTTTTGAAGCTCTTCCGGGCGGAACAGGTTTTACAAAATTGAAATATTCAATTTGTTTGCCAATTATGACGGAATCGGGCAACCCCTTTCTGAGGTCGTATAGGTAGTTGGCTATTCCGTTTGAATAATATGCGATGGGCAAGGAAATAGGCTGAGATTTGACATACACGGCGGCAGGCACATTGCCTGGTGACGGCGTTGAAAATTTGAGCGTGTTTTCGTAAATGTCGTAGCTTATTTTCTGATTGGGGGCATTAATTACCCGCATAGAAGGAGTTTTTGGAGCTTTGCCTCTTATTTTAAAAACAGCGGTAGCTTCATTATTATAGGCGTCGTAAACCTTTACTTTTACTTCGTGCAGCAGGCTGTCTTTAATAATAAATTTTCCTTTGTTGGCATCAGTAGTATAGGTGGTTAAAGGGTCGCCTTCTGAGATGTAGCATTTTTCCAGTCGCGTTCCTTTTTGCATATAAATGCCAT
>Ga0302309_10002735_pt1 | contig 14335 bp, 11 predicted proteins | sample III_Palsa_N1_1_FD_200453 | JGI IMG/M metagenome (GOLD analysis project Ga0302309, IMG submission 200453) | Peat permafrost microbial communities from Stordalen Mire near Abisko, Sweden - III_Palsa_N1_1 | ecosystem: Environmental > Terrestrial > Soil > Palsa > Peat permafrost | place: Sweden... | reverse complement strand
AAATTGTTACCAAAGGCTTCAGGGAAATATTAGAACGCAATTATACCACAACCAAACGCCCGGCAGATTACGCCGAAAAATTAAGCATAACTACACCCTACCTAAACGAATGTGTTAAAAACGCGACGGGCCATCCTGTTTCATACCATATACAGCAGCGTATAATTTTAGAAGCAAAGCGTTTGCTTTATTATTCGGATAAGTCGGTAAAAGAGATCGCTGCAGATTTAGGCTATGATGATTATCCTTATTTTTCGCGACTGTTTAGTAAGGTTACAGGAATGACCGCTATGGCATTCCGGAATAAAAACTACGATTAGTCCAATACTTACGCTGTATTGCCATTCTTTCTTATTGCTGCGCGATGTTCCTTTGCTGTGTAAAATTAACTCGTATAAAAAATGGAATCATTAAAAGATAAAAAAATACTTATTTCCGGTGCAAGTATAGCCGGGCTTTCCGCCGCATATTGGATGAACAGACTGGGTTGCAAGGTAACTGTTGTTGAAATTGCCAGCCAACCCCGGACTGCCGGTGCCGCTATTGATATACGTGGGGAAACCGCGGATGTTACCAAACGTATGGGAATCTATGATGAATTAAAAGCAAACAGGTTGCACGTTGAGCTAATAGAGTTTAAAAATGCCGACGATACTACAGCTCGCTTAATGTCGACAGGAAATGAGGATGAGGAACTGCCCGATGACGACATCGAGATTGAAAGGGATAAATTCATTAGCATTTTATATGGCGGCCTGAAAAACGATGTTGAATTTATTTTTAACGACAGCATTATCGCGTTAGATGAAACAGCAAACGAGATAAAAGTCGCTTTTAAAAATGGGGCAGAGCGGTCTTTTGACCTGGTGTTTGGTTGTGACGGTTCACATTCGGGTGTGAGAAGAGTATGGTTTGGCGAGGAAAGCGAGTACGCGCATTTTTTGCAGGCATATTTCTCCATCACCACCGTAAATAAATTACTGATCAAACAAAAAACGATGCAGATGTATAACGAACCTGATAAGTCGGTTATGCTGAATGCTTACAACAATAAAACCGATATTATTTTTTGCTTCTTCTCGGAAAAAGAGATCCCGTACGATTATCGGGATATCGCCCGGCAAAAAGAAATTATTTCGGAACAGTTTACAGGGGTGGGCTGGAGGACACCTGAATTATTAAATGAAGTGCAAGGTCTGGAAAACTTTTACTTCGATAAATTTTGCCAGATAAAAATGCCGTCGTGGACAAAAGGGCGAGTTGCATTGGTTGGCGATGCCGGGTATTGCGCTTCGCCGGCTGCTGGAATGGGTGCTTCGTTGTCGATAAGCGGGGCCGCGGCATTGGCTGACGCTTTGGTGAAAAACAATGGTGATTTTCAACTGGCATTTGCGGATTATAACAAAAATTTGCGCCCGTTTATTGAGGAAGTACAGGCTACGGCTGAATTAAATGTGAAAGAAAACTTTATTCCAAGAACGGAGGAGGCGATTAGGAGAAGGAATGAGCAGGAGAATCCGTTTTAGGTTTTTTTCACAATTGTCATTGCGAGAAGGAACGACAAAGAAACCTCGTAACATGCATAGGAACGCGACGAGGTTGCTTCGCCGCGCAGGCTTTCCCTCGCTATCCCGCTCGATTGACAGATTAAAAAGATGTGGAAAACTAAGGCAATAATATTTAGAATTTGTATCTCAAATAATGCCCAAATTAATTTGATACCATTAACTTTACATTTTAATACTTTTTAAAGCTATGGAAATTAAAGGTAAGGTACATGAAGTGTCTCCAACCGTGCAGGTTACAGACTCCCTTAAGAAAAGAGAATTGATACTTGAATATATTGAGAACCCTCAATATCCTGAATATTTGAAGTTTGAGGCGATACAGGATCGCTGCAATTTGTTGGATAATACTAAAGTTGGCGATGATGTTGAAGTTTTCTTCAACCTTAAAGGCCGTCCGTGGACAGACAAAGTGGGTAAGAAAACATATTTCAACTCATTACAGTTATGGAAAGTGAATGTATTATCAGGCGCAGGCGCTACTGCTGGCACACCTGCTTATGCTCCGCCTGCTGATATCAGCTCACAGCCGGAAGATGATGATTTGCCTTTCTAATTAGTTTGCAGTTGCCGGCTGGCAGTTTGCATTGTATAACGATAAAAATAAAAGAGTCTTTCAGTTAGTTTGCAGTTGCCGGTTAGCAGTTTGCATTGTTTAACAGTCAAAATAAAAGAGCCTTTCAGACATTCTGAAAGGCTCTTTCTCGTATACTTAGAAAATGTTGCAAACTGCTAACCGGCAACTGCTAACTAATCTATTCTTTAACTATTTTCTTCACCGTTACTTTACCCGCCTGTTTTACTTGCAGATAATAAGTGCCGTTTAAGCCCATGGCAAATGTGGTGCTGAATTTGCCATTAGTAGTTTTTGCACTCCAAAGTATGGTGCCTTTGCTATCTTTTAGTTTTACTTCTGCTACGGCCTTTGATGGCAGATTAAAGAACAATAACACTTTACCGGTTGAAAACTCTGGAGCCAGTGTCAGATCCATCAAATCAAGCATCTCCATTTGTATTTTTTCATGATTTGTTGCATCGGGATCCAGCCTGCCAAAATGGTCGGACACATGAAAGGTTACATGAGTGCTAACACCCTCATTATCGGTACTGGTAAATATGAAATTCTGTGTGTTCTTACGGTCAAATCCCATATGGTCACCTCTATCGTGGTCGCCCCTATCCATTGGATGATAGTCATTCATATCTCCATGGCGTTTATCATCTATGTGCATTTTATACTGAAAGGCAAAAGTTGAGTCGCCTTTTTTATGTTTGTGCATCATGTCGCTACTGTTAGCGATTTGTGCATCAATGATGGAGTTTTTTGTTTTTACAGAGGAGATGTTACCAATATCCTTTAAAGCCTCGCGGCGGTCCTTGCCTGAAAGTTCTTTAATGTTTTTTCCGTTTACAGTTGTATCGCCATTAACAATGGTAATATCCATATCTTTATTGCTGCTTTGTGCAGAAACCAGCGGGGGTAATCCTAAAATTGCCAGGATACAAAGAGAAAAAATAAATTCATAGCCGGGTTTAAATGATCGCTTTTTCATAATATGTTTAGTTAATTAATATCAAAGGTAGTAAAGTGTTGTTTCTCAAGTTGTAACAACAACGTTATAAAGATACATATTGTGTTAAAAATTGTTAAAAGAACGTATTGTCGGTTTATTTAAAATATTTTTGTTTTGAAAGATGAAAAAGAGAAGCATTAGGCTTATAATAGGATTGATGACTGTCGCGCTTTTGGGCGTGGTGGCCATGCAATTGTATTTTTTAAGGCAGTCATACCTCATGCAATCAGAGCTTTTTGATCGTTCTGTTAACGAAGCGCTTAACAATGTGGTTAACAAAGTTACTAAGCAGGATGCTGTTAATTTTTTAAATGATAAGGCTAAAATTGATCAGCAAAAGCGGGTGCATTATAACATGCTTAAAAATGCAGATACCACCGCCAGCGTATTGTTTAAACCCACAAAAAGAAAAAACAAACGACTTACCATAAGAGAAAAACGAATTGCCTTATTGCGGGATAGCCTGAAAAGAATGATCGCCAATAAAAAGATGGATGATGAGCTGGAAGGGATGCTCCAAAACGGCTCGATCAAATTCCAGATAAGGATAGATGAGTATACAGACGAGTTTGGCGTGGTTCGAGGTCAGTTTACCCCCGAAATTGTTAGGAGCAGTCAAAAAAATGTTAAAGTAAAAAGGCTCCGCGTATTGCATAAATACGATACACTGCATTATGTATACAGCGACCCGCAGTTTGGGAAACAAATTATATCGGTGCCGCAACTAAACCCGTTATGGCAGCAGGAGCAAGCCCGCAAAACCCGCGAAAAGCAGTTTAAACTGGTGGAGAAGCTATTGGCTACCGACTCGATGCAAAATATTAAAACCGGTAACGCTGCTGTTATTGAAAACCTGGCTCAGGAATATCAAACATTTAGCGAGCCGTTAAAAGGCCGCTTGAACGCTATTTTTATTGATACTTTGTTACGGTTTGAATTGCATAACCAGGGGATATACCAGCCATATAGCTTTGAGGTATTAACCGCGAACAATGATTCGCTCATTTTTTCGAAGGCGATGGATATGGCGGGCGAGAAACCGGTGTTTATTAAAGCAAATACTTACGAGACGGCTATTTTTAGTAAGGATGTGATTAGGGATCCAGGGAAGATTAGAATAGCTTTCCCGGATAAGAATTCGCTGATATTAAGCAAGATGACCGCTAATATGGCTGCAACAGGTGGGTTACTGCTGGTCCTTGTTTTTTGCCTGGGGTATACCATTTTCTCCATTATCAAACAAAAAAAGGTATCGGAAATGAAAACCGATTTCATCAACAACATGACCCACGAGTTTAAAACCCCGGTATCAACCATCATGATAGCCAGCGAGGCGTTAAAGGATCAGGAGATTGTTGCCGATAGGGCACGTATTACACGGCTTGCCAATATAATTTACGAAGAGAACGCGCGTTTAGGTAGCCACATTGAACGGGTGTTAAACGTTGCACGTATTGAAAAGAACGACTTTAAGCTGGAGAAAAAACCACTTGATGTAAACGAAATGATCAATATTGTGATTGACAGCATGTCGCTTAAATTGCAAAAGCATGATGTTCAGTTAACCATGCATCTGGAGGCGATAAATGCCATTGTTTTGGCAGATGAACTGCATTTTAGTAATTTGATTTACAACCTGATTGACAACGCGATAAAATACAGTACCTCAACTCCTGAAATTACCATCAGCACGGATAATAAAGGCGACCAAATAGTAATAAAGGTGGCGGATAAAGGTATAGGGATGAGCCGCGACCAGCAAACCAAAATATTTGAGCAGTTTTATCGGATACCAACCGGCAACCTGCACGATGTTAAAGGCTTTGGTTTGGGGTTAAGTTATGTAAACACCATTGTAAAACGCCTTAATGGTGTAATAAGCGTACGCTCTGAAAAAGACAAAGGGTCGGATTTTGAATTGAAATTTCCCCTGGCATAAAAATAGTCGGGAAGTTTGGAAGACCGTAAGTCTGAAAGATTAACCCGCTTTATCGCAATAATAAAAAACAACATGAAAAAAATATTATTAGTTGAGGACGACCCCAATCTTGGCTTACTACTGCAAGACTATTTGCAGCTAAAAGGAAAATTTGATGTTGTTTTATGTAAGGATGGGGAAGAAGGCTTACGGGCATTTACTAAACAAATTTTCGACTTGCTGATTCTGGATGTGATGATGCCCAAAAAGGATGGTTTTACACTAGGCAAGGAAATCAGGAAAATAAATGCTCATGTACCCATCATCTTCGCTACGGCAAAGGGTATGATTGAGGATAAAATGCAGGCATTTAATTTAGGAGGCGACGATTATATCACCAAGCCATTTCGTATTGAAGAATTGCTGCTGCGTATAAATGCCTTGTTGAAGCGAACAGAAAATTCAGAAAAAAAGGAAGAAGAAAAACAATCGCACTTTAAAGTTGGCCGTTACGAGTTTGATTATACCGGCCAAACTATATCTATTGATGACCATCATCAAAAACTTTCAACCAAGGAAGCGGAATTATTACGCCTGCTGTGTCTCCGTAAAAACGAGGTGCTTACCCGCGAAGAAGCGCTATTGAATATCTGGCACGATGATAATTATTTCAACGGCCGAAGCATGGATGTCTTTTTAAGTAAGATACGCAAGTATTTAAAGGATGATCAGAATGTGGAGATCATCAATGTACATGGTAGGGGGTATAAGTTGTTGATAAATTAGGAATTACGCCCCTGCATGCTAAAAACAGTTTTATCCATTTTGGGCGGTTCGTTTTCGGGATAATTGTAGGCGATGCTATTTAAGTAATTCGCAATACGCAGTCGTTCCTGCCAGGTTAAGTCACGGTAATAGGCAGCATGATCAGCGGCTTCTGTGGCTGTTTGTGCTTTAAATGCTGTTCTATCTAACCTGTACGAACTCATATTTCAAATATAAGTATTATTCCAATTCTATCTTTTGATGTTGGTAAGGTATCTCAATGTTTTCAAAACCTTTATCCTTTAGGGTTTTGGCGAAATGTTGTTGAACTTCGTATTCGCCGTGAACTAAAAATAGCTTTTTAACTTTCTTCGGGTCCTGGCAGGATAGGAAATGTAGGAGATCCTCGTAATCACCGTGGGCACTCATTGATTTGATGGAGTGTACCTCGGCTTTTACTTCATATTTTTCGCCGAAAATATAAACCTCATGGTCGCCTTTTATTAAATGACCGCCTAATGAGCTTGGCTCGCAATAACCCACCATTAAAATGGTGTTTTTCTGGTTGCCTATATTATTTTTAATATGATGTTTAACCCTGCCAGCCTCGGCCATGCCTGATGATGAAATAATTACACAAGGTCTTTGATCGCTATTTAAAGCGATCGACTCTTCTGTTGATTCTATAAAACGCAAGCCTTTAAATCCAAAAGGATTGGGGTCTGTTTTTAAAACTTCGGTAACCTTTTTATTGTATTCTTCCGGATGGTCCATTAAAATCCGGGTGGCTTTTTCTGATAGTGGGCTATCTACATAATAGGGTACATCTGGCAAAATACCTTTCAGTTCAAGCGCGTTTAGGGCGTAAAGCAGTTCCTGGGTGCGGCCAACGCTAAATGCGGGGATGATAACTTTCCCTTGTTTAACCATGCAGGTTTGTTTTATAATATCCAGCAACTCATCTTCGATTGGTGCCAGCTCTTTATGCAGAGAATCGCCATAGGTCGACTCCAGCAAAATATAATCAGCCTGCGGGAAGGGTTGCGGGTTTTTAAGCAACATATCGCCGTAACGGCCAACATCACCGCTAAAAGTTATATGGGTTTCCTTGCCGTCCTCCAAAACGGTTAAATGCATTGCAGTGCTGCCTAAAATATGCCCGGCGTCGGTAAACTGGAATTTAATGCGGGGCGTAATCGCAAATTCAGTATGGTAATCAACTATTTTGAACAGGTGCAATGCGGCTGTTACATCATCTTCGGTATATAATGAAGTTAAAGGCGGCAAGCCTTTTTTAGCACGATGCTTATTACTGTACTCGGTATCCTGCATTTGAATTTTGGCGGAATCTAATAGTAAAATCCTGACGAGGTCCATCGTTGCGGAAGTACAATAGATTTGTCCGGCAAAGCCTTCTGCTACTAATCGAGGGATTAATCCGCAGTGATCAATATGCGCATGCGACAGGATCATATGGTCGACCTTTTTGGGGTTGAAGCCAAAGCGCTCATTCAGGTCTTCGGTTTGCTCGCCCATGCCCTGGAACAAGCCGCAATCCAATAAAACTGTAGTACCATCATTTAATTGAAGCAGGTGTTTGCTACCGGTAACAGTACGCGCGGCACCATGAAAGGTTATATGCATAATTTAGATATAGGCTTTTATAACCGCAACCTATTGTAAAATGTTCGATTTTTAAAATATTATTTGCACAACTAATATTTTAGTTATAGCTTTACTTTATACAACTAAATAAATAGTTGGTTGCAGCTGATACAATTTAATCATGGAAATAAAAGAGTTAACCCGCGCCGAAGAACAATTGATGCAAATATTGTGGCAATTGGAAAAAGGCTTTGTTAAAGATATTATAGAGGAATTACCTGAACCTAAACCTGCCTATAATACGGTCTCCACTATCATCAGGATATTGGAGACCAAAGGATTTGTTGATCATACTGCTTATGGTAAAAGCCATGAGTATCTTCCGATTATCAGTAAAGAGGAGTATCAGAACTTTGCTACTGATAAGTTGATGAACGGCTATTTTGATAATTCGGTAAAACATATGTTTTCCTACTTCGTGAAAAAGGAAAAGATAGACTTGAAGGAAGCCGACGAGATAATGAAACTGATTGAAAAACTAAAAGATAAATAGCTATGAACGGGTGGCAATACTTATTACTGGTAAATGTTTACCTGGTTTTGTTTTATGGTTTTTATGCTTTGCTGCTGCGCAAAGAAACGTTTTTTCAGCTTAACCGTATTTACTTGGTTAGCGCTGCGGCATTATCATTTTTTATACCGGTAATACAAGCAGGGTGGGTACAAAATTTGTTTATAACCCAGGAGGTACACTATGCGGTATATGGTAGCCAAATAACTATTTCGCAATTAAAACCGGTAGCAGATGTGCCTGTTAGCGTTGGCCAGGTATTAGCCTGCCTGTATTTTATTGGTGTTTTATTTTTGGCGGGAAGACTTATTTGGCAGCTGGTTGTTTTGAATAAGATCATCAAGAGCGATCAGCAGGGTGTTGCTTATTCTTTTTTTAAAAGGATAAAGGTTGACCAGCATGCAGATAACAATTCCATCATCAATGCGCATGAGCAGGTGCATGCCCAACAATGGCATTCGGCCGATGTATTTATAATTGAAGCAGTAATGATCATCAATTGGTTTAACCCGGTAGTGTATTTTTATCGCAGAGCTATAAAGCATGTGCATGAGTTTATAGCAGATAGCCATGCTATTAAAGCAGCAGATAACAGGGCAGATTATGCTATGTTATTACTCACCAAAGCCTTTGAAGTGCCAACGCATAATTTGGTTAGTCATTTTTTTAACCATAGCCTGTTAAAACAACGCATCATCATGCTTCAAAAAAACAAATCACAACGGATCAAATTGATAAAGTATGGACTATCGGCCCCGTTATTTGTTTTGATGCTGGTGCTATCTTCGGCAACAGTAAACAATAGCAAGGCTGTTAAAATTATAAATCTGAAGGCAGAACAAGTGTTGGCAACACCGGCAATAACAAGTACGGTGACTAATAAGCCTGAGGATCTATCCAATCAAAAACCGGCTTATCCTGTGATTATTACAAACCTCAAAGATCAAACAGCAAAAAAAACAGGGACTATTGACCTAATGGATTCGGTGGTTAAAGATAATTCGCAGGTTTTTGCAGCTGTAGAGCAATCGCCGAGTTTCCCGGGAGGTTTGGATGCTTTTTATAAATTTTTAGCCAGGAATACGGTATATCCTGCGGAAATGAGAGCTAATAACATACAAGGAAAGGTTATTGTAACTTTTGTTGTAGAGAAAGATGGTTCGTTGAGTAATGTACGCGCACTTAGGGGGCCGGGTTATGGCGCTAATGAAGAAGCTGTAAGAGTTGTTTCATTGTCGCCTAAATGGACGCCAGGTAATCAAAACGGAAGAACCGTACGTGTGCAATTTACAACGTCAATAATGTTTAGTTTGTCAGATGCAGAAGCCGGTACTGTAGCCAATGCGGATAGCGGAAAAATAGATGCGATGTATATTGTTGATGGGAAAGAAATGAGCAATGCTGATGCACAAGCTTTTTTAAAAAATGCCAATAACATTATGTCGATTAATGTTAAAAAAGATCCCTCAAACCGAGCAAAAGGTATTATGGAGATCACAACTACCGAAAATAAAGATGTGACCTATTTTGTTGATGGGAAAAAAGTGAGCGCGGTTGAGGCGCGTGCATTAAATAATACGGACAATGCAGTAAGTTATAGGAAAGATTCTTCTAATCCCAATAAAAGCATTGTTGAGATCACAACAAACCCGAATAAAGATGCAATCTATTTTATTGATGATAAAGAAGTGAGTAGCGCTGATGCACATGCTATGCTCAAAAGCGGAAATTTTTTCGCATCGTTTCCTAAGAAAGATCCGGCAAATCCGGGTAAAAACATTATTGAGATACTAACTAAAAAACCGATTGATGTGGTATTGCTCCCGCCCGCAAAAAACGACCCTTTATACATTCTTGATGGAAAGGAAATAAAACCATCAGATTACAAGTCTGTGGATCGCAATAATATAGAAGGTATATATGTTTTGCAAAATAATGCCGCTATAGCTAAATACGGCGATAAAGGAAAAAATGGTGTTATACTTATATTTACAAAGTCATACACTGGTCCATTGCCGCCTGCGACTATTACAACTACTAATAGCAAATAAATTTTGCGTGCATCTGGATTAATTGGTTGTGTAAATAATTGTTATATTTATTTACACAACCAATTGAATCATGAACTGGAAACTCATCTTCCAAATGTCACTTTTTGGGTTGATAATGGCTTTCGGCACCGTATCGCTAATTCCTGAAAGAACCGAGATTATTTACTGGATAGTGATATGTGTTTTTTGCGCCTTTGTGATCGCGAAGCAATGCGCCGAGAAACAGTTTTTGCACGGCTTTTGGTTAAGTATGTTAAACAGTGTTTGGATCACCTTTGCACATATTTACTATTACAAAACGTACGCCGCCAGACATCCTGATGTAGCATCAATGGGAGCAAATATGCATTTATTGGCAAGCCACCCCAGGTTATTAATGCTGATATTGTGCCCGGTATTCGGGGCTGCTTTTGGGTTATTGCAGGGATTGTTCGCCTTTTTGGTTTCGCGGTTTGTAAAAGCGATGCCTCCGGCTGTTTAAAAAGCGTTATTTAAGAAGCTGTCTAAAATGATAAATAATCGCCATTGCTGTAAAAGCGAAGCAATCGCATCTCCGCCATGTCATTGCGAGTGGGGCCTGAGTAAGAGCCTGTGCGACGAAGCAAACTCGTCGCGTTCACCAGCATAATACGAGTTTGCTTCGTTCCTGCCCATGACAAGTTTTATTTCAGAACTATCTTAGGGTGTCAGCCTAAGGCACTCGAAGGGTGAGCGCAGAGGCCTTTCGCTTGCTTAACATGGTGCAGAGGCCTTTACCCACATACTTCGAGTGCCTCAGCATGACACAATTTTTTTGTCATTTCACCTTCAGATTTCGCAGAAATTTAAAACTCGCAATGACGCTTTGTTTATATTATAAGACAAGATTCAATCGTTTTCAGACAGCTTCTACCGTAAAATCTCTTTAATATCCTCGGCAGATAGCGATTTGATAAAGCTGTCTTCGGTAGTGATCAAGGCTCGGGCTACACTCAGTTTGCGCTGTTGTAGGGCCAGTATCTTTTCTTCAACCGAATCTTTGGTGATGAATTTATAGATGAACACGTTTTTAGTTTGACCAATACGGTGTGTGCGGTCGATTGCCTGTTGCTCAACGGCCGGGTTCCACCATGGGTCGAGGATGAATACATAATCGGCTTCGGTTAAGTTTAAGCCAACACCACCTGCTTTTATCGATATTAAAAATACCTGGGTGTCCTTATCTTCCTGAAAATGCTTTACAATATCGCCACGGTTTTGGGTGCTGCCATCCAGGTAATCGTAAGGTATGTGCTTCTCATTAAAGTAATTGCGATAAATAGTCAACTGCTTAACAAACTGCGAAAATATAAGCACTTTATGCCCGCCTTCGAGTACGTTGGCAAGCGTATGCACCACGTTTTCAAACTTGCCGGAGTCGCCTTCATATTCGGCATCAACCATTGATGGGTGGTTGGCTATTTGCCTTAATTTTATCAGTCCTTGTAAAACTTGTATTTGTGTTTTGGCATAGGTGCCGTCTTCCAGGCTTTTAAGTAATTCGTTGCGATATTCTGATTTTACTTTTTCATAAACCGTTGATTGCTCTTCTGTCATCGGGCAATAAAGTAATGTTTCGGTTTTCGGTGGTAATTCGGTTGCTACCTGTTCTTTGGTACGGCGCAAAACAAAGGGCTTTATTAAGGCTTGCAGCTTGCGTGCCTTGTCTTCATCTTTTTTCTTTTCAATCGGGGTAACAAACTCATTTTGGAAGTATTGCTGTATGCCCAATAAGCCCGGATTGATGAACGACATCTGCGTCCACAAATCATTTACAGAGTTTTCTACCGGCGTACCGCTCAATATCAATTTAAACCTTGATTTAAGCTGACGAACACTTTGGAATGATTTTGACGATGGGTTTTTGATGTTCTGGCTTTCATCCAAAATCACATAATCAAAAAAGAACTCTTTAAACAAATCAATATCTATCCGGCTGATGCCATAAGTAGTTATCACTACATCGTAATTGCTAAATACCTCCGGCGATTTATAGCGCATGGTACCGGTATGCACCATCAGCCTTAATTTTGGTGTAAACTTCTTGGCCTCGTTAAGCCAGTTGTATATCAGCGAGGTGGGCATAATAACCAGCGATGTACTTTTGGTGCCGCCCGCTTCGGTATCTTCCTTGTGTTTTTGCAATAAGGCCAACGCTTGTATGGTTTTACCCAAACCCATATCATCGGCCAAACAGCCGCCAAAATGATAGCTCTTTAAAAAGTGGAACCAATTATAGCCAGCCTTTTGATAAGGGCGCAAATCGCCTTTAAAGTGCTTGGGTAGGTCAATGTCCTCGAGCGTTTCAAAGTCGGTAAGCTTTTGAAGCTTACGGGTCATGGTGATATTGGCCAGTTCGCCTTCGGCCAGTTCATTTACCAGGCCTATATGCTGGCGGCGTAGTTTAAGTTCTGCGTTGCCTTCGCTGAAATGTAGCAGGTTGCCGTATTGCGAAAACCATTTTTCGGGAATAACGGCTATCTCGCCAGACGGCAGGGTAAACTCTCTTTTATGATTTAGGATATGATTTTTTAGCTGGATGAATGGTATACGGTACGGGCCGAAATAAACCACCGCGTTAATATCAAACCAATCATTATTCTCTTTAACCTCCAGGTCTATTTTACTGGTGCCGAACACATAGCGTTTCTGGCCCTCGGGCTGTTCTATTTCAAAACCAAGCTGCGATAATTCTTCGTGATGCTGGTTGAGCCATTCAAATATGGAGAAAGAGCGGTCGGCATCCTCATCCTTAATATCAACCTCGAGGTTTTGGAAAAGTGATGATGCCGTTTTTAGCCCCATTTTTTCCAACTCACCCATCTTGTTTTTTTCCCAGGTAAGGGAGCGTTTGATGCGGTGAAAAATGTACTCATCGCCATTCTTCTCCATCCTCACCGAAACATGCCTTCCATCCCCGTAAGGGAAAGTATAGCCGGAATATTTGAAATAAAGTTGTAGTTGCGATGTCCCGTTCTCTACATAAATAGGTTTGATGATAGGCTGTGACTCATGTTTCTCCGTGTTGATAGTGAAGCCTTCGGCATAAACGCTATGCTTTTCAATAAGAGGGATTACAAACTTCTCAAAATAGGATTGCTCGGAGGAGCGGGGTATAGCAATGTATCGTTTGTTTAAAAATGGAAGCAGTTTTTTGCCCTCTATTTCCTTTTCAAAATAATATAGCGTGTCTTCCAGCAACATCCAAGCGGGGTGGTTGCTGATAATCTCGGCATTTTTGAACATGAACTCAATGCGCATGCCCTGGTATTTGATGGTAGGGAAATACCTGATCTCCTCGGCATCGCGCCTGAAATGGAATAGCACCGTAGCCGGTTCGGTGGCTATTTGTAATTTCCGCTCCGCGGGATAGCCCTCCTTGCTCATTAAATAAATGGGCTTATTGGCAAGTAATATCAGCGCTTCGCCAATCCGTTTCTCCATTTTGGGGCGGATGGTATCAAAAAGCTGATCGTTAAATATCTTGGTAAAAAACTCAAACGGGCGGATGGGCTTTTTATAGTATTTTTTGATGACGTTACCCTGCTCAATCTCCTCCAGCATTTTTATCAGCTTGATGTCGGTATCATCCAAACAACTGGTGAACTCTTTGGCTGTGTTTGAGAATAAGCGCTGGTAGGTAAGTGAAAATTCGCCGTTGGGGTTAAGCTGGACGATGTGCGGTTCGATGACGAACGACAAGTACTCATGCCGGGCTATAGCATAAATTATCTGGCAAGGTTTTGTACTGTCAACTCGTAGCATTCGTTTCTATGAAAAATTTATAGAAGCTACACCAAGAAAAAATTCAAACGTAAACAGAATTTACAGCAATTGAAAGTATTTAATATTAAATATTTGTTAAGTGTGTGATTTTGGATGCGGATATTAATATTATCATCATTATTTAACAACTGAAGTTTTGACAATAGGCAACATACTATGGGAGTCAATTTGTCGTTTTTATGTGGTAACTTTATAACTGATGCTCAACTAAGTATAGGTGGTTTTAGCCCCCTCTAAATCTCCCCCGGAAGGGGAGACTTTAACTTTAAGGCCCTCCCTTCTGGGGAGGGTTGGGTGGGGCTAGCAAGCCTTTCCCTAAAGCAATTTTTAATTTAACATTTTTTAACAAAACAGCAAATAACATCTTATTGACATTGCAGTCTATATGGTATTATATTTGAATTGTTAAAATAAATAACGCAAAAGAAAAGTGAATAATAATATGAAAAAGTTTGGTTTAACACTATTAACAGCCTTTATTG
>Ga0302309_10002733_pt1 | contig 14342 bp, 15 predicted proteins | sample III_Palsa_N1_1_FD_200453 | JGI IMG/M metagenome (GOLD analysis project Ga0302309, IMG submission 200453) | Peat permafrost microbial communities from Stordalen Mire near Abisko, Sweden - III_Palsa_N1_1 | ecosystem: Environmental > Terrestrial > Soil > Palsa > Peat permafrost | place: Sweden... | reverse complement strand
TTTTTTTTTGGATCGGACTACTCAACGAATCACTCAATAGAATTATTTGTATTTCGGTGATATTTGAAAGGGGATTTAAACAAAAAAGCCCCTAAATCGTTGATTTAAGGGCTTTTTGAAGCACTTTGACTGTGCTTTTGTACTCAGAGCGGGAATCGAACCCGCACTCCGTTTACGGGAACAGGATTTTAAGTCCTGCGTGTCTACCAGTTCCACCATCTGAGCGTGGCCATGTTAATCCGGTAATTAAACCTTTTAACAATAAATCCCTTCTTTGTGGAAGGGATTTGAGCGAAAGACGAGATTCGAACTCGCGACCCCGACCTTGGCAAGGTCGTGCTCTACCAACTGAGCTACTTTCGCGTTGGGAGTGCAAATATAGACAGAAACGGGTATTCTGCAAGCAAAACATTCAATTTTTTTAAAAATTAGGTCAAGTTGTCATTAACCAATACTAAGTAATTGGTGCCAAAGTATTTATGACACAATTCCAGGGAAGTTTTCATTACGGGAATTTGCCAGGTAAACAGAAAAATAAATTAATTAACGGGTTTAAATGTTTTTTTACTCAATCTGCTTTTCATTCTTAAAAAATACGACTCAAAATACCGGTAAGAAACGGAGGCTATTCCTATAGTTATACACATACATATCATATCAATCAAAAGCTCTGTTTGTAAACCTATTCTTAATCCCAACCTTGTTACAAGGTGTATAACCGGTATAATGGTAAGAGAATGAAAAATATATAACCCGTATGAAATTCTTCCTAAATAATCAAAAATCTTATTTTCAAGTTTAACAATCGTGTTAGGATTAAATGCCAGGTTCAGTATAATAATTATGAAAACCAGGCTGTATAGCTGATAAATAACAATATGAGGGAACATTAAAAGCGCAATTGTTATTATATATAACACTATCTGAAATGGAATAGAAAAAATATATTTTAATAACTCTTTTTTTTGCTTCGCGGCAAAAGCCCCTAACGCGCCAATGGCCATTGAATCAATTTTAAAAGAATAATTGAATGTAAAAAATTTTGAAACATGGAAGATTAAATTAATCAGTGTTTTATTCACTATGAAATGATGGGTAGTAGCTTTGATCAAAAAATAATCAAGGGTGCCACAACTAAGCATAAAAACTATTACCAAAATGCCAACAACATATTTTATCGGGTTGGTTCTCTTAATGATTAGTGGCCATATAAGATAAAATTGCTCTTCTACCCCTATACTCCAGGTTGGGTTTGCATAACCCAGGGTCCTTACGTCCAACATGGCTATGTTTGGACAAAGTATCAGTAAGAGCAATGGATAGATAACAGGATGCGCTGTCATATTTATATCGTTAGTAACACCCGGCCAATAAAAATAGCAACTGTTGTTAAAATATAAAAAAGAAACCGCAAGTATCAGGTAGTATAATGGCCATATTCTAAGTACCCGCTTTAGATAGAATTTTTTTACGTCGATTTCTGTATGTTCTTTTTCAAGTAATAATAACCATGTTATCAGGAACCCGCTTAATACAAAAAATAAAACTACAGCAAATTCGCCAAATCCAAATGGAAAATACGTGTAAGCTGTCGGTTTAAGCCCGGTCATTACTAATGCAATGTTTACGTGGTATAATAAAACTGCCGCAGCTGCTATAAACCGCAGGCCATTTAAGTTTGGTAATTGTTTATTCATTATTGAATATAATTTCAATCTGTTTTGCTCGTAGTAAATAAACCACACATACAAAAGTGCATTATTCTTTAATTGTATTTTGTTGCCTCTAAATGGATTAGAAAAATCGTGAGGATAATTTATTAGTAACCAATTTTGATACTAAAACTTTAGAACTCTTTCTGATAGGCAGTTTAGTTATTTTATAAATCGTTGTCTTTCAAAACATCCGCAATAAGGTCGGCTTCATACCCGCGGCCTACAGCATATTGCTGCAATTTGTACCGTCGTTTATAAGGGTCTTTTTCGATGGTTACGATTGATTTTTTATGAATTACCTTTTCAAGCGTCTTTAAATAATCATCAGGGTTAATAGTTGCCAACGCTTTTTTTATCAGCACATCAGGCACCTGCTTAAATTTCAATCCTTGTTTTATTTTTATTTTCCCCCAGCCTTTTTGATTGAATTTGCCTTTGGCATAGGCTTTGGCAAAGCGTTCTTCGTTTAAAAAATTAGCCTCTATTAATTGAGAAATGATCTTTTCTACCGCCTGCGGCCACAAACCCCATTCGTATAATTTATCCCGTACTTCCTGTTGCGAGCGTTCCTGGTAGGCGCAATAATGCTCAGCTTTTGAAAGGGCAACTTTTTCGTCGGTGATTTTTTTTGTGTTTTGGGTATCCATTTAAAACCAAAATACGTTAAAATTCTTCTATTGGCAGAAATATAAGCAAATTCGTGCAGGGAAGATTAAAAATGCTTTGCCGATGGCTTTGATTCCCGAATAATGACAAAATGGGGGCTTTGCTGGCCTTGTGCAATGCCTTTCCCTAAATCCCGATGGCTATCGGGATAGGGAAAGGAGGAGGATGGGGTAAAACGGACAGAAAGGTTTAAAAGCGATTTCCCTGCAAATTCGTATCCTATATGCTTAGCAACCAGTATAACATTAAAGAAGTTCAGCACATCATCAAGGCCACCGGCGACCTGGTGGACGCAGATAGCATAATCAGCACCTTGCTTACGGATAGCCGCCGCATCAGCAACGCGAAAGAGGGGCTGTTTTTTGCCCTGAGCGGCAGGCGCAACGGCCACGAGTTTATTGCAGAAGCCTACGCGGCAGGCATACGCAATTTTGTGGTAAAGGAGGGTCCTGAATTAAAACTGCCCGATGCAAACTTCCTGGTGGTATATGATGTACTGGATGCGTTGCAAAAACTCGCCGCTCATCACCGGAATAAATTTAAATTGCAAGTAATAGGCATAACCGGCAGCAACGGGAAAACCATTGTTAAAGAATGGTTGTACCAGCTTTTATGTGCTGATAAAAATATTGTGCGTAACCCTAAAAGCTATAATTCTCAAATTGGCGTACCGCTTTCGGTATGGCAAATAACCGACCGCAACGACCTGGGGATATTTGAAGCAGGTATTTCGCTGCCCGGGGAAATGGACAAACTGCAGGCCATTATTAAGCCCGACATCGGTGTGCTAACACATTTGGGCCCGGCGCATGACGAGGGTTTTGAAAATCCGCAGCAAAAGGTGCTGGAGAAGCTGAAACTGTTTAAGGGTTGCAAGCTGCTGGTGCATAATTACGACCAGTTGCTGGATTATAAAAAAGATATGCCCAAGGCCACCTGTTTTACCTGGAGCCGCAATTTTAAACAATCTGATCTGTATGTTTTCAGCGAAACTGTTATCGCGAAAAACTATTACCTGCGGGCAAAATACAAGGAAAAGGAAATTGAATGTATCATCCCGTTTTTAGACCAGGCATCCGTTGAAAACGCGATAGTTTGCTGGGCAACTATGCTGGCGATGGATTATTCAGCGATGGAAACCGATAAACGCCTGGAGCGCCTTACCCCGGTAAGTATGCGGCTGGAATTAAAGACAGGTATTAATGATTGCTCGGTAATTGACGACTCGTACAATTCAGATATTCAATCGCTGGAGATAGCGCTTAATTTTTTAGTACAGCAAAACCAGCACAGTAAAAAGACGCTGGTACTGTCGGATATATTTCAATCTGGTTTAAAAGAAGATTCTTTATATCAATTAGTTGCAGACCTTATCAAAAGTAAAAAGGTAGATAAATTTATTGGGGTAGGAGCCGCCTTAATGAGCCATCAGCAGCTTTTTGATGCTGCTGAAAAGTTTTTTTACGCAGATTCAAATTCGCTGCTGCAAAACTTAAACACGCTGAATTTTAAGGACGAAACTATATTGATAAAAGGTTCGCGCAGTTTTGAATTTGAACGGATAAGCCGCGCGCTTACCCAAAAGGCGCATGAAACCGTAATGGAGATAAACCTGAATGCCTTATTGAATAACCTGAATTTTTACCGGGCCAAATTGCATCCGGGTGTAAAAGTGATGGCTATGGTTAAGGCGTTCTCCTATGGCAGCGGCACCTTTGAGCTGGCCAATATGCTGCAATATAACCGGATTGATTATTTGGCCGTGGCTTATATTGATGAGGGCGTTTACCTGCGTCAAACCGGTATTGAACTGCCCATTATGGTTTTAAATGCCGAAGTTACCGCGTTTGATAAACTGGTAGAATATAAGCTTGAACCGGTAATATTCAGCTTCAACATATTTGACGAATTTATTAAATATGCGCAGCGGCGCAGCATATTAAATTATTCGGTACACCTTAAAATTGATACAGGTATGCACCGGCTGGGCTTTGAAGGTTACGAAATTGAAACCCTTTGCGACCTGCTGGAACAAAACAAATACATCCGTGTGCTTTCGGTATTTTCGCACCTGGCGGCCAGCGAGGCCCGCGAGCATGACGACTTTACTTTAAAGCAGGTCAAGCGTTTTGAAAAGGCTTATAAGCAAATTGAAAGTACGCTGGGTTACAAGGTTATCAAACATTTAAGTAATACATCAGGTGTTACACGCTGGCCAAAAGCGCAATATGATATGGTAAGATTAGGCATCGGTCTGTATGGTATAGACGCGGCAGTACCTGCTTCTGACAATGCCCTTCAACCCATCGCCAGTCTGAAGACCAGCGTAGCACAGGTAAAAAAGATATTAAAAGGCGATACCATTAGCTACGGGCGTAGCGGATCATTGCCCGCAGATGGTAAAATTGCTACGGTACGTATTGGCTATGCCGATGGGTATTTGCGTGCATTTGGCAATGGTATTGGGCAGATGCTGGTTAACGGAATAATAGCGCCAACCGTGGGCAACATTACAATGGATATGTGCATGCTGGATGTTACCGGGATAGATGTTAAAGAAGGGGATGAGGTGATTGTTTTTAATGATAAATTAAGAATTGAAGAACTTGCAACCCAAATAGGCACAATTCCGTATGAGATATTAACAAATATTTCGCAGCGGGTAAAAAGAGTGTACTTTTATGAGTAATATCGGGCTATAATGAAACGGGTTGCAGCAGCTTTATTAAATTACTTTTTTAAGGGGATAATTGTGGTGGTGCCCATTGGTTTGGCTGCCTGGTTAATGTATTGGGCGGTTTCGTCTATCGATACCGCTTTAAATTTGAGCGATGAACTCTGGACGGATAGCAAAGGCCACCCCATGCATATACCCGGCCTGGGTATTGTAAACGTTGTGGTGGTTATTATGCTTGCGGGCATACTGGTAACCAACGTAATAACCGACCCTATAAAACGCTGGTTTAACCGCTGGATAAACCGCCTGCCATTTTTCAATTTCCTGTACTCATCAATAAAAGACCTTACCGAAGCCTTTGTGGGCGATGAAAAGAAATTTAACGAAGCGGTTATTGTTGAAGTGAATGAGTTTGGTTTGAAAAAGATTGGTTTCCTGGTGCAAAAAGATTTGGCAAAGCTGGGGCTACCCGGCGAAGTGGCAGTTTACTTTCCATACTCTTATTCATTTGCCGGGCAAGTGGTTATTATTTCGGCCGATAAGGTTAAACACATTGACAGGAACTCGGCTGATATGATGAAGTTTGTGATATCGGGCGGGGTGAGCGGGTTGGATTGATTATATTAAATGAATAGAAAAGTTTTTTTAATTATTGCTTTGGCATCTTTTTTAACAGGATATAAAGCTAATGGTCAAATATTTCCACGCTGGGCTTCTGGTTTCGATAAACGCTTATTTTTTTTAAAAAGCCTTGATTCAATACGCCCTAAACTATCATTTTATATGAAAGGCAGGAATGATTCGCCCGAAATAACCCATGTGAGAGGTTACGTAATGGATGAATACGATTTAACAAATGAACATGATTTAAAAATTGTATTGGAAGAATACTGGCATCCAGAACTTACAATGACAATCAACCTACATTTCGAACTATTGCCCGAAGAGATTACCTATTACCTGGAGATACCCAAATTTAACGCAGGGCAAACCATCGAAATAGTCATACCAAAGGAGATAAGAAAAGTGACTTATCTGGATGATACAAGAAAAGCAGCAATAATTGTAAAGGATAAAATTATTTGGCCGCAGATGTTATTATTCGACATAACGAATATAGTTTTTCCTGATTACGCGGAGAAAAAGAAAGATTAGACCAGTTAATCCAGATGTTCTATTCCGACCAACAAAAAAATTCTTGTCCCGTTAGTCCGGATGTTCCATCCCGGACTAAAATTACAGCAGATTTGCAATCTGTAGCGAGAACATCACAAAGACCAGACAAACGCCGCGTTAGTAGCTACTACATTTATATGCGATAGTTTTTGTAATTTTGTTAAAAATAGCATTGCCAAATATGTACATCTATAAAGATATTATAACTATTGAGGACGGAAAAAGGGGCGGAAAACCTTGTATTAGAGGGATGAGGATCACCGTTGAAGATATTTTGAGGTGGTTGGCTTCAGAAATGTCGGTAGATGATATTTTAAATGATTTTTCTGAATTAACCCGGAGAGATATATTAATAGCCCTAGAGTTTTCGGCAATGCGTCAACACAGAACCATAGTAGCTGCATGACGGTTTTGATCGACCAAAATATATCGCACCGTATAGTACCCCAAATTGCTTTCCTGTTTGACGAATTAGTTCATGTAAAAACCCTGGGTTGGATAGATTGGAACGATCATGAAATTTTCATGTCGGCGCGAAACCTGAAATACGATGCTGTAATTACCCTTGATGAGGATTTTAATAAATTATTACTTCAGCACGGTACACCGCCAAAAGTGATTTGGCTAAAAACAGGAAATTGCTCAACTATCCAGCTTACAGGTGTGATTTTAGCACACAAAGAGGTGATCTTGAATTTTCTATCGAATGACACTTTTGAATGTTTGGAATTGTATAGTGTGGGGTAAGTGGGTTGGATTAAGCAAGCACCTTTTTTGCCTTCCGCATTAATATTAACGACGATATAACCGTAACAATCGTCCCCAATGCCCCTATCGTTAAAATCATGCCGCCAAAATTATTAAGCAGGTTTTTATCCCATTGTAATCCCTCGTTTACCTCCTTAAGTTTAAGCGCATATTGAGCCGGAGAGAGTATTTTGCGGTATTGTTCCAGGTCATAAGCGGCAAGATTTTCGTAAAACTTGGGGTCGATATAAAAAACATAAACCGTTTCAATAATGGCGAAAGAAATTGTAGGCAGAATAATGATCAGCATACCCAATTTTAGCGCGGTTAAAAAGGTGATGCTGCCATTGTTCACTTTGTCGCGGTAATACCGAATGCCGAAGTAAACAAACAGCAGCGGGCATATAATAGCTACATACCCAATTGCACCCTGTACTTTATGTTCAACATGAGTAAGGCCGATAACCAGCCATGTTAATACAAAAAAGATAAACATAAAAAGGGACGACCAGGCCCCGAAACGTAAAATTACTTTTTTCATAACTTGTTAATTTTCAGGCTAAGATAATAGCATGTTTCTAAATTTCAACTACACTAAAGTTGTATTTGGTGGTAATTATTAAAAATACAACTTTAGTATTATTGGATAACAGATAATTGGCGGGCTTTCTTAATGGCTTCGGTTCGCCGTTCCACCTGTAGTTTCTGAAAAATATTAGAGATATGTTTTTTGGTGGTGTTTTCAGATATAAACAACTTGTCAGCAATTTGCTGGTTTGACAAACCTTCGTCCATCAACAACAATATATCGGCTTCGCGTTTACTTATCCCGGCTTTTACAAGCTGATCATAATTAATGGTTGCCGGTCCCTGTTGTGTAACAACCAGGGTGCGTACAAACAATTTCCTGCTCAATATTATTCCTATTGCTAAAAATAAAATGCTAAAAACAGCTATCCAGTTGTAATTGGTTAAGCCATTATCAAACTGGTATAAGGCAGGCAGCCGAAACAGGATAAGCAGCGCTAAAATCAATAACCCAAAGCTTATCACAACTGTTTTCATAACACAAGTTTACTAATTTCCCGCATTTTGTTAGTGTCATCACCAAACAGGATAATGTTGAAGTTATTGAAATAAGTCGCATGTCTTGTTGTTGGCGACATAGAGTACTACATTATAGCATTATCTGCATGTTGGTGACAACGCCAACATGATGCGGGTAAAAACAAATCCGAAACCGAACATCCGAAATCAAATTACGTTTTTTTAAAACTTCTTACTATTATAAAAGTACTTATCAGCATCAATGCAGCGCCCAACAGGTAAGGCGCACCCGCAAAATAAACATTTGACCCTTTTTTAGTAAAGAAGAAAAATACATAACTAAACAAAAGCGGCCCTATAATGAGGCTTATACTGTTCAAAATTGCAAAGGCCCCCTGTAATTCACCCTGCTCATTTTTAGCTACTTTTTCGGTTGCCAAACCTTGTAAAGCCGGGCCGGATAACCCACCAAGGCAATAAGGTATCATACAAAGGTAAAGCATCCATCCCCTGCCGGCAAAGGCTATGAAAAACAGACCTCCAGCATAAAATATCAGCCCCGCGATAATGTTTTTTTGCTGCCCGAATTTAGGTACAGTATACCTTATTAAACCTGCCTGAATGGCAAATAAAACCAGCCCGGTGAACAGGCCCAGGTAACCAACGCTTGCCGGGGTCCAGTTAAATTTTTCATAAATAAAAGTTGACAATAAATACTCTACTGCCTTTTGGGCTATATAAACTATTGCGGTGGCGCTAAATAAAATAGCCAGGGTAGGTTGCTTTTTGTAAATCCGTAACAAAGATAACAGCGGGTTGGCCCGCTTCCATTCAAATTTCCGCCTGTGTTCTTTGGCTAATGATTCGGGCAAAACAAACACCCCATACAACCCGTTGGCAAATGCAAAAGCCCCTGCTGCCATAAAAGGGAGCCGTATATTAATGGCAAAAAGGAAAGCGCCCAAAGCTATCCCGAATATTAACCCAATAGCTGATGCTGCGCCTATCAGCCCAAAATTTGCCGTTCTTTTGCTCCCGGTACTCACATCAGCAATGTAGGCCGTGGCTGTAGATGTACTTGCCCCGCAAATGCCTGCTATAGTGCGGCCTACAAATAGCCACGCAATAGTTGGCGCAAAAGCCATCACCATATAATCAAGCCCGAAGCCAAATAACGAGATCAGTAAAATGGGACGGCGGCCGTACCTGTCGCTCAGGTTACCCATAATGCTCGCAAATATCAGCTGCATAGAGGCATACACAAAAGTAAGCCAGCCGATATATTCAGAAGCCCTGTTTACATTAATATGCCCTAATACCTGCAGTAGTTTCGGCAAAACAGGGATGATGATCCCCAAACCCAGCACATCGATAAAAATGGTAACGAAAATAAACCCAAGCGCAGCCGACCGCCCAGGTTTAGTTACCTTTTTAACAATTTTAGAAACTGGAGAATGCTGGTCAGCCATAAATGTTAAAAAAGTATTGTGAATTTACAGTCTTTATAACCACCATTTTTAATTTGTGTTTCTTTTAAAACTGCGGATAGCTAATAAGGCGCTTAAAAGCATTAATACGGCACCAATAAAAAATGGGGCACCTGCAAATTGAAAAGGCGCACCCGGTTTTGTAAAATAATAGAAAGACCAGGTCATAACCGGTGGCCCAAAGATGGTACTTAAACTCGCCAGGCTGGTTAAGCCGCCTTGTAATTCACCCTGTTCATTTGCCGGAACACTATTGCTCATATATCCCTGTAATGCTGGGCCAGCTATGCCGCCCAAACAATAGGGTACCAGAAATGCAAACATCATCCAGCTTTTTGAGGCAAAAGCAAATAAAATTAAGCCAAGGCTATAAAGCATCAGACCAATCCAAATACTGCGCTGTTGCCCTATTTTAGGTATAACAATGCGGATAAGTCCTCCCTGTACAATTGCCACCAGCAGGCCCACAAAGCCCAACGAATAGCCAACTAAAGCATTGCTCCACTGAAATTTTTGAATAGTATAAAATGTCCAAACACTTTGTACCGACTGAACAGCAAAATACACCAGGAATAACGAAACTGCCAGCCCGATAACGGTTTTGTATTTGGCCAATTGTATCAATGTGCCCCACGGGCTGCACCTTTTTAATTCAAGCGGCCTTCGGTTTTCCAGGCTCAATGACTCGGGTAATATAAAATATCCGTAAGCGGTATTTAATAATGCCAGTGCGGCGGCGGCTAAAAAAGGGTATTGGGTATTGTAATTTCCTAATATACCCCCAATTACCGGCCCGATAATAAAGCCCAAACCAAACGCGACACCTACAAGGCCAAAATTTGCCGCCCTTTTCTCGGGTGTGCTGATATCGGCGATATAGGCGGATGCCGTGGTAAAACTTGCTCCAGTTATGCCAGCTATTAAGCGTCCAACAAACAGCCACCAAATGGTAGGGGCAAAGGCCAGGAACAGGTAATCGATCCCAAAACCAAGTAACGAACTTAACAGTACGGGCCTGCGGCCAAATTTATCGCTCAAATTGCCGATCAGCGGCGAAAAAAGAAATTGCATAGAGGCATACGCGAGCGCCAGCAGCCCCGCATAAGGTGCGGCATCGCTTATGCTACCATGAATTAAATGTTGAATTAAATGAGGTAATACAGGTATGATAATACCAAACCCCATCACATCTATTAGCAAAGTAACAAAAATAAAGCCTAATGCAGCCTGCTTACCAGGTTTAGCAATCATATTCATGCCGCAAAATAAAGATTATATTGTTAGGTAATGACTGCAAAATGATTATCGTGATGTAAAAAAGCAATTAATTTATAACGGTCGAGACTATGTCATCTTTATTAATAAAACCTAAAAAGCGCGAGTCCATAGCGTCGTGCCGGTTGTCGCCTAACAGGAAATAACTATTTTCAGGAACTTTTACCGGCCCCAAATTATCTTCACTATATTTCAGAAATTTAAAATCACCATACATATCTATGTTCGAAAGGCCTTTTGGTGATATGTGGGGTTTTAAATTAAGATGATATTCCTTAAGCTGACTATCGGTTAAACTGATAACGTTCAAACTATCGCTTAGCAAATGTGTAGGATTCTTATTGCGCTCAACATAACCGCGAATACTGTCTAATTGCCTGGCTGTGATATTATATTCATTGTAAACATAGGGTTCATCCAGTAATTTGCCGTTCAAGTACACCTTTGCATCTTTTATCTCGATCATATCGCCTCCCTTTGCAATGCACCTGAATACCCATATTGCTCCGTTGGGTTGTTTAAAGCATACAAAAGTGCCATAGTCGGGTTTTTTAAACCGCGATGCCATGATTACATGGCCCGGCTGATAAGTGGGTTCATTTGATGTGCTTGAAGACGAAAAAGTTTCAAATGTATGGGTGGCACGTGCTGCTATCCATAAAATAAGTACTACAGCGACAATGAGGATTACAGGGATTATTTTTTTCATTAAATGGAGTTTAGAAATTTGGTTTCAATACATATTTATCATAAAAACGAAAGATATGCTCGGCAGCTTCCTCGGCGGTATCAACTAACCGGTATAAGTTCAAATCGTCGGGATGTATGTTGTGTTCCTGGTTAAGCATTTTCTCCTGTACCCAGTTAAATAGTCCTCCCCAGTAATCAATGCCCACGAAAACAATAGGAAAACGGGCGATTTTGCCGGTTTGTATAAGCGTTATCGCCTCAAACGATTCGTCCATTGTGCCGAAGCCTCCGGGCAATATAATAAAACCCTGCGAGTATTTCATGAACATTACCTTGCGAATAAAGAAATAATCAAACTCCAGTATCTTATCCCTGTCGATATATTTATTGTGGAATTGCTCAAACGGAAGTTCAATATTTAGACCCACCGATTTGCCGCCAGCCTCATAAGCGCCTTTGTTGGCCGCCTCCATAATACCCGGGCCGCCGCCAGATATTACGCCGTAACCCCGCTCGGTTAATAAACGGGCGGCATCTTCTGCCAATTTATAATACGAGCTATCATTGTGCGTACGTGCCGATCCAAATATGGATACACACGGGCCAATTTTAGCCAGCTTTTCAAAGCCGTCAACAAATTCGGCCATTATTTTAAATATCTGCCAGGAATCGGTAACCTTTATTTCCTGCCAGTTTTTGTTTTCAAATGCTTGTCTTATTTTTTCTTCACCTGTCATCGCTTATCGAAATTATTGAATTATTGATTTATTGAATTGCTCTCGTCTTAACGGATGAGAATATCCACAATCCTGCAAATGTAATAAATCCATTCACGATGATGAGTTCATTGTCGAACGTGTATCCAAATAATTTGGCCGAATGGGTGCTAAGGTAATAACATATCGCAGGGGACAGCAAGCAAATAAAAGGCACCAGCTTATCTTTAACTTGCCTGCCGCTTACAAACAAGCCAAATGCATACAAGCCCAGCAATGGGCCATAGGTATAAGACGCAACCGAAAATATAGCTGTTACTACCGCCTTATTATTAATAGCATTAAAAATAATTATAGTTAAAAACAACATGCCCGAAAAAGCGATATGTACAAAATGCCGGGTGCTCACCATTTTTTTGCTGTTGATATTTTTTTTCTTGCCAAAATTTAAAAAATCGACACAAAATGAAGTGGTTAGCGCAGTTAAGGCCGAATCGGTAGTGGCAAAGGTTGCAGCCGTTAATCCCAGCATGAAAACTACGGCAGGTATCAACCCCAGGTATTTTAAAGCGATGGCAGGGTAGAGGTAGTCGGTTTTTTCAACGCTGATATTATATTTTGCCGCGTAAATGTATAATAACGCGCCTACGCTTAAAATGAAGATATTTATAATGACGAATACCAGTGTAAAGCTGAACATATTTTTTTGTGCTTCGCGGATGTTTTTAAGGCTTAGGTTTTTCTGCATCAGGTCCTGATCAAGGCCTGTCATACCAACTGTTAGAAATATACCGCCTAAAAACTGTTTGGTTATATGTAAGTGGCTTGTAAGGAAATTATCAAAGAAAAATATTTTAGAGTAGCTGCTATTTTTTACAGCGTCAACAGCCTCAAACAGGTTAAAATTAAGACCGCGGCAAATAAAAAATATGGATAAAAAGACGGATGATACTATAAATAAGGTTTGCAGGCTATCGGTAATAATAATGGTTTTTAATCCTCCCCTGTAAGTATATGCCCAGATCAATAACAAACAAATTAATACCGTCGCGGCAAAAGGAACATGGTAACTATCAAAAATGAATTTCTGCAATACAATAACCACTAAATATAACCTGAACGACGAGCCGATGATCCTGCTTACTAAAAATATCCCCGCAGCGGTTTTATAGCTCCATTGGCCCAACGCGCTTTCAATATAGCTGTAAATGGAAGTCAGCTTCATCCGGTAATAAAGCGGCAACAAAACAGTGGCGATGATAATAAACCCAACAGCGTTGCCCAACACAAACTGGAAATAAGCAAACTGATCGCCCGATGGAGCGCCTACTTTGCCGGGTACAGAAATAAAGGTTACGCCGCTTAGGGCGGTGCCTATCATACCAAAAGCTACCAGATACCATTTGGAATTTCGGTTGGCTATGAAAAAAGTATCATTATCGGCCGATTTTCGGGAGGTTAACCAGGAGATTACGAGTAATACCAGGAAATAGCCTATTATAAATGAGAGAAGAATCCCCGGTGACATATTCGTTAGTTTTGTTACCAGCGATTTACCTATTTTTTTTAAATTCGCCAAATGAACTTTTCGTCAAAGTTGCTGGAAAACGCCGTTGCTGAATTTGCTAAACTGCCTGGGGTTGGTCAAAAAACCGCTTTGCGCCTTGTGCTGCATTTGCTTAAACAAGATAAAGCCGAGGTGGAAAGATTTAGCAGCACAGTAAGTAAGTTACGTAACGAGATACAATTTTGTGCCGTTTGCCATAATATATCCGATCAAAAAATTTGCGAAATATGTTCCGCACCCAAACGCGACCAGGGCCTGATATGTGTGGTTGAAGATACCCGCGATGTAATGGCTATTGAAAATACCAATCAATATAATGGCGTGTATCATGTTTTGGGTGGGTTAATTTCGCCTATGGATGGCGTTGGCCCGTCGGACCTGGAAGTGGATACTTTGGTTGAGCGTTTAGATCAAAATGGGGCAAATGAGATCATATTTGCATTGAGCGCGACGATGGAGGGGGATACCACCCTGTTTTATTTGCATAAACGTTTAAAACATTTTAATATAAATATCTCTACTATAGCCCGTGGCATAGCTTTTGGAGGTGAATTGGAGTACGTAGATGAGATCACTTTA
>Ga0302309_10002731_pt1 | contig 14347 bp, 14 predicted proteins | sample III_Palsa_N1_1_FD_200453 | JGI IMG/M metagenome (GOLD analysis project Ga0302309, IMG submission 200453) | Peat permafrost microbial communities from Stordalen Mire near Abisko, Sweden - III_Palsa_N1_1 | ecosystem: Environmental > Terrestrial > Soil > Palsa > Peat permafrost | place: Sweden... | reverse complement strand
ATTGCCAAAATACCCGATTCGATAAAGGCATCGGTATTTATTAAGGAATGCAGTTATTTATTGCAGATTGATGAACGCGCGCTGCTATCGGAACTGAATAAGATGCGGATGGCTAAGGCCAAAAAGGATTCGCAGCAGCAATATACACGGCCTGCCCCGGTTGATGAAACCTTGCTGGAAGAGCCGGTTATTGAAGAACATAAAGACGATGCCAGCCAGGAAAAGGAAATAGTACGACTGCTATTACTATATGGCAACCGCATGATTGATTGGGATGGCATTGCCAATACATACATAGGCCCCTTTATGATTGCCGAATTGAGCGATGTGGAGTTTGAAAATGCTACCAGCAAAGCATTTATCGAGATATACCGCAAAGAGGTAGAAAACGGTGTTTTACCCGAAGAACAGCATTTTATCCATTACCCGGATAAGGATATTGTTGATTTAACGGTAACGCTCATCGCCACAAAATATACATTGAGCGAAAACTGGTACGAGATGCACAAAATTTTGGTGCCCGATGAGCAGGCGAATATGAAGGCGACTATTTTAGGCGCTATATTTCACCTGAAAAAACAGAAGGTTGGCAAAATACTGGAAAGCCTGCGCGCCGAACTGCAAACCACCACCGCCGAGGCCGACCAGGAAATACTGTTGAGCCAGTATATGCACATGAAAAAGGTAGAAAAAACCATATCCGATTACTTAGGCTCTGTAATACTTAAATAATGGCCCAACACCTCGACCTGGGCCGCAAAGGCGAAAGCCTGGCAAAAACACACCTGGAAAACGCCGGTTACGAAATAATGGACGAGAACTGGACGCACGGCAAAGCCGAGGTTGATTTAATTGCGTATAAAGACAAGGTGATTATATTTGCCGAGGTGAAAACCCGTACAAGCAATGGTTTTGGCGAACCCGAAGATTTTGTGGATGCCCGCAAACAAAAATTATTGGTTGAAGCCGCGGATGAATATATTTACCTGATGGACCACCAGGGCGAGGTGCGCTTTGATATTATCGCTATTTTGTTTGATAAACAGGCAAACTATAAACTAAACCATATTGAAGATGCGTTTTGGCCTTATACAATCTGAACTGATGATGAACAATAAACTAAAAATACTTTTTGCCGCGCTGCTGTTACTGGCCCTTGGCTGTAACCATACCAGCACAACCAGTACGCAAAGCGCGGATATTACGATTAGTCCGGATGCGGGCACAAGCTTTAAGGAAGGCGAGCCGGTTACGGTAAAGCTCCATTTTCCGGCGCCGACTACGTTGGATTCGGTGGTTTATTTAATTGATTCGGCAAGGGTAACGTCTAAAAAAGATTCGTCGGAAATTACTTTAAAAACCGATACCATGCATTGCGGTGCAAGGGTAATTACCGCTAAAATTTATACCGGCGGCAAAAGTCAGGATGTTGCTACCAACATTGTGGTAATGGCGCCAAAACCGCCGGTTGAATATACTTATAAGGTGGTAAAGGTATTCCCGCATGATACCAGCTGCTATACCGAGGGCCTGCTTTACCAGGATGGGTTTTTGTATGAAAGTGGCGGCGGCCAGTCGCAAAGTCCGCCGGGACAGCCGGGTACGGATTTATCCATAGGGCAATCAAGCTTGCGCAAGGTTGATCTGGAAACCGGCAAGCCGGTTAAAAAGGTAATGGTAGACCCTACCAAGTTTGGCGAAGGCATATCTATAGTGGGCGATAAAATTATACAGTTAACCTGGAAGGACCCTAAAATTGGCTACATCTACGATAAAAATACCTTTAAACTGATTAAAAATTTCGACAATAACATAGGCGTTGAAGGCTGGGGCATGTGTTTCGACGGAAATAAATTGTACATGGATGATAGCACCAACCGGATATGGTTCATCGCGAAAGATAAATGGAAGGCGATAGGTTATATTGATGTTTATGATGATAAGGGCCCGGTAGATTCGTTAAATGAACTGGAATATATAGATGGTAAAATTTATGCCAATATATATTACACCGACTTTATAGTAGTTATCGACCCAAAAACGGGGGCGGTACTGGAGAAGATAGATTTATCATCGTTATATCCCATGCCACGCAAACCGCCTGCCGAGGTGCTTAACGGTATAGCTTATGATGCAAAAGGCAAGAGGATTTTTATCACCGGGAAAAAGTGGCAGCATTTGTACCAGGTGGAATTCAATAAGAAGTAAACTATTTGCTTCTTAATTGATAAAAAAACCCATCTATATCCATGCCTGTATTATAAGTCAATAAAGTGCAGATGGTGTGATTGTTTAAAGTATATGTTATTGCATCAGTTGCAAATTTGCTTCCTGTTATTCTTGTTGAAAAATATGCTTTGAAAACCTGTGTTTTATTTGTGAAGTATAATATTTCGCCTGTACTGTCACAATTTAGACCGCTTTTTTCTTTTCCATCTTTCACTAAATCTTTAAAAAAGCTTATGGTTTGCTTATCTACAACCACCTGTTTTAATGACTTACCAGCTTTTAAGTATCGGATTTCAATACTATTAACATTGTTTAAGTCAGAAATGACGTTTTGATTAATGGAATGAGGTTTAGTTATTGACAGTAAAATCAAGGTTATTGTAATAATACCTGTTGGATATAAATTAAGCATTTTGATTTAGTTTAAGATGCAATTAATTGCCACCCATATTTATTCATAAATTCATCAACTTCCTGATCGAATGATTTTTTTGAATGATGGGTTTCCTGATTTTTGATGTATTTAACCACATTTTCGACTTGAGATTCACTTACAGAAACGGCAAAATAATCATCCTGCCAGGTGGATTTGTCTTTCATTAAATTACATTGGTTAATCCAAAAAGAAGATTCGCCTTTTATTAGCTGGGTTATTTTAGAAATATTCTGATCCTTTCCTAATGATATTAAACAATGTATATGTTCTGCATAACCGTTGACGGCTTGTAGAAAAATATCTTTCTCCTTACAATTACTGCTTATATGCTGATATAATTCGAGTCTGAAATCTTTTTTGAGCAAGGGCTCACGGTTCTTTGTTGCAAAAACTAAATGCACCCAAATTTTAACGAATGACATAATGTGATTAAGGATTTAATCAAATATAATGTTATCGAAAGTAGATTGCAAATGCAGGGTGGCGAGGTTTGGCTAAAGCCAGAATTGATTGGCTTGTTATCCGTTGGCTAAAGCCAACGGCAATGAATGAATGAATGAATGAATGAATGAATTGGTTGGGCATGTAAAAAGTGCTCAATTTATAGTATAATCTCAGGTTGATTGTAAAATGCAGATTGGCGGGATTTGGCTAAAGCCAGGATTGGTTTTGTATTTATCCGTTGGCTAAAGCCAACGGCAATGAGTGAATTGTTTTGTGATGCAGAAATTGCCTAAAGATATGTCTATGGGTTTGGCTAAAGCCAACGGCAATGAATAAGATTGGTTTGTAGCAGAGGTTACCTGATATCTCTAACGACTATGAAAGATTGGTTTGTAACAGAGATTATCTGAAGATGATATTCATAGATTTAGCTTAAATATATCAATCCCAATAAAAAATCCTGCCACTTTATAAACTGACAGGATTTCATTGCCGTTGGCTTTAGCCAACGGATAAGAGCAAAAAAAATAGCCGGGCTTTAGCCCAAACTAACCGAGGGCTATCGCCATGCCTTATACTGATTAATCAGCCCATTAGTCGAGCCATCATGACTGCTAACTTCATCATTATTCCTTAATTCGGGTTGAATTTTTTGGGCGAGTTGTTTGCCCAGTTCAACACCCCATTGATCGAAACTGTAAATGTTCCAGATAATGCCTTGGACAAATATTTTGTGCTCGTACATGGCTATCAGCGAACCCAGGCTGTGCGGGGTTATTTTTTTAAGCAGGAACGAGTTGGTAGGGCGGTTACCATCAAACTCTTTAAACGGTGCCAGCTTGTCAATTTCTTCCTGCGATTTTCCGGAGGCTTTTAACTCAGCAATAACTTCATCTATTGTTTTACCGTTCATTAAGGCTTCTGTTTGCGCTAAGAAGTTTGATACCAGCAGCATGTGGTGCTCGCCCAGCGGGTTGTGCGATTGTGCCGGTGCGATAAAATCGCAGGGGATTAGTTTGGTGCCCTGGTGTATCAACTGGTAAAAAGCATGCTGACCGTTGGTGCCCGGTTCGCCCCAAATGATTGGGCCGGTTGAGTAATCAACAGGTTTGCCGTTGCGGTCGACATGTTTGCCATTACTTTCCATATCGCCTTGCTGGAAATAGGCCGCAAAACGGTGCATGTACTGGTCGTACGGTAAAATGGCGTTGGTTTCGGTATCGAAAAAGTTGTTATACCATATACCTACCAGCGCTAATATAACTGATGGGTTTTCTTCAAATTCGGTTGATTTAAAATGTTCGTCATAAGCGTGCGCACCACTCAATAACTCTACAAAGTTTTCGTAACCAAGACTTAAAACTATGGATAAGCCAATGGCGCTCCATAACGAGTAACGGCCGCCTACCCAGTCCCAAAACTCGAACATATTTTGGGTATCGATACCAAATTTTTCCACACCCGAAGTATTGGTTGATAGCGCCACGAAATGTTTGGCCACATCTTCCTGCTTGCCGCCGTTTGCCAGCAGCCAGTCCTTAGCGCTTTGGGCGTTGGTCATGGTTTCCTGGGTAGTGAAGGTTTTGGAGGCGATTAGGAATAAAGAAGTTTCGGGATTAATTACCTTTAAAGTTTCGGCTATGTGCGTACCATCCACATTGCTTACAAAGTGCATGTTCAGGTGGTTTTTGTAGGGGCGCAGGGCTTCGGTAACCATTACGGGGCCTAAATCCGAACCGCCAATGCCTATGTTGATTACATCGGTAATGGGTTTGCCGGTAAAGCCTTTCCACTCGCCAGAAATAATTTTTTCGCTAAAGGTTTTCATTTGCTCCAATACGCGGTTAACATCGGGCATCACATCCTTGCCATCAACATAAATAGGCTTGTTACTGCGGTTGCGCAAGGCGATATGCAACACGGGGCGCTGCTCGGTAGCGTTGATTACTTCGCCGGAAAACATAGCGTCAATTGCCTCTTTTACCCTACACTCCTTTGCCAGTTGCAGCAGCAGGGCAAGCGTTTCGTCGGTAATGCGGTTTTTTGAATAATCGAGCAGGATATCTTCAAACCGGGTAGAAAATTTGCTAAATCTTTGATTATCAGATTTGAAAAAATCCTTCAGGTTTTGGGCCGTAATATCTATGTAGTGGTCGGCTAAATATTTATAGGCCTGGGTGGTGGTAAAATCAATGTTTGGCAGCATAATTGAAATGGTTATATAAGCTAATTAAAATTTATAATTCGTGTGCTAATTTAAGCGGAAAGTTTACAATATCAGTGTAAAAATAACACACCATGCTTAGTGTTTGTTTTACACTTAGTAAATTATTAAATTTTTAACGATGCTTTCCATTTGTTTTAAATTTGTAATTTTTTTCTTGATATATTTGCGCATATAATAATTATATCGTTTATTTGTGATGATTTTGTTAATTGACATTTAAATAATCAATTCAATGTTCGAAAAACTCTTTTTGTTAGTTAAAAATAACGCCGGGATGGCTGTTATGAATAACCCGATGATACCGGAAAAATATCGTGAAGCCGTACTGAACGACGCCTCAAGCTCAATTATTGAAGAGCTGAAGGGCCAGGTAGAAGGCGGTAAATTAAAAGATTTGGTAAAATACTTCCAGTTTACTGGTGTTTATAATAGCCCGCTTATATCGAGCACGGTTAAAAAATTCGCCAATAAGCTGAATAATTTTTACGGCATTGAACCTGCTGAAGCGATGGTAATTTCGAAAGCCTTAATTCCGCCGGTAATGCAGGAATTGATTAAAGAATCGAAAAGCGAGCAGAATAAAGAATTTGCACTGAACACATTATTGCTGAAATTAAGCGGCCTTACCGGTATGGATGTGCTGCTTAACCAAATGGCAATAGTATAATATTTTTTTAACTACCTCATATTAAGGGCTTGCTATTTGGCAGGCCTTTTTTGTTGGGCGTTGTGTCATACTGAGCGTAGCGAAGTATCTGTCGCTTGGTGCACCACTATACAGATTCTTCGCTATCGCTCAGAATGACAATTTGAGAGTGATATCCACCCACAACCTAAATTATATATCTTTGCTGTATGACTAAAGAACAAATACTGGATTTAAGGGAAAGAGTAACTTCCCTGAGGAGGCATCTTTGACATTGATACCAAACTCAATGCGCTGCAACTGGAACAGGAAATAACTGTAGGCCCTAATTTTTGGGACCATCCGAAAGAGGCCGAAAAGGTGTTAGCCTCCATCAAAACAAAAAAAATATGGACCGATGCGTTTCAGAAGGTTGAAGCGGTAGTGGAAGACGCGGGCGTGATGTACGAGTTTTTTCACGCAGGCGATGCTACCGAGGCCGAAATGCAGGAGCAATATAACGCCGCCATAAAAGCGGTGGAAGAGCTGGAATTTAAAAATATGCTCTCGGCAGATGAAGACCAGCTGAATGCCGTGCTGCAAATAACCGCAGGCGCCGGTGGTACCGAAAGCTGCGATTGGGCCGGCATGCTGATGCGCATGTATATGATGTGGGCGGAGAAAAACGGGCATAAAGTTACCGAGCAGGATTACCAGGAGGGTGATGTGGCGGGTGTTAAAACCGTAACGCTGCAAATTGAGGGCGAGTTTGCTTACGGCTATTTAAAAGGCGAAAACGGCGTGCATCGCCTGGTGCGCATATCGCCGTTCGACTCTAATGCCAAGCGCCATACCTCGTTTGCATCGGTATATGTGTACCCGCTGGTTGATGATACTATTGAGATTGATATTAACCCTGCGGATATTGAGTTTGAAACTTTCCGCTCGGGTGGCGCGGGTGGGCAGAACGTGAACAAGGTGGAAACAGCCGTGCGTTTGTACCACAAGCCATCAGGCATTATTATCAAGAACCAGGAATCGCGCTCGCAACTGCAAAATAAGGATAACGCCATACGCTTGTTGAAATCGCAATTGTACGAAGCTGAAATGCGTAAGCGCCAGGAAACCAGCAACGCCATTGAGGGTAACAAAAAGAAAATTGAATGGGGCTCGCAAATACGCAACTACGTGCTGCACCCTTACAAATTGGTAAAGGATTTGCGTACCGATTACGAAACATCAAACGCCGCCGCTGTTTTGGATGGTGATTTGGACGATTTTTTAAAGGCCTATTTAATGGAATTTGGCGGGCCGAAGGATTGAGTTGGATTTAGTTGATTGGGTTGAGTAAGTTGAATGAGTTTTATAGTAAAGGGTGTTGGCGCTTATTCGCTAACACCCTTTTTATTTGTATTTTGCAATCTTGTTTAACCAATGTATCTGAAACCTGATAAAATGAAATTTATATTCACCGCACTAATGCTTATTACCACTGCAACCTTTGCTCAGCAAAAACCAATACCGCTTTACCCTAACGGCGTACCTAATTCAAAACCTACCCCTGCGGATTACGTGGAGAAAATGGACCAGAATAATTTTATATCGGGCGTTAGCACGCCTACGCTGATACCGTATTTTGTATATGGGGCTAAAGCTAACGGTACCGCTGTAATTATATGCCCCGGTGGTGGTTACTCGGGTTTATCTATGGTAAACGAAGGTTCGGAAATTGCCGAGGCTTTTAATAAAATTGGCGTAACGGCCTTTATATTAAAATACCGACTGCCCAGTGATGATATTATGGTGAACAAAACCATAGGCCCGCTGCAGGACGCACAGCGCGCGGTACAACTGGTAAGGCAAAACGCCGCGCAATGGCATATCGACCCTAATAAAGTAGGTATTATCGGGTTTTCGGCAGGCGGGCATTTGGCATCAACTGCCGAAACGCATTTTAATGATGCAGTTATTGATAACCCGGATAACATTAACCTGCGCCCCGATTTTGCGATACTGCTGTACCCTGTTATCAGCTTTGGCGGCGTAGCGCATGTAGGCTCGCGCGAAAATTTGATCGGCAAAAACCCATCGCAGCAATTGATTGATTTGTACAGCAACGAAAAACAGGTTACCGCCAATACGCCGCCAACCTTTTTGGTGCAGGCTGAGGATGATGATGTAGTGCCGGTGCAAAACAGTCTGCTGTTTTACAATGCCCTACTGCAAAACAAGGTAAAAGCCGAAATGCATATTTTCCCACAGGGCGGCCACGGTTTCGGGTTGAATAACAGTACTACTAAGGATTATTGGTTTGACAGGCTGACGGAGTGGATGGATGGTTTGGGGTTGTTGAAGTAGAAATTTTATCTTTAGCTATCTAAGCCGATAGTATGTACCTACGTTTTACCACGCAATTTATAAATCCATATAATGAACCTGAAACAGGCGTATTTATGGCGCTTGAATATTTGCGGGAAGATCATCCAACAGTGCAGGATGAGGACGTTAGTAAACTTAAATCATTAACCGCTTGGTTCAGTCAAAACTTAGATAAACCTACTAAGTTTTCAAACGCCTCCAATAAAAATCCTGCCAGTATATCACTGTCATGGTTTAAGGATTCGGCGAAAGAGCATATACAAAAAATACATGAACTGATTGAAATACTTGAACGTTATGATTTTATCGTAGAACGGTTTGCTAGTAAAAATCCAGGATATGTAGTATATGAAGATGAATACCAGGTTTCGGCTATACCTTTTAAGTCGGATAGGAACAAAGTGATATGATGGATTGGTTAAGCTGAAAGCTTAAAATATTTTAGGTAGAAGTTTTAAACTTCGACCAGTGGGGTGAAATAAATAATAAAAGCATGACACAGGAAGAAATAACAGAGTTTGCAAAATTACTTGTCAAGAATGTAAGGGATGCTGCAATTAATAGTGCAGATAATCAACTATATGCGAATAATTTGAACTCGCCTGTCGCTAAACGTTGGCGTGATTACAGGGAGAATGGGAATATAGATAAATTTGGCGAATCTGTTATTGCAGATACCGTTGATGATACAATATTCTATTTTCTTTTAGCAATTGATGAAGGACTTTTAAATCTGTCATTCACAACGCCGGATGGAAAAAATATTCCTTTAACCAGTGATATAATAGGTGAATTAGGTGGGTGGTACGTGGGAGAATGGAGATCGAAATATTCTGCTAAACGATGTTCGAATGACTTAGATAGTCTTTAAATACTATACTTCAATTTCGACCAGTGTGGAGCCATAAACGAAATAACTACATGAATTTTAACGATTTTTTTACTGGGGCGGCTTTTTTTGTTTTTGGGTTACTAATGTTGCTGTATGTTATAAGGCAACCAAATCCTTTTCGCGATAACGATAATGGAAATGCCATGTTACCTCAAGTATATATTAGCTTATGGATGGTTTCCATTTTCTCAATTATTTTTGGATTAGGATATATTATCAGTTCGCTTCCTTAATTAAATTGATTTAATTTTTGTCGCAGTGGGGTGTTCCACCGGTTCCGCGGAACACTTGTAAGGTGTTGATTATAAGTGGTGGGTTTTATGCGAAATGGTTACCTGTTGCGTGTTTTACCCCCTCTGTCTTGCGACATCTCCCTCTGATTCCAGGGGGAGAAAGGCCTGCGCGCTAACTTATAAACGCATAGCATCAGGCAAATCCTTTAATCCTGTAATCATGGTTCAGATAATTGATTAGCACATGCAGAGATTGCTTCGTACCTCGCAATGACGCGTGGGAGGGTGATTTGCGTTAGTGATTGCAGCGGATACCGGCCCGCGCCTAAGGCCTGCGCAGTATGAGCGGAAAGCACGGGCCGCAGGCAACGCCATTAACTGTATTGAGTGTTTAAAGTGTTTTTTTCGTTTAAAGTGTTCAAAGTGTTTTAATTGTTTTTTTCGTTCAAAGTGTTTAAAGTGTTTTTTTCGTTTAAACTGTTTTTTGTGCAAATGCTGTTTTGATTGTTGTTACCGTTTTTGATGATTTTGTGGTTAATGCTGCCCATATTGTTCAAAACTCCTTTTTGATATTTGGCTAAAGAGTGGCAATTTCGCAATCCGCAGGAAAGACCATATATGAACACCCACCATAAAAAGATTGCCGCCGAATTATCCATTACCGAAAAACAGGTAAGCGCTACCGCCGCTTTGCTTGATGAGGGCGCTACCGTGCCGTTTATATCGCGCTACCGCAAGGAGCTTACCGGTACTTTAGACGAGGTGCAGGTAGCAGCCATACGCGACCGCCTGCTGCAACTGCGCGAACTGGATAAACGCCGCGAGGCTATCCTGAAATCGCTTACCGAAATGGGCAAGCTTACGCCCGAACTGGAAAAGCAAATAAACGAAGCTGAAACTATGGTGGCGCTGGAGGATATTTACCTGCCTTATCGCCCCAAGCGCAAAACCCGCGCCACGGCAGCCCGCGAAAGGGGTTTGCAGCCATTGGCCGATGCCTTGTTTACCCAAAACCGAATGGATGTGGAGGCGGAAGCCGCTAAATATATTGATGCCGAAAAAGGCGTAGTTGGCGTGGAAGAAGCTCTTGCAGGCGCCAGGGATATTATAGCCGAGCAGGTGAGCGAAAACGCCGAAGCCCGCACTAAAATACGTAACCTATTTGTGGAGAAGGGGAATTTTGAAGCGAAGGTAATTACCGGCAAAGAGGAAGCGGGCATAAAATATAAAGACTATTTCGACTGGACGGAGCCGGTGAAAACCGCGCCATCGCATCGCATACTGGCTATGCGTCGTGGCGAAAAGGAGGAGATTTTGTGGCTGGATATAAAGCCACAGGAAGAGGAAGCCATTGCCCTGCTGGAAAACCTGTTTGTAAAAGGCAATAACGCCGCCGCCCAACAGGTGCAGCAAGCCATTGCCGATGGCTATAAGAGGTTGCTGAAACCATCGATGGAAACAGAAGTGCGCCTGCTTACCAAAAAGAAAGCCGATGAGGAAGCGATACGGGTATTCGCCGAAAACGCGCGGCAGTTGTTATTGGGCGCGCCGCTGGGCCAAAAGCGTGTAATGGCTATTGATCCCGGCTTCCGTACGGGCTGCAAGGTGGCTTGTCTGGATGAGCAGGGTAAGCTGCTGGAGGATACCGCCATCTATCCGCATACCGGCGCGGGGCAGGCTGCACAGGCAGAGAAAACCGCGCGCTACCTGTTTGAGAAGTACAATATTGAGGCTATAGCCATTGGCAACGGCACCGCCGGGCGCGAAACGGAGTTGTTTATCCGTAACCTTAACCTGCCGGGGGCTGTAATTGTAATGGTGAATGAGAGTGGGGCGAGTATTTACTCCGCCTCGGAAGTGGCAAGGGATGAGTTCCCGGATAAGGATATTACCGTTAGGGGCGCGGTGTCAATTGGCCGGCGGTTAATGGATCCGTTGGCGGAGCTGGTGAAGATAGACCCAAAATCGATAGGTGTGGGCCAGTACCAGCACGATGTTGACCAAAACAAGCTGCAAACATCACTGGATGATACCGTTATCAACTGCGTAAACGCGGTAGGGGTTGAGCTGAATACGGCATCGAAACAAATACTTGCCTATGTATCGGGACTTGGTCCGCAACTGGCGCAAAACATAGTAGAGTACCGTGATAAAAATGGAGCCTTTAAACAGCGCGAGCAGTTGAAGAAAGTAGCCCGTTTGGGCGATAAGGCCTTTGAGCAGGCGGCAGGTTTCCTGCGTATTCATCATGCCGAAAACCCTTTGGATACCAGCGCTGTGCATCCCGAAAGATACGATTTGGTACAGCAAATGGCCAAAGATGCCGGTTGTACGGTAAAGGATTTAATGAGCGACGATAAGCTGCGAAAAAGCATCCCGCTGCAAAAATACACCTCGGAAAATGTGGGTTTGCCTACATTGACTGATATTATGGCTGAGTTGGCCAAACCCGGTCGCGACCCACGCCAGCAGTTTGAAACCTTTAGCTTTACCGAAGGCGTAAATGCCATTGGTGATTTAAAACCGGGCATGAAACTGCCGGGCATAGTAACCAATATTACCAATTTCGGTGCTTTTGTAGATATCGGCGTTCACCAGGATGGGCTGGTACACCTAAGCCAGATAACCAACCGTTATATTAAAGACCCGAACGAGGTGTTGAAAGTCGCCCAAAAAGTAATGGTAACAGTTAGCGAGGTTGATGTGGCCCGGAAGCGGATATCGTTAACCATGAAGGATAATGAGAAGCGGGAGCCTGCTGCCAAACCCGCGTTTAATAAACCGGCGACTAAGCATCCGGGCGCAGGGTCCTCTTCGAGAGACCCTGCGAGGACTGGAGGTACGGGGAATTCTGCGAAACCAGCAAATAAAAATAACGCCCCTGAACCGGAGGGCGATTTACAGTTAAAGCTGGCGGCGTTAAAGAATATGTTTAAGTAAGGTGCTAAGGTAATTCATCTACTAAAATCAAAACCTATTTTACTGTATATTAGATTTAAATATGGCTATACTATTTAGATTAATATGCGACCAGGTATATCCCTAACTATCATTCTTATTTTCGTTGTTTTTGCATGCCGTGCACAGGAAGATAAACAGCACCTTCTAAATAAGATTGACAGTTCGGTGAACTCACTCAACGAAGGTGAATTTGATTTTCATGATACCCATTCGAAAATAGCAGTAGGTGAAGATTCTACTAAAGGCATGCATGTTTATAATTGCTATTTTAAAAAACAACCAGCGGACTCATTAGTAGGGTATCAACTTGCATCGTTTAATAACGGCCAATATCAAAACATATATGATGGGGTCAAGCTATGGACTGTGGCAAATGGTACTTTGGAAACCACCGACAGGGCAACTCATCCCGAAAAAATATCGCTGCTTAAAACGAACTACTATGTATACCCCCTTTTTAAATATATAAATGATAATCTCCAACGGTATAATAAGGATACAATGTTGAAAAAAATACGGATATGTGATACGGAATTATATAAAGGCGAACGCTGTTATAAAATACAAGAGCAGGCTAACGGGAGCGAAGGTTCTAAAGTTGAAGCTTATTATTATGTTGCTGTAAAATCGGATATCCCTATTGGTGAAATTATCAGCATCGAAAAAAACATAGGCCGGGCTAAGGAAATTTTGACCTTTGATTATTGGATTTCCGATTTTAAAGAGGTTAAACTTGCGGATAATCAGTTCACAAAAGGGATATTAAGCGGCTATAATAAAGAACGGGAATACGACCCAAGTTTTAAAGAAAACCCGGATGGACTACTGCCCAAAGGCACTGCAGCCCCCGATTGGGAATTGCCATTGGTAAACGGTGGAAAAATGAAATTGAGTGATTTGAAAGGCAAGATTGTTGTTATGGATTTTTGGTTTAAGGCGTGTGCACCTTGCCAGGAACAAATGATTGAACTGGAAAAACTAAATAAAAAGTATAACATCGAAAAGGTTGTTTTTATCGGTATAAATACAACAGACGATCCGGCAAAGGACAAACTAACGCTTTTTCTGTAAAAACGGAATATTTCGATGTTAACGGTTTACAATGGTAAAAATATAGCAGGCTTGTACCAGGCCCCTTACTCCCCGGCATTATTTGTTATCGATAAAGGTGGAAAGGTTATATACGCTTTAGATGGTACTTCAGATACACTTCTTAAAGATGTAAGCGAAGTAATTGATAAAAATCTATAATATCCAAGACTTAGTTAATGTATATGTTATAGCGGACTAAGTATATTAAACAAAAAATGCCACGCAAACCGCATGGCATTCAATAACTTAACAGGGATATAAAATATTACTCCAATGTTATCTGGCGCTTAATGCTTTCTTCCAATGAGATAAAGGTTTCGGTGCGTTGTATGCCGGTTACGCCTTGTATCTGCTCGTTCAAAACTTCGCGCAGATGGGTAGTATCATGGCATACTATTTTAGCAAAAATACTCCAGCTACCGGTGGTATAGTGCAGCTCTACAATCTCTTTTACATTTTTTAACTGCTTTACCGCCTCGTTATACTGTGAGCCTTTTTCCAGGTATATACCCAGGAAAGCGGTAATATCATAACCTAATTTTTGGGGATCGACTTCTAAAGTGGCGCCTTTTATCACACCCATCTCCTCCAACTTTTTCATGCGCACATGGATAGTTCCGCCCGAAACGATCAATTCTTTAGCAATTTCTGTGTATGGAGTGGTTGCATTCTTCATTAAAATCGATAAAATCTGTATATCAAGATTATCAATTTCTAAATTTTGGGCTTTTCTGTGGGTCATAAATTTTAAATTCTATACTAATATACAAGTTTAATTAAAATAAAACTAAAAATAAAATTATATTGTTGAAATATTTGCAAGGAATTG
>Ga0302309_10002724_pt1 | contig 14371 bp, 18 predicted proteins | sample III_Palsa_N1_1_FD_200453 | JGI IMG/M metagenome (GOLD analysis project Ga0302309, IMG submission 200453) | Peat permafrost microbial communities from Stordalen Mire near Abisko, Sweden - III_Palsa_N1_1 | ecosystem: Environmental > Terrestrial > Soil > Palsa > Peat permafrost | place: Sweden... | reverse complement strand
CAACTATTTTTGAGATTACCAATGCGCAATACCTGGTGGTTACCTTATCGGAAGAAGGCATGGCTATCATAACCAGGGACGGGTATAAATTGCTGCCTGTTAAGGCTACCGAGGTTTTTGATGTAACCGGCGCGGGTGATACCGTACTGGCGGCAATGGCTTATTTTATCGCAGCCGGGCTTAGTATTGAAGAAGCCTGCGAACTGGCCAATCATGCAGCGGCGATAGTGATAAGGCATTTGGGGAGCGCCACCACTACCATTGATGAAATTTTAAAAGATATAAACGCATAATTGCCATAATCGAAATAATGGTTATAGAAGAACTTTACGATCACGAGCAACTTATAAAAAAAGTTATTGAACAGCTTACCGGTGATATTGAAACGGCTTGTGAGTTGTTCACCACTACCATAAAAAAAGGCAATAAAATATTGCTGGCCGGCAATGGTGGCAGCGCGGCCGATGCCCAGCATATTGCTGCCGAGTTAAGCGGCCGTTTTGTAAAGGAACGCAAAGCATTGCCTGGCCTCGCCCTAACTACCGATACGTCTGCGCTCACTGCTATAGCTAATGACCATGGTTACGACCGCGTTTTCGCCAGGCAACTGGAAGCGTTTACCAAGCCCGGTGACCTGTTTATTGGAATTTCAACCAGCGGTAATAGCCCCAGCATATTAAAAGCATTTGAAACGGCGAGGGAATTAGGGTGCAAAACATTAGGTTTATCCGGCAGGGACGGCGGTAAAATGAACAGCCTTTGTGAACTGAATATCATTGTGCCATCTGATGTTACTGCGCGCATACAGGAAATGCACATCCTCATAGGCCACATCCTATGCAAGGCAGTTGACGATCTTTTTTAATTTTGCAGGATGCGGGAGATAGAAAAACATCTTTTAAATAAGCTAATTGATCTGCCTTCGGCAAAACAAGCTATCGGATTATGGCAAACCGAGGGTAAAAAGGTGGTTTTTACCAACGGCGTGTTCGACCTGCTGCACATTGGTCATGCAACTTATCTCGCTAAAGCCGCCGAACAGGGCGATAAGCTCATTATCGGGTTGAATTCTGACAGCTCGGTTAAGCGTATTAAAGGTGAAGACCGGCCTGTAAACGATCAGGACAGCCGTGCTGCTTTATTGGCAGCCTTCTTTTTTGTGGATGCGGTAGTGATATTTGAAGAAGACACCCCCTTGAACCTGATCAGCATATTATTGCCCGATATTTTGGTAAAAGGCGCCGATTACGCCGTGGAAAACATCGTAGGGGCCAAAGAAGTGATTGCCAATGGCGGCGAGGTGAAAACCATTACCTTTGTTGATGGTTATTCATCCACATCTATCATTAACCGTATAAAACAAAAATAGGCCTCTAATATGCTCAGTGCACTTTGTAATAAGATCTTCGAACAGGTAGTAATTGATTATCACCAGTATAACAATATTTTTAAAACACCGGAACCACCTTTTGAAGATACTTCGCTGGACAGCATCCTATACAAAAAATGCTGGATAGACACCGCCCAATGGCACATGGAGGACGAGATACGCAGCCCCGACATTCAGCCCACTGATGTAGTAAAATGGAAACGCAGCATAGATAGCTCCAACCAGGACCGTACCGATATTGTTGAAGTGATAGACAGTTATTTCTACCACAAATACAAAGATATCCAGCCCAAAACTGATGCTCGGATCAATACCGAAAGCCCTGCCTGGGCCATTGATCGCTTATCGATATTAGCGTTAAAGATATATCACATGCGCGGGGAAACTTTGCGTACCGATGCCAGCGAAGCGCACCTGGCAGAGTGTAACCGCAAACTTGGTATCCTCCTGCAACAGCAGATAGACCTTTCGACAGCTATTGACGAACTATTAGAAGACATTGAAACGGGCAAAAAATACATGAAGGTTTACCGCCAGATGAAAATGTATAACGACCCCGAGTTAAACCCCGTTCTCTACAACAAAAAATAATGCCCGCGCCGAAGCACATACTGGTCACGCGTTTTTCGGCTATGGGCGATGTGGCGATGACGGTACCGGTTGTAGAAGCCGTACTGGAACAAAATCCCGGTGTACAAATAACTTATATTTCGAGGCCTGGTTTCGCTGATTTTTTTAAGGGCATACCGGGGTTTCATTATTTCGAAGCTGACTTCGAATTACTTTACAATGGCTTCGCAGGCCCATTAAAACTGTTCAAAAAACTAAAGACGGCAGCAAAATACGATGCAGTTGCCGACCTGCATGATAGTTTGCGTTCAAAATTCCTGCGGCGTCTGTTCAGGTTCAACGGTGCTAAAGTTGCCTATATAGATAAAGGCCGTGCTGAAAAAAAATCGCTTACACGTTTTCCCAATAAAATCCTCATACCCTTAAAACGCACCACAGAACGCTACGCCGATGTTTTCAGACAATTAGGGCTACAGGTAGATTTAGATTACCTGTTAAAAAAGCAAAGCTTACCGCTAAACGACTATACTTTATCCATTACTGGAAATACTGATATGCCTTGGATAGGCATTGCTCCTTTCGCCAAACACAAAGGGAAAATTTATCCTTATGAAAAAACAGAGGAGGTAATCGCCGCTTTAAGCAAAGAACCTGTTAAGTTGTTGTTGTTCGGTGGTTCGGAACATGAGAAAGAAATATGCAGCAAGTGGGCATCGCAATATAATAATGTTGTCTCTACGGTACGGTTGCTCGATATGGAAGAAGAACTGGCCGTGATTAGTAACCTGGAAGTGATGCTTTCGATGGATTCGGCAGGAATGCATTTGGCCTCGCTGGTGGGCACGCCCGTGATTTCGGTTTGGGGCGCAACGCACCATTATGCCGGTTTTTTAGGCTACGGGCAGTCGGAAGAAAACATTATTGCTGATGATATTGAATGTAGGCCATGTTCTGTTTATGGAAATAAGCCCTGCTTTAGAAAAGATTATGCCTGTATGCAAAACATTAATGCTATGTCAATCGTCGATAAAATAAATGAACTGTTGATTGAGTGAAGGGTTGATTAAGTGAGTGGTTGAGTGCGTGGCTGTAACCACGTAATCTAATCAATCTACTCGCTTTATGAATGATATTGTTAATAAACAAAGCTACAACTACTCACTTAATCAACCTAACCAACCACTAAATTAACAAATGAAACAATTATTACTGATACGCCATGCCAAGGCTACCCATCATAACGACAGCAATGATTTCGAGCGGCCGTTAACGCCATCCGGGTTGCAGGATGCCGCCGTTATGGCGCAAAGGCTGCTGGAGCATAATATCATCCCACAGGCCATTATATCCAGTCCTGCGTTGAGGGCTGAAACAACGGCAAACATCATCGCCGAACATTTGTCGCTGCATAAATTGCCCACCGACATGCTTATTTACGAAGCTAAAAAGGACGACCTACTGAAAGTAATAAGCGGCTTGCCTGATAAATATGATTTCATTGCGCTTGCAGGGCATAATCCCGACATTAGCGATGTAATTGACCGGCTAACAGGCGAGTATAAGAATATGTCGACCTGTGCCGTTGCATTGATTGAGTTTCATGCGGATAACTGGCAGCAAATAAGCAGTGGGCTGGGCACTTTGCTGTTTTATGATGAGCCGTAGTAAAAATTCAAAAATGTCATTGCGAGCGGGAAATGCGATGGGCATTCGCAGCGAAGCAACCTCGTCGCCGTGCACAGTGACAAGGTTGCTTCGGCTTTCCCTTTCGCTGCCCAGCGCCAAAGCCTCGCAATGACATGGTTTTTTCCTCTCAATTTACCGTATAAGTTTTCCCCGGCAACGATCGGATATATCCCTGCATTTCCATATTTAATAAATTCATAGCTAGTTGGCTCATGGGCATGTTGGTTTTTATGGTGAGGTCATCTATCGCCAGCGGTGCTTTATGTGCGCGGATGGTTTCAAAAATAAATTGCTCATCGGATGACAGGTCGAACGGTAATGCCAGTTGTTCGGTTATCTCATGTTTATCGTCCTTTTCCCAGCCGAGGCTATAAGCCAGATCTGCCGCGCTCATAAGTAGGGATGCTTTATTATGGCGGATGAGAAAATTACAGCCTTCTGAATAGTCGTCCCCTATCCTGCCCGGAAATGCGAACACATCGCGATTATAGGAATTAGCTATCTCGGCAGTGATGAGCGCACCGCCTTTTATGCCGGCTTCTACTACAATAGTCGCATCGGCCATACCGGCCACAATGCGGTTACGTTGCGGGAAGTTTTCCCGGTCGGGCTTGGTGCCGGATGGATATTCGGTTAGTAACCCGCCATTTTCTATCATCTTCTCCGCAGTCGAACGGTTTTGGGCTGGATATAGCTTATCCAAACCATGCCCGAGTACGCCAACCGTCGGCACACCCACCTTTACGCATTCTTTATGGGCGCAAATATCGATGCCGTAGGCCAGTCCGCTGATCACTAAAACATTGTAAGGCTGCAATTCTTCCACCAGTTGCCGGCACAGGTGTTTGCCATATTCCGTAGCATTGCGGGTGCCTACTATACTAATGATCCGCTGCAAGTTCAGGTCGGCATTGCCTTTATTGTATAACAGCAGGGGCGAGTCGTTGCACTGTTTCAACCGTTTGGGGTAGCGCGGATCGGTATAAAAAATAACATCGATATTATTCTTCTCGATAAATTTAAGTTCTTCATCCGCTTTGCGCAGGGCATCATCCAATATTGTTTTATTGAACATTTCGGCGCGTTTTTCGCCTATGCCTTCTATTTTTAATAGTTTGGATGGTGCAACGGTGAACACCCTATCGGCGCTGCCGAGGTGCGAGATGATGGATTTGGCATAATAAGGCCCGATATTTTTGACGTACGTTAACGCAACCTGGTGAAGAATAGACATAGTGATAAGTTCGGCCTAAAAATAATAAAGAATTGTAGAGACGCAAAATTTTGCGTCTTTGCTATAACGATATTTTAACCACAAAGTTCACAGAGGGAAGACACGGAGAAACACAGAGGTCTATTGAGATGAAACACATTGTAGAGACGCAAAATTTTGCGTCTCTACCCCAAAAGTTATTTTTTGTTAAAAAACTATAAAAATAGTTTGCAAACTATAAAAATAGTTATACATTTGACTAACTATAAAAATAGTTTGCTATGAATATCAAAGAACTCACTAAAGCCGAAGAACAAATTATGCAGATACTGTGGCTGCTGAATGAAGCCATTGTAAAAGACATACTGGACAAAATGCCCGGGCCAAAACCCGCCTACAACACCGTATCAACCGTGGTGCGGGTGCTGGAAGGCAAAGGCTTTATCGACCACAAGGCTTATGGCAACTCGCACGTGTACTTCCCCGTCATCAGTGAAGCGGAATACAAAAAATTCACTTTTGATAAAATGATGAACAGTTATTTCAACAATTCTTATAAAAGCCTGGTATCGTTCATCGCCAATGAAAAAAAATTAGGCGTAAATGAACTGGATGAGTTAACTAACCTGATTGATAAACTTAAAAACGAGCAAAAATGAGCTGGCTGCATTACCTTTTGGAGGCAAACCTGTACCTGGGTGTTTTTTACCTGTGCTATTGCCTGTTCTTTAACCGCGAAACGCATTACAACCTCAACCGCGCTTACCTGCTGTTCAGTTGCATTGCCGCGTTTGTATTGCCGGTTTTACAATTGGGGATATTAATAAAGCCCGCGCCTGTGGTGGTAGCGCCCGTAAGCTATGCGCTGCAGCTTAATGCTACGCCTGTACAAATCACTCTGCTACCACCCGCCCAACCGCAATTCACCTGGCAGGATAGATTGGTTTATGCTTATTGTGCCGGGGCGGTTGTTTTTATGTTGATATTACTATTCAAACTGTTCCAGCTTGTCCGCATCGCCCGCAGGAGCAAAACGGATAGCTCTTCAGGCTGTAAGGTCGTGTACCTAAATGAGCCCGACACCGCTTTTTCCTTTTTTAAATACCTTTTTATCGGCACAAACCGACAATCGGCTGATACCATTATCAGGCATGAGCTGGTACACATCCGCCAGAAACATTCAGCCGATATTTTATTTATAGAGTTGTTGAAGGTGGTCAACTGGTTCAACCCGTTCATTTACCTGCTACAGCGCAGTCTGAGGGCAGTGCATGAGTACATTGCCGATGAGCAAACCGCTTCAGCAGGCAGCGGCGCCCTCGCTTACTCGTCATTTTTAGTGGATAACGCTTATGGGTTGAGCGGCACATCCGTTACGCATTCATTTTTCAATTATAACCTGTTAAAAAAGAGGATCATTATGTTACATCAAAAACGCTCGGGTAAATTAGCGAGGCTAAAATACCTGCTGATAGTGCCGGTTTGCGCGGGATTGCTTTGCGCATCCACACTGGCATTCAGCAAAACTTATGGGTGGATAAATATCGGCCCGCAAAAAATCGCCGATACCATCAGGCAAACTCATCCACGGGTACATATCGATAATATCACCTACAACAATACTTATACCACAGCAAAAGGTTATAAGGTAAAGGAAATGATGAGCTCTGAAAATGGCGATACCATTAATATTATAAAAAAAGTGACTGTATTTGATAAAAACGGCGAATATCGTGTATATGAAGACAACACCATATCGGCTGATGACCGTAAAATATTGGCCGACAAATACGGGTACAAATTTCCATCGGGAAAAATGCTGACCGTTAAACTTTTGCCGCCACCGCCGCCACCTGCACCTCCTGCACCGCCGGTTGGAGTAGTACTATTCCCCAAACCAAACCGGCCTGCCGGGACCACCAAAAAAGGCTATCACTATGCCGAATCGGGCTATATGGTTGGCGGCAAGAGTGATTTTAGGGTAATCATTGTTGAAAAGAACGGCGACCAAAAAGAATACTGGAAAAGTACGGCCAGCATTGCCGACATAAAACTGCTGCACGACAAATATGGCTACACTTTCCCAAAAATGCCGTTGTATGACAGGATGCCGCCGCCACCGCCTGCCCCGCCAGCAGCTCCCGGGGCACCTGAAACAACGCCGCCACCGCCTCCTGCCCCGCCTGCGAAGGAAAACATGCCGGCACCGCCGCCGCCTCCTGCACCGCCGGTGAATGAGAACACGCCTCCACCCCCACCCGCGCCGCCAGCTCCACCGGCTCCGCCTAAAGAAACATCGTTGGATAACCTGCCGGATAAAGTGATGCTCGACGGCATTATGCTCAGTAAAGAAAAGCCACAGGGTTATGATGCTAATCACCCGCTTATTATTGTAAACGGAACCAAATATTATTTCTCAGGCAGTGCGCCTGCCGGGCAGCATTTACAACTTTCAGCAACAGATTCGACCGTTGTTTATAAAAACGTTCCCCGCGCTATAGCAAAATATGGCCAAGACGGAAAAAACGGTGTAATGGAATGCTATGGAAAAATAACTGCGGCTATAGTTATGGATAAAGCAGCAGCTAAATAAACAGAACAATCATTATTAACGCGTCTCAGGCTTTCACATAAACCACCTGCTTCGTCTCAAAAAACTCCTCCTCAAAAAAATCCTTGAGGTAAAATTGCTGAACGGTTAGTCCCGATTCAGCAATTTCTTGTTCCAGATCGCCGCCTTTTAGGTAGAGAATGCCGTTGGGCAGTTTATTTTTCGATTGTTTATTGAACTTGCCTTTCACCCAGGGATAAAACTCCTTTAACCGTGTTACCGCGCGGGATATTACAAAATCAAACTTTTCGCTCACATCTTCAGCCCGTGCATGGGCAGCACGAAGGTTTTTAAGGCCGAGGGCTTTAGCTACTTCCTGTACCACCTTTATTTTTTTGCCGATAGAATCCACCAGGAAAAACTCCGTTTCGGGAAATAATATCGCCAGCGGAATGCCGGGGAACCCGCCGCCGGTACCTACATCCAGCACCTTTTCGCCGGGCAAAAAGGAAATCACTTTGGCTATACCCAACGAATGCAGCACATGCCGCTCAAAAAGCTGGTCGGTATCCTTACGCGAAATAACATTGATCTGGCTGTTCCAGTACTGGTATAGTTCAGGCAGCTTGTCGAATTGCTGCAATTGCTGCGGGGTGATCTGCGGGAAATATTTCAGCAGCAACTCAGAGGTCATCACGGTTTACACGGTTGATGATGTTGCCCAGTAAAAACCGCGCTCTAAATAGCTGTGCTTTTACGGTACCCAAAGGCAAATCAAGTTGCTGGGCGATCTCCTCGTATGATAGCTCGTCAAAATACCTTAAGGTAATGAGGTTGCGGTAACGTACGGGCAGGTTTTCTATCAGTGATTTCAGTTCTTCGGTTTGCTGTTTTTTGATGGATGTTTCTTCGGGGTTGAGCACATCTGCTTTTATTTGCAGGGTTTTATCTTCGCCATCCTCGTCAGTCATGCCGTGGATGCTCATGGTATTGAGCTTTTTTTTGCGGATAAAATCAATACAATTATTGGTGGCAACCCTAAACAGCCAGGTGCTGAAAGCATAGTCGGGCTGGTACTTGTCGAGCTTTTCAAATGCTTTGGCAAAGGTTTCAACGGTAAGGTCGTTGGCATCTTCCTTGTTGTTCACCATCTTCAGCACCATAAAATAAATCGAATCTTTATAGCGGTGCATCAGGTCGGCATAGGCTTTCTGGCTGCCTTCACGCGCCTTTACCACGAGGTGAAAATCATTCTTCGCGTTCTCGGTAAAATTTGCGTTTATTTCCATTGCTTGGTTTTTATCAGGTGCCCTATCAGCCCAAAAACATTCAGGTAAATATAATAAAACAGGTCTAATACGGGCAAGTACCAAAATAAATCCCGTGCATCCAATTTGCGGAATATTTTGCGGTAAATAGCCAGCTGCAATATCATCCTGAAGCCCCAAATGCCAAGCGCCCATAGTGGTTCAAAACCAAAAATAAGGCAGCCGATGAGTAAAATATAAAACAAAAAGCCGCTCAGCGCATCGGCAGTGAGCATGCTGCGATGTTGACTACGGTACAGCTTGCCCACACCCATATGACGCTTCTTTTGCCGGTACCAGCTTTTAACAGTGGTTTTGGCCGTAGTATAAGTAAATGCTTCGGGGTGAATTTCAACAATGGTATTATCGCTGGTGGCGTTCTGGTTAACAAACAGGTCGTCGTCGCCGGCCATAATGTGCATGTGCGAGGCAAAACCCTTTACGCCGAAGAACAGCGTTTTGGTATAGGCCAGGTTACGGCCAACACCCATATACGGATCGCCAACCAATGCAGCAGAGAGATAACTGATAGCCGATTTAATAGTTTCAAACCGTACAAAAGCATTCAAAAACCCGCGCGATCTACGGTAGGGCGAGTAGCCCACTACAATTTCATTGCCCGTTGTGAAATTTGCAGCCATACGCGCTATCCAATTTGGCGATGCTGGCCGGCAATCGGCATCTGTAAACAACAGGTGCTCGTTTTTGGCGGCCTTTATCCCTAAAGTCAGTGCAAATTTCTTACCGGTTTTAAAACGATCGTGCTCGGTTATGGTCACCACTTTCAAGTGCGGATATTGCTGCTCAAAATCCCTCAAAACCTCGTCTGATCGGTCGTACGAACAATCGTTCACCACCACTACCTCAAAATCGGAATAATTTTGTTCCAGTATGCCGGGCAGGTATTCCTCAAGGTTTGCCGCCTCGTTGCGCGCACTGATAACCACCGAAATGGGTATGCCCGCAGGCGTAACCTCGTCCATGGGTTTATAGCCCGCCAGCCGGGTATGCCGCGCCACCAGGTAGTAAAGCTGTATGATAAAACAAAGCTGAAACAGCAGGAACAGCAGCTCTTTAATTAACGTTTCCAAACACTCACCAAATAAAGCGCGAATTTGGCAAAAAGATGTGAGATTTGGAGTAAGAGATTTGAGATAACTCATGGCTCCGCTCACCGTCATTGCGAGGAGTGAGCAGGACTACGCGAGCGAATGACGTGGCAATCTCTGCGGAAACGTTCCGATATGCTCTTAAAATTAGGGGGAGGCAGATCATGGGCGTTGCCTTCGGCCGGGCTTTCCAGGGCTTCGCTGTCGCTACGGCCCTGCGGGCTAAACCCTTCCAATCCCTAACGCAGGCTGTCTGAATCAGAATTTGCTGAATTTAAGAATTAGCAGAATATTGGCGTTTATTGTCTGAACTCGAATTTAAAGAATTCAGGAATGGACAGAATGTTCGTGTTCATCTTGTTAATTCTCTAATTTAGTAAATTCTGATTCAGACAAATGGCAAACAACAGGCTCATACTCGAATGGATACCCTCCGCCTACCGGGAAACGGTCGGAACAGTGAAAGCGGCTGATATTAAAACGGATAGTGTTAAGCCGATTTTGTATAAGCCTAAAAGTAGTTTTAAAAGGTTGGGGTTTGGACGTGGGGTTGTCTGAACCATGATTTTTAGGATTTAGGGATTACCCTGATGCTCTGAGTCGGACATTAACTTCCGAAGTTTTGGAAACTTCGGAAGTTTGTTTGATTTGCCGATATTACTCACCAGTAGGCCGATTCACTTTCCAGACCGAATACTCGCAAGATGAACAAAAAAACTTTATATTTATGAGCAATCGCTATTTAACTTCTATATTGTAGATGCCGATAGTTTTAAATTAAAGACCTATGCTCAAAAATAAACCTAACTCTAATCCAGAACCCTGGCTACAAAATGCCAACTCAATGCTAGTACTCTATTCCATTTTAGCAGCCACATGCGGCGTGTTTATAGCAATAGTTATTCAAGATCAGGATAAGCTTTCTTGTTACTGGTGGTGCCCCCTTTCCGTCCTGGGATTATCATTTTTTTTATTTATATTTTCAGCTGAGGCCGTAAGTGAAGCTCTCGATCATAAGGATGTTGAGAAATATATTTCAACACACATTTTGTATAATCTTGGAGTTATCTGCTTAATTATAGGTATTGTGTTTATTTTATTTTTTAGATACCAGCTTAACTGTTTTATTTTTACTGTTTTTGTATTTAGTTGGCACTGGTGGAAGGACACGTTTATTTTATTAACAGAAAGTGAAGCCAACCACAAAAAATATATTCAAAGCTTAATTGGTATGGAAGATACATACATTGATAGGGGAAAATGTGGATGGACGAAAATCTTTCTGAGAATACGAAAAACGTTCTCAAAACATGACCGCTGAATTTACTTGGGTAAATTGGTGTGGTACTATACTTCACCAGAATTCGCCATATAATATTTCCTATTCGGTCGGTTCATTCATAGATTGGTATCATTAGTAAAATAAATCAGGCAGCGCATTAAACTTGTCGAAAGGGAGTACGATAAACCTTACGCAAGGTGGTTCCACAGGCTCTCCGTAGCAACAAATAATCTCCATCCAACTCAAAAAAATCCACCTATCTAATCGTAACTTAAAACCCTGATGAAATGGCTTAATCTCCTTCTTCTAATTTCCATTGCCCAATGCAGTTTCGCCCAAACGAAATTGCCGGTGGTCAGGGCGACATCCAAAACCGTGTCGATAAACGACGGCGGGTTTCTGGATAAAAATTCGTGGACGTTATCGCCACATGCCAGGCCCGACGTTTATACCGCCGACCGTACCCGCAAAACAAAATGGGTTACTTTTTATACCGATGTCGATTCCATCAGGATAAAGGTTAAGCCCGGCACACGTTATAATTTTGTGATACTGCTCAATAGCCGCGATTCGTGCTTTACACAGGTCGCCAGCGCTATACCGCCCAAGGGGCAGCAAATTGCCGGAACAACTACCGAAGATACTATCCCATTTACGCTAACCGCGTATAATGCCATTGGCATAAAGGCTTTTATTAACGATACTGCGACATTTAACATGCATTTCGACCTGAGTTCTTTTGATTTCCATTTTACCAAAGATGTAATGACAAAAAGGCTAAAGGGGGTTAATGTTAGCAAGCTGCAACTCGGCACCATGGTTTGGCATAACCCGCATTTGTTTACCTCAGCCGTTACTGCACACGAAATGGACGGCCGCATCGGCTGGAATGTGTTCGACGGAAAAACGGTTGAGATCAATTACGACAAACAGCTGCTCATCATACGTTCGCAGCTGCCAAAACTAAAGGGCTATAAAAAAGTTAAAATTGATTTTATGCGTTCGTTAGTAGGCGCCAAAGGCACGATAATAGCCGCGAATAAAAAGTACACCGGCGAGTTTATATTCGATACCGGGGCCGACCAGGCGGTTATCATCGACAGCGCCGTTGCGCAGCGCCAAAACCTTGCCGGCCTGAAACTGCTGCACACCACCGTGCTCCGCGACCCGAGGGGCGTGAAATATGAAACCAAAACGGTGCTGCTGCCTGCTGTAGGATTGGATAAATTCAGCCTGGCCAATGTGCCGGCTATGCTGCTTACCGGTAAAAATCCCTCCGGGTTTGAAGTGAACTACTTCGGCAACGATTTCCTCAAGCGGTTTAACATGGTGCTCGACTTTAAAAAGGATGAGCTGTATATTAAGCCTAATCAATTGCAAAACGTTAGTTTCAGGCAGGGTTCATAATTACCCCATCAGCGCAATGCACTCAACCGAAATGAGGATATTGCCGGGGAACGGGTTTACCTGCGGCGCGCTGCGGGCCGGAGGGTTTTCGGGGAAGAATTGTTTATACACCCGGTTGATCACGGAAAAATCCGGATCCTGGCCGCTAACCATAAAAACAGTTGTTTTTACTACATTCTCCATGTTGCTACCGGCTTCCTGCAATATAGTTTGCACGTTGCGAAATACTTGTTCAGTTTGTTCGGCGTAGCTTTCGCTAATGAGCTTGCCGGTTTCCGGGTCGACACCGGTTGTACCAGAAACATAAATTACTCCGCCTGCAATAACAGCCTGTGGTATAACCGGGTTTGACCATGGCACTTTGGGCGTTTTAAACGATACTTTTTGTTGCATGATAAAAGTCTTTGTGTTGAATAGTTCAATATCGTTATAAATGCCTGTTACTTAGTAACTAATTAATAATTTTTTTCTTTTAAATTTGGTTATTATTAAAACAAGACACCTATGTCAAACCCGCCAAACCTGCAACTTACCGTGCCATTCTTTATGATACGCGATATGGAATTGTCCCTGAATTTTTATATAGAAAAGCTCGGCTTTACCCTAACTAACCAATGGACGCCGCGCGGAAAGATAGAATGGTGCTGGCTGCAGCGGGAACAGGTAGCATTGATGCTTCAGCAACCCCGCACAAACGACCACTGGCTGTATAGCCTGGAGGAAAGCGGCAAGGGAATTTCAATCTGTTTCCAATGCACAGATGCACTGGCGCTTTACCACGAGTTTACAGCAAAAGGTGTTGAAATAAGGGAGCCATTTGTAGGTAATAATATGTGGGTAGTTGCCTTTCCCGACCCTGACGGCTACCGCCTCGATTTTGAAAGCCCAACCGATGTGCCTGAGGAAACGACTTATTCGGATTGGGTTAAAACAGTTTAGAACTGTTAAAAAACAGAATTGTCATGCTACATTATAAAATTTGGCAACTCCGTCCGAAGGACTCCTGTGGAGGAGGTGCGATGCCAAATAAAAAACCATGTCATTGCGAAGAGCAACGGGTTAGTGTGCCAGGGCGACGAAGCAACCCCTTCACCATACATACCGACGAGGTTGCTTCGGCTTTCCTTTTCACGATCCATCGCCAAAGCCTCGCAATGACATTTTTGATAATATGGTTTATTTACAATATTTATTCACATCCGCTTTAGCTTTGGCATCGCCGAGGCTGGCGGCTTTTTGCCAGTCGGCGCAGGCGTTTAGCTTATCGCCCAGCAAATACCTAACCTGCGCCCGGTAAATGTAAGGCTGGGGCATTTTCGCGTCATAGGTTATAGCCTGGTTGAGGTCGGTCATGGCTCCCGGCAGGTCGTTTATCATTTTTTTACATTCTCCCCTGCAACTTAACGACCGGGTATCATAAGGGTCCAGCGAAAGTACCTTATTAAAATATATAATGGCCACCTCGGGCTTGCCGGTATTCATGTACAAATAACCAAGCGCATAATAGGTGCCGGGATAATATGGCGCCAGTTTGGTTACCATGCTCCAGTCGGCGGCGGCGGCATCATATTTTTTCAGCCCTTCTTCCATCCAGGCGCGATTATAATAGGCTACGGTAAACTTCGGGTCGAGCTCGATAGCTTTATTCATATCATTGAACGCACCTATCGAATCCTGTTTCCTCGTACGGGCAAGACCGCGGTCGTGATAAGCAGGTGCGTAGCGGGGGTTCAAATTGATGGATGTGGTTAAGTCGGAAATAGCGCCATCCACATCATTCAACATATTTTTCACATCTCCCCGGCTATAATAAGCCATCGAATAATTAGGCCGGAGCGCTACAGCATTATTATCAT
>Ga0302309_10002723_pt1 | contig 14373 bp, 10 predicted proteins | sample III_Palsa_N1_1_FD_200453 | JGI IMG/M metagenome (GOLD analysis project Ga0302309, IMG submission 200453) | Peat permafrost microbial communities from Stordalen Mire near Abisko, Sweden - III_Palsa_N1_1 | ecosystem: Environmental > Terrestrial > Soil > Palsa > Peat permafrost | place: Sweden... | reverse complement strand
ACATGCTGAAGGAAAGAATTTACCAATTTGCCTAGCTACTTCCTGCGCAGCAAATGCATACGCCAGGCGTAGTTTCAGCATTTTGTTTAGATGACCCAGTTTATCATCTTCGCTCAAATCGGCGAATGGTGTCAATCGCAAATCGCTCAGGCGATTCGGAATATCGGTTTCAATTTTGTGAAGCGATTTACCCTTGCAACCAAACGCTCGCTCTGCCAGCGTAAACAAATCAATCAATTCGGGCGGTTGCATCAGGCACGCACAAAAATAAGAGAGTTCGTATCAACAAAAAAAATGAAAATCAATTTAATAGAGTACATTACACTACAAAGGCCGCGATCCTTTTAACAACGTCCTCGCTAAAAGGAAGTTCATCCAGAATCCGCCCACAAAGTTCCATTTTTAACAATTGTACACTTATCATCGTCGATATTGTATGTGTAACCTGACGAAGACCGTGTGTACTATAACCACCTTGCCATATGCCTTCTTTAATTCTTGCCACAAGAGTATGATTGTCGTAGTGACCAGGACGGCGAACTTGCAGTGCTGGCGAAATCCAACCAGTTTCATCAATCTTCCGCAATTCGACAATTTCGGTCCATCTTTTGAGTTCGCCCTTTGATTCGTCCGGATCACAACTGGTATAATTTGAGTCAGGAAAGTTGGTGTATTTGCTACGATATGTTACAAAAGTCAATTCCAATTGTTTTCCCTTGACAATTTCAGCCGCCATCTCGTCGACCATCAACTGAGTTCGTGCTTCATAAGCCTCTTTTCTTTTGTGTATTTCGCGTTCTTCTTGTTGTAATAAATCGAACCATTCTTCTTTAACCACTGTCAGCATATAATTAAAGAGTAAAATAAATCCAAACAAATTTCAGTTCAAATTTCAAATCGCTTTATTTTCACAGATGGCTGCTCCTGTTGACTGGCGTAAAAATGCTGTTCCTCCTGGCTCTCATCCAGATGAAGATATTTATGTGTCAGTTTCTGGCCAATCTGAGCAACTGGTGTCAGAAAGTCTGTCGACGAATGTGGCTACCAAATCGGTTGGTGGAATTTCGCAGGCCGATCTTCAACTTGCGCGTGATTCTGTCGCCCCGTACCCACTTGGAATTCGGAGTGATGTTCCAATTGGAATAGCACAGGGCCCATCTCTTTCTCCTGAATTAATGGCGCGCATTTTGGGTAACCCGTTACCTCAAACCGAATTCAAAAGCGCATTCAAAGAAAAAGCCTATGCCGAATTTGCCAAGAAAGGAGCTTTCACAGGTGTTGTGACGTGGCGTAATCCTGACGATTGCAAATCACTTGAAATATGTTTGTTTCCTCGAGCAAACTATTCGCAGCAAGAAATTCAAGCAAAAATCCTCAACACGATGATTTCATTCTACGGCACTCATTGGGCCAAAGTGGCGTACGAACAATATCAAGGCGAAGACACCTTGGAAGACAAGATCGATGCTATGGAACAGTTTGCTATCACCTACCACGGGCATGAATTTCAATACAAAGTCAGACACGTCAAAGAATGATCTCCCTCCTCCCTTTTTTGGGCACTGATTTTTTTTTTCAGAAATGTAAATCTTTTCTTAACTTTGTTTTCATAACAATGAATCAACTTGTTGTATCAATGCAAGCCTTCCAGGCTACACGTCGAAGTTTTCGAGTAGTATGATCAGAATGTGTCGTGTTGGTTTGAGTCATTTTGGTGAAGTCAACCCGATAAGTGTAAGTTCTCTTGCCAGGTCGATCAAACAAAATGTGTGACAAGTGAGAGCCTGGGTCTTTTTGATAACGAATGAACTCAGCGTTGACTCGATCGCTGTGCTCATCAGAAAAGTCGCGCCAAACGATATCGGAAATTGTTTTCCCATCAGCACGGTATTGCCAACGGCGTTTCTCGTACGCATCGATGAGATCAGATGAAATGCCATCTGCTCGTTCCCAAGTGTTGTGAATGGAGTCCTCGAATTTGCCTCCCCAGTGGACAAGATATTGCTCTTGACCTTCAACCTTGCGATAATCGAGTAGTTCTTTCGCAACATATTTCTTGTCTTTTGAAGATGTAGGGATTTTCTTGGATTCGGACATCGTCGTTTTCCGTCTGTTTCAACAAACAAAAAGTGATTCGCGCCAATTTGGGGGGAAATTTCAAATTTGGCATGAAATTATTTCCCACAGTGGCCGAATAGTGTAATGGTCATCACATGAGACTTTGACTCTCGTAATCTGGGTTCGATTCCCAGTTTGGCCTTTTTTATGTTTTGGGTGTATGGCCGAGCGGTCTAAGGCGTCCGGGTTAGATCCGGATAATCGAAGGATTGCGTGGGTTCAAATCCCACTGCACTCATTTTTTTTGTTTGATAACACAAAGACATTTTTTTTAAATCACAAAATACGCACTCGGATACACTGAAATAAAAATCAATCAATCAAACAAACGAATCACTAATCAAACGCCATGGGGTGCGCAGCGCGGTCTGCATCCGAAGGCAGAGAGAGTGATTTGTCCTGCGCAGTAACTCGATGAGGGGCAGTTTCTTCCGAGGCACTTCCGGGGGCTGAAGGTGAGAGACCTGTGCTGCCAGTTACGAGCGAACCAATAGCAATTCCCTTCTTGTAAATGGAGTCGATGCTCTCTCCGATCTCAGTGATTGTCTCAGCGTCAACAACTTTAGTATCAGTGACTCGATATTTCATGATGGTCACACGAATCGGAAGTTCGGGGTTTCGTTTGAGGGGAAGATTCTTGGTTCCTTTGAAGTCAGAATGTGGTTCAGTTACACCCAACATCGCGTGATCCATGCCGCGTTTTTTGCCTCCGCGATCACGATCGCGATCACGATCGCGGTCTGAAGATCGCTCCAAGGATCGTTTCTTCACTGGCGCATCGTCATCGTCTTCCATCGAATTCAGACTCAATGAAGCTGAACCGAATGATGAGTATGGTGACCCAAACGACGCAAAAAACGCGCCCTTTAAATTGTATGCGCGAGGGTTTGGGGTTTGCAATAGCGGAATTTGCCAAATAGTGAAGACGTTGCGCTCTTTCTCCTCGAGTTTCATTGGAGCCTTAAGATCCGTTTCTCCGCGGGCAATGCGGTCATCTTCCAGACGTTCGGCGTAGAAGTCAGCAGCGCGCCCTCCAACGTTGAAGTAAAGTTTCTGACCAGGATAACCTCCATCAGTGACTTGCGTCGAAGTTCCAGCAGCAGTGCTACAGATGAGCATAACTGCAGGGTCATCTTGTTTATCGCTGTAAGGGAACGCGCGCGGATTGAAGACAACTTTGCCTTTGTTGAGCGGCAAAACCACGGTTTGAGCCGAAACAAGAACGCCCTTTTTGTCGCGCGGAAGGAGAAGATTTTCGAGTTTGTGGTTGCCTGTGTATTTGGCGATATTTTCAATGTATTCTTCAGCCTTGATTCGCGTGGTGGCGCGCTTACCATCCGACCCAACCTGTTTTGACTCGTTACCAACAGTGAAGAAGAAGTTGCCGAGGGGCATATCCGCGGTGACATCCGAGAAATTTGGTTTGCGGAAAACAGGCATGTTGATAAATTCAGCGTCGCCTTCATCTGGCTTTACAGTAAGGGTGAGATCCGTAATATTGCTGCCACCAGACGATCCAAACGAGCGCCCGGTATCCTCCCAGGTGACATTGACGCAATCAAGACCGACACGTTTGGCGTAAGCGGCAATCGTTGAATCTCCAGCAATTGAAGCCACTTCCTCGATGAGGTTAGTAGGTTTCTTTTTGGTCGATGGGGGTGCGCAACCGAATTGCCAGGACATGGTGAAGAAGATTGAAGATGAATTGAATCGAATCGATTTGGAATTGAATGGTAGAAATTTGGAGAAATTCAAAGTTGATTTAATCCAAACAACTTAATAAATCCAAATCAATTTCAACCATGGCAGAAGTCAAATCAAATGAAGCTGCACTCAAGGACACGTTGACTCGTGGTAAATTTGATATTTTTCCTGACGGACCAACCACGAGCGTAACTATCACGGATTATCTCACCTCTGCTTATGTTGCCAAAATTAAAACTGCTACAAAGATGCAATTTGATGCATGCGAAGCGATCACGCGTGGAAGATCAGTTGTTCTTGCTGGCGAAGGAGGCGCTGGTAAAGACTTCACCATCGACATGGCAATCAGCAGAACTGCAGAAAATCTGTGCATTAACTGCAATTGCCTCGGGTGTTTGCGTATGGACCCACTCCGTTCAGACAGATCGACATGGACATTTAAATGTCTTCGCGTTCAAGACCGGGAACATGTTGTTTCCAAAATCTTGCGCCACAGATTATTCGTCGATTACTATCACGGTGTGGAATGGACCATCTCTCGGGTCACTCTGGACTGGTTACACCAAAAATATGGCCTCAATATTACGGTGATTATATCTGGCGATATGCGTTTCAACCGTGACGAAGTCAAGTTGCTTCGGGCAGATGGAATCGCCGTGGTGGCGCAAACCGTCGAAACTGAGTTTTCTCTTGCGGATTACGCGTCATTCGACAAGATTTATTGTCTGAAAAGAGGACCGTTTTACGCTTCGGGTGAACCCAAATTGTCTGTGCGGCATAAAGCGCCGGATGCGACCGCGGTCGATGCTTTGGCCAAGTGTCATTGGTATTTGACTCATGGAGCGCCGTCTGTGCTGTTGTTCTTCACGAAAGTTCCTTACAACAAGAAAAGCAGAGCGTTTGAAGAGAAATTCACCGCTGGAAAAGAAGGCCAAACTGAGTTTTTGGTGGATAAACTTCGTCATTATTCCTACGCGACCATAAGATCAATTCGTGATGGTGACAACGACACAGGGTTCGAATTTGTAGCCGGCGATTGGCGTTTCGTTCTGGACGGAGAATACATGAATGAAGAACAACTCTTGGCCAAACTCAAGACATACATTCAACACGCAACTGGGGCGAGTTGATGAAAAAAAATGATTGTTTTTTTTTCTTTATCTCAGAAAAGAAATCATATGACTTGCTACATCCGTGCTTACACCACAACTGTTTGCGACGATTAGAATATAATCTTTGCGGGCAAACACTCGCGCTTTGATAAAATCGACCGCTCCATATGTAATAAATTTGTTGGTATCGAGATGTAAAAGTGTCAGTTCGATGAGGAATGGCCATCCTTCAAGACCAACACTCACTGACATTTCCTCGGATGTGAAGATTGTCGAATTAGCAATTTGTCTCGTCGGATGATAGAATGTCTTCTTGACCCACCACTCTTTTGGAGAATCCTTTGGAAATTTTAAACGAAAATCACACACGAATTTATCAGTCACAAAAGCCTCCAGTATTGGATCTTCGTCCATAATAAAATGACAATAACAACAAAAAAGCAATTTGGATTTAAAAAACCTGGCTCGAAATTTTTTTTGTTCCCAAATTACATTGTGTTCTGCTGTCTTCATATGCGACTCACTTGTTACATTCTCGTCGTAGAACATGAAACTGACGAACAAGTTCTGGTTATTGTCAAACCCACAACGCATTTACCAACAAACAGTGACTCAGAAAAGGACAGCGACAGTGAAAATGAAGCTGATCTTTCTGGTGGAGATGAAAGCGACGATGATGACGGGCAAGTAAGCAAATCAAGTCTCGACAAAGAAGACAGAATTTCTCTCAAGAAGAAGCATGAAAAATCCAAAAACAGTCGCTACTGGATGCGCTCAATTATCGATAAGCATAATCTCAAACCAGTTCGTGTATGCGGTCGCTTTCCAAGTTATTCTCGATTTGTGCACTACGACTTGGAAGCAAGTCTGATCAATCCCAACAGTCTCATCTATCAGCTCAACCACATTCACAACGTTTATGCACCCGTTTCACTGTCTATCCGTCGTATTCGCTATGTGGTCGCTGAAGCTCTTGACAGAAAACAAAATGCGCCTGGCCACGACTTTATGAGTCATGCAGAAAGAAAGAGGTTGAATGCATTTTGGAGCGCGCGTGACAAAAAGAAAAAACAATTTGTCGAGCTAAAAGGACGCAACATATTCAGATCGGTCGAGGACCTGCAAGCAATTGCTAGCAATGACTTGCAGAAAATGTTCATCGAATTCAGATTGTTGGACAATTTGTTCGTCTGTAAGTGGTATTACGTGCTATTTCCATATGTACAACGTCGAGAATTGGCTCGGCCAGACGATATTGGCGCAGCATTGCAAAGACTTTACACCGCAATCGTTCGCAATCCTCTCAAGAGTTTCTTATCGATTTGGCTCGACCCGCAGGACTCTCTCTTTCAGAGGATTTCCGAGACTGCATTTCGTTCGCTGTCGCTTTTGAGTGCAATTCATCCTGCAGCATTCGCAGCTCGTCTTTGGTCGGATGAAGCGAATCAAAAATTGCACAAATTTGGACAAACGCGGTTTCCACTGCCTAACAGTGTTGAAGTGCTCACACTTTTGTTGGCGTCTGAAGTTATCGAGTTGGACAGATTCACACCGAAACAATGTCGTCTGACTTGTGCCGCCGATGCGATTCGAGCTATTGTTCGTCGTCTCAAAGAATGTGGCGACAACATAAAAATTTTGGCCGTCACAGAATCGGCCCTTGGCGATACTGAATTGGATGTATTCATTTCTGGCGCAAACATGGAAGATGACATGTCTTCTGTGTTCGTGGTATCTGCTACACCGTATACCCGCAGAGAACTCATCTCGCGTGGCGTTACAATGGCTGAAATCTTCGATCTGTCTACGATCATTCGTCAAGAGAAACAACGCCAAACTGAATTTTCAAAGTGGAGAAATAGACATTACAGCAAATTGTTGTTGCACAATGCCGAACAAATGGGGTTGTACGAAGTTCAACAATTACTATGCCACGACAAACAAAAATTCAAGAATATTCTGATAATGGCTGACTTGCGAAGAATGCCGCCAACGCCAGTTTCTGCCATGAACTCTGGCCCAATCACATCTAGCTCTGGTTCTGAAGGATTAGGAAACTGGATGCAAGACATTATGAATTTGGGTGACTTTGCTGTGGCACAGACGGAACGAGACGTCGACTCACTCAGACAGGATATGATTCGTGTGAACATTGATGCCGTCATCGAACAAAAACTTGTCAAGATGCGTATAAGTCGATCGCTGGCGCCCAGGCCTGACGAAAAGAAGATTTCAAACAACCCTGGCGTGTTCTTGCTTAGCCGAGAACAATTTTTGGGACTGGCTCGGGCAGGCGCTTTGCCTACAGGATTCGATCGGCAAATTTTGGTGGAAGACAAATTGGACAGGGATACAGCGATGAATGCACTTTATCCCGAGTATGAACGAAAGAAAATATTCGTTGGACAATTGGTACGCACACCAGGAAACATTAAAACGTGGCGAATTGACAACTTGGTGAAAATGCATGGCACTACGCTCAAACCAGTCAACAGTATCGATCGCGTCTCGCATGAAATTTATGCAGGGTGGACACTGGAGATTCCCTTTGTGAAGGTCGAGAAATACAAGTTCGTCTTCGAAGATCGTCTGCGTGCAGTCGATTGTGATTTTCTTGGAGCATGTCCGCGATTGGGTGTGAACACGGTCTTCTATCTTGTGCATCCTTTCATCAGTTCGGCGAAATCTCTATACACTGTGCTCAGCATGGCTAAAACTCAATGCGTATTCGTTGGCGCTTTGGCAGATATTCAAGCTGCTATTTCTCGCTCTGATCCTTTTATTACTCGACTGCGTGTCACTTTTAGCCCTGAACCGCTCAAATCATCTATCGCGGCAGCTGCGCCAGACCCATTCGAAGACTCAAAAGCAGACGAACAGCCTTTACCAAACCCTTATGCAGAAGAGGTTAAAAATGACGACAATGAACCACGCGGTTCCATTCTTGAGCCAATTGGCCGACCTCCAGTCGAAAAAAAGAAGAGAAAACGCAAGGGAGAAGATGACAGCGAAATGGAAGATGACTCAGACAATGAAATTGAGGAAGAAAGCGACGAAGAGGAAGAAGAAGAAGAAGAAGAAGAAAAAAAAGAAAAAGCAGTCCCAGAGGTCAATGGCAAAGATGAAAAAAACGAATTTGTCCCAAACAAACGCGCACGCTTCGCTGAAGATGATGGGAAAAGAAGACGAAGTGATCGCAAATCGCCAGATGTTGTGAGAGAAGCTCTATATCTGAAACCCATTAAAACAAGCAGCGGTTATCAATGGCCTGATCTCGAAGTCGTCGACATACCAAACAAAGGCAAGGGCGTGCGAGCTAAAAACTTATTGGTAAAGGGCCGATTGTTGCAAATATGGGGCAAAGAAATTCCGGCCATTCCCTATCCAGAAAATACAACTTACATTATCGAGAGCGGCAAGATTGGGACATTGATCAATATGCTACCGGATGATGCGCCGGAGTCTGATAAAGGCCTATTTATTGTTGCTCGAATCAACGAACCATCAAAGGACGAGAAAGTCAACATGACGACCTGTTTCGACGAGTTCAAACAATTCGCTATGTACAAAGTGCTTTACGACATTCAACCAGGCCAAGAGCTTTTAGTGGATTATGGTGACAAATACGATCGCTCTTATGAAACGGATGCCCAAAATAAGAAAAAGCAACGCGGGTCATCACCTCAAGCAATGGATTCGAGTGAGTAGTAAATTTTTTTATATCTTAATAACGAACTGTACAATGAGAAGAAAAAGAAAAAGAAAAACAATTATTCCTGACGACGAGATCTGTGAATGAATGTGGCCGTCTCTGGATGCAAACCCTGATCTTGTGTTGAATTGCCGGTGCGATTCATTTTGTAATTAAACGTTGGGGTCTTTTTAATCGAAGCCGCTGTCGATGTTTCAGTTCGACGATTACGAGTTCCGCCAAACCAACACCAACCCAACAAACAGATGATTAACAGCCAAAAGACAACAACTACAAAGATCCAGCCAATACTGCCATTGTCACGGCCACGATCATCTTTGTGTCCACGCCCTGGACGACCGTGTCCATGATTTTGGATTTCCATTCCAGTACTGCTTGTATCACGCATTTGGGCGTCAATCAAAAACACTCCACCAATAGAGACAGGATCGATGACATACGCATTGAAGAAATACGTTTGCGAAGAGTCGCTGAGCTCACCCAGTGTATCAATGATGACGTCTCCTTCCAGAGAAATACCATCACACCCAATGTACTGATTTGAATTGTACTCAGTTGAACTGCGGAAACCAAAGACTGGTTCTTTGCGGCACATGTGTAAATGGTTGGGAGGGTGGCAGGTGAAATCAGTGGGAATATTTGCCAGCTTTGGCGCTTGAGCAATACACGAAACATCAGAGACCGTACCATTCTTGCAATCAGCAGGATCCCTTGCCGCTCGCCAAAAATAGTGACTTGTAAACACACCCATGCCTGCTGGAATATCAGCACATAATAAATGGGAGTTCTCTGGAAGGGCAAGCCATGCTTCGATCGCAGGAAATGCGTCCGAGGCAATGCGACAGATAGCCAGATTGTAGATTTGAATAGAAACTGTACTCAGATCGTGTCGGCTTTTCTCACGCACACCAATTGTCACATCACTGCCTGAAGGAAGACTGATTGGACCAGACAGACGCTGACTCCAATAATCAGACGGCTGCGCAAAAAATGCAGCAATCAGTGTTGAATTGTCATTGCTGTTGCTGCTGCCGTCAGTGTAATTATGATGATGAGGAGGTTTGGGTTCACCGTTACTATCAAACTCCAATACGTAACATTCGGTGATAGAATCATATCTGGCCAAATCGTCTCGATCCCACAGCGTGGCGAACAGAAAGTTGACAGTCAAGCAAAACGAATACGTTCGTGAACCATCTTTGCTCGAGGTAATGGTAACCAGTGGTCCTCCTGCACCTACTCGTGAACAGGTTTGCAGCTTGGCCAAAGTTGCATCAATTGACATTTGAATGTATGTCAATCCATTCTGAGGTACAACTTGGGAAACCCACGAAGCAATGCCGTCAATTGGTAGTGGCGAATACAGGCCAAAGGCTTTAAAATCAGTGTGATCGCCAATTGTCGGGTTAACCAAAGCATCAACTGGTGTCTCAGCAATGGGGGCATCCAGCATAAAATAATAGAGATCGGTTGTTCCAGGCGGCGGAATAAACGTAGCACAACTGCCGAATTCACTTGGTGTAATAGGAGTGTATGACGGACCAACGTCCACCCAAATCAAGGTTTTGTGTAGACTAAATTTGGACCAACAGTGCTCATGATCGCCATCAAAGTCTCGATGACGCGTCAAATTGCTGGCGGAGAACAATTGAGAATGAATAGAGAATAAAGATTTATTATTCCCAGTGCGTCGAAGTGTGACTGTACTGTCTCGACTCACAGTGCCATTCCAATCTCCGCAAACACTGTTTGTTACATCGAGACTAGTATGATCGTCGAGCCACACGCCGGTACAAATTGGAGGCAGCGTTCCAGATACGGTAAGAGATTTGACAAGCAAATCAACATAAAACCAGCCGTCGATCTGGGTAAAATCTCCGAATTTCGCATGCAAAATTGCCGTGAAAATCACTTGACCTTGATTAGGTGGACACAATCCAGGACAGTCTGACAACGAACTGTTATGTAACTTATCACAGCGATTGCCTTGGTAAACACGCTGCACGTAATCCATAGAGTCATTGCAAAGTGTCAAAGACGATTGGACACTGTAGCCGTCTAGCCTTGGGTGTAAATGACACTCTTCGCGCCAATGACCTTCAAATTCTTGAAGAGGCGGAAACCATACTCGAGTGAGCAAAGGCATTTGAATCAATTGGTGAACATTGAGACTGACAGGGTCGAACAATGGTGTGCTTGGATCGGTGGGAAACGTCGTGTGTACATTAACGCCAAATACATGCATACACATGCACATCAATAGAACCAAACATGTATCTATTGCCAGGTGTGATGGCTTGTCCGCGAAATCAATGGACTGTCGCATATTGTTGGGGGGGGGAGGGGGATGTCTTGGGCTACGTTAAAAAAGGATTTTGTGTTAATACTGGCCTATATATGAAAGATACACGATTTAATTATCACATTTCACCGGTTTGTCCGATTTGGATTTATTTTCCCCGCAATTTTGAAATTTATTTTTTTTGAAAGGTGGTGGTAATGGACGAACTCGTTGTAAATCGCAAATGGCTTCAGCTTGTAAAGTTGCTTGGAAAAGAACGAGCAAACGCTAAAACACCTGACCAATTTTACAACACTGTGATTGAACGTGCCCGCAACATGGCGTGCACACGAAGTGCCCTTATCTTATACATAGCAGCCATCTCTACTACAAAAGATGCGGCACGCGTAATTCGAGTTATGCATACCGATGTGCAAACAAACGCGCTTTACCAAATGGCGTGGTTTATGGTTCATCGAGTATGCGAGCCACTTTTGGCGCCTATTTTTGAATCCGCTTGGCCTACAGTGGACAACCTTTGGATTGCGGATACTAAAAAAACAACAAAAGATTTGGTGCACGCAATACTTCGCACGCTACAAGTTTTTGCGGCTCAACTAGCTGAATGGAAGCAAAATTTGCAAACGACGCCGAATCACCAAAAGGATTTATCAGAGTGTGATTTACCGCAACGCCGGTGGAAAGATTGGAAAGATTGGAGTCCTCCTGTGGAAAAACCTCAGGGTGAAGTCAAGCGCATTGAAAATTGTACCGACGACGACGCAACAATCGCAGATACGTTTGGAGTGGTGGCAAAATCGAGCCCTAAATCAAGTGTGTCTTATCGCGACTACATTATCGGAGGAATGAATGATCCGCAACCAATGGACGAAGGGCACATGGATTTAGGGTTTGATATGTATGGAAGCGCAAGCGAAGTCGCCGACATACACAATGTGACAATTGAACCTGACATTGTTCCAGAATTCAAGATCACTGTGAACAATGCACTGCTTGATGACTCGTTTATGCAGAGAGCCCTCATGTCCCCACTTGTGCAATGCTTGCCCGGCGCGCTAAAACACACTCCAATTACCACAAATGTTTATCAGGGCACAGGATTAGAAACGACATGCCACTTTGCCACAGCAGAAGATCTCACCTGCGCGCGACTTCTTTGGGATCAAACATTTCTTGCCAATTCTTTTCGCGATTATTGGAACGCAGCGTGTGCAGAGCGCTCTTGGGTGGCTATCTCAAAGAGGACGACTTGTCATAAGGAAATAGTTGGCGAAAAGGAATTTATTCGTGAATGGGTGGCAGATGGGTTGCCAGCAGATGTCATATTCCCGTCAACAATGTTTGGCATCATGATTTTGATTCATGTATCGCGATTTAACGCGAGTAAGCTCGAATCATGGGATCTCGCGAACATTGTGCCGGATGGAGAATTAACTGAATTCAGACAAATTATGAGCGAATTCAGCGAGCTTGCTCCAACAATGCAAGAAGTGCATCACTTGGGCGAGCCGTTTGGAGCAGCTGTTATGCCCAGAGGATTTGTCCCAGTTGATCCATTTGTCTTATCGCCAAAAACAATGGCCGATATCTGCGAAAGACTCGTAGATTCATTCCGCTTTCTCATTCCTCGACATGCACACGAGTACTCACGTACAACAATTATCAAGACTGAAGATATTTTGAGTCTATGCAAGCCAATTGCGGAAACCAGCGAAGTGTTTTTGATTCCTGGCGACAAGTGCCAGCGAGAAAAGAAGAAAATCATCGGTATCGCAACGTGGGCTGATCTGATCGTGTCTGGAGGTGATTATCTTGGACCATTCAAAGTTCCATTGTTACGCAAAATGGCAGCGGCTGCGGAATTACAATATTACTCAATCACTGGCCAACTTTCGCTGTTTCATCACGCACCACGAGACGATTTACTCTCAATCTTAACGTCATCGACTTTAATGGAGCTAGAATGGAAAGTAGCATCAACAAACCCTTGGATTGGATACGAATTCAATAATGCTCATCCACCTTCGTCTCTATATTTGTCGCACACCAGTGCTACCCGCGATTGTTTGTTCAGTCGCTGCCAATCAGTCACTCCTTTGGTGTATCGGTTTCACCAAGATGTAAAAGTGCACGAATGGGGCGACTGGCTGCGTGTAAAAACACCAGACGAAAAGGGTGCTAAAATCATGCAGTGCGCTCTCAAACACGTGGCCATTGTGGACACAAACAATTATTCAATTTCTCTCATCGAAACTGATTGTGTCGGACTGCAATTTCAACACTCTGTCGTGTTGGCTGCTAGCAGTTCGTGGACAAAAGAGAAAGTGGGGAGAATGATTTTCAAACTCAGTTCTCTGATGCGCAATGCAACAGCGGTTCACACATTAGTTGTTGATTCTATATTTACAATTGAGAAACTCATTATCGTCTGTATTCCGTAAAAAAAAGATAAACTTTCATCTAACTGGTTCGCCGTCTCAAATCGTCTTCGCCAAAAGGAGTACCATCAATTTTGTAGCCCAATTGTTGCCAAACTGTCGTTGTTAGCGATTCTCCACGAATGTATGTTTGAACTTTGTCGCGAGGAAGCTTACAAATGTAATTTTGTTCATCCGTGAGTCGAAAACTGCCGTGAACATTAACACATTCTGGCGGTGGTGAGAGTGATTGGTGAGCAAATGCTCGCGTTTGAGCGGATGTAGGGCGCGCGGGTGAATAGGTAACCCTCAAAAGGAGTGTGGGCTCTGCATCATTTGTAGCCTCGCAGTAAGTTGGGAGTATCAAAGACCTCATGAAGACATCTCCTTCTTGAATTTCCATGGTTTCCCATGCCAAACGTTGCGGTGCAAATGGCAGTTTAATTTGCAAATGTGATTTGGCGCGAGCTGCATCTGTATCGTCTGTTGGTTTGGAGCGCGGGCTTGACAAATCCATGGAACTGTCATCGTGCTTGCGATAGGCATCAAGAAAATTATTAAATTGTTCCAAATGCTCGTCGGTGAAATCGCATGGTTTGCCCTTTTCGATTCCATACCAGTCGTACAAAGCGGCAAAGTGAAGAAAACCACTTAAAACTCGAAGTCGAATTTTCCCTAGCGCAATGTGTGCTACTACACTTTGGCGAGCTTCAGATAACCGCACATATGGCAGACAATGACTTGTTTTGGGTTTGACAATGTCTGCTCCGTCCATAATACCACTGACGTGTCGCTGACGTAGCAACTCTTTGAATGGTTTTCGCAATGTACTTGTCCCAAACAGGTACTCCAATAGCTCCGGATGGTAATGAATGCCAATATAACTGTCAGGCAGCTTGTCATTGCAAACCGTCCGGAGAATGTTGGCCATTGAGGCAGTTGATTTGTTGTCAAAGACCGATTTGCGAACGGTGTAGCCCCGTTTATCAAACATCAATTGCGAATGAA
>Ga0302309_10002722_pt1 | contig 14373 bp, 10 predicted proteins | sample III_Palsa_N1_1_FD_200453 | JGI IMG/M metagenome (GOLD analysis project Ga0302309, IMG submission 200453) | Peat permafrost microbial communities from Stordalen Mire near Abisko, Sweden - III_Palsa_N1_1 | ecosystem: Environmental > Terrestrial > Soil > Palsa > Peat permafrost | place: Sweden... | reverse complement strand
AACCACTACTATAACTGCTAAAGAAGCAGCCAAGCACATTGGCGAAACAGTTACTGTATGCGATAAAGTTTACAGCACCAAATTGCTTACCCCATCAAACATGACCTTTTTAGATCTGGGTGCCGCAAATCCAAATCAGGACCTAACACTGGTTATAAAAGGAGAGGATCGAAGCAAATTTAAGGGCCAGCCCGAGGTTGATTACAAAGACAAAAATATTTGTGTTACCGGCCTAGTAATCGACTTTAAAGGCAAACCCGAAATAGTTGTAAGCGATCCTTCGCAAATAAAATAACTATTGGATGTTGAATTACTCTGCGTAACTCAACATCCACTGGATGCCAAATTTGTCGGTTACCATACCAAAAAATGAACCCCAGAACTGATGGCCAAGCGGCATGGTTACAGTGCCGCCTTCTGCCAGTTTGTTGAATATTTCTGTGGTTTCTTCTTCGCTGCTGGTTTGGAGCGACGGCATAAAATTAGTACCCAAATTAACTTGTCCACGTTGCGCAGGCATGTCCATACCCATTAATACTGAACTGCCGACAGGTAATGACGCATACAGCACCTTTTCGCCATCTTCTGCAGACATTGGTGGAGCGCCGGGCATATCCTTCATCCGTTGAAAACTAATGTATTCAGTACCAAATATGCTTTTGTAAAACTCAAAAACTTCTTCTGTTTGCCCGTTAAATATGAGGGTTATGTTTATGGATTTCATGATGGAATTGGTTAGTTAAAGCAAAGGTAATGATAGTAAGTATTATAGTAAAATAGGTTCCTGCCGATTATCCCAAAAAAATAAAAGGTGTATAGCATCATCTGTAACACGATAAAAAGAGAGGTTTGTTTACTTATAATAGCAATTCTAATGCTATCGTCAATTGTTGATGCCTTGAACATTAAAGGATGTTTCAGCTATTAACTTAATCGTTTTCTCAGCTTTTAGTATGAACTTATCCGATGTTTTATTACCAAACTTATTATGAATAAATGTATGAACAGATGTTAACGTTTCCTTTGAACGTGGGGTATAAAAAATATGCAAGCTCATGCCCAATCCAACATATCCTTAATACCGGTATATGAGGTTAATTGGTTGTTTTCTGCTTGATCTAAAGATTCTTTTACACCATCCATTACATGGTCGGGATAAATTTCTTTTTTTGTTTAAAGGAAATTTTCATAGCCTTCATTACTGCTTTTACGGCCATTAGCTGTTATTTATTTTCCGGGTAAACAATTAGCGAATCCATATAACAAATATAATATTCTAATTATTAACTTTCAATATTATGGATAGTAACTTTGGCGCGTGGCACTTACAAGTAATTTTTTAAACGGTCTTTAACCGTCGCACCAACCATGGCAAACTTAACCCCTGGCCGATCAATGTAAAAAGTACTACAACTACCGAGATAAAAATAATAGTATCACGTTCAGGAAAAGGGTTGCCGTTTGCCAGTGTTTTAGGCAGGCCAATGGCAATAGCCAATGATACAATACCCCGCATGCCCGACCAGCTAATGATCAAACTGTTCTTAAAATCGAGCAGCGCATCAGGTGATATTTTGGTTTTTCCTTTTTTGAAAGCCTGCTGCAGATTTAGCTTTTGTAAAAATACCCTGGCCATACGCAATAGTAATGCCGTAACAGTTATGATAAATGCATAACCAATATCAGGAAGTACCTGGTTACGACTAATGTTTTTCATTACATCAGGAAACTGCAAGCCGATCAGGATAAATATTAACCCGTTCAACAAAAAAATAATGATATCCCATATTGCTTTTGATTGTAGTTTTAAATTCTCAGGGAAAACCTTGTTACTAAACTGTGCAATGCTTAAACCCAGCACTACTAATGCAATCACTCCCGAAACATGCAGGTCTTCGGCAATAAGATAAGTTACAAATGGCATCAGCAGCATAAAGCTGATCACCACTAAATTATTTTCATGAAAGCGCTTAATTATAAAGGCAAGTAATTTGCCCATTACAAGGCCAATCAATAATCCACCCGCCATCAATATAACAAACTGGATAGATGCTTTCCACCAAACAAAAGCTATGCCTGTAACGGCTGCAATAGCAAAGCGATAGGCTACCAGCGCCGACGCATCGTTTACCAGGCTTTCACCTTCTAATATGGTATTGGTACTATGCGAAAGCCCAAGCCCTTTGGTAATACTCATAGCTGCAATAGCATCGGTGGCTGATAGTATGGCACCCAGTACAAATGCGAGCGGCCAGGTAATGCCCGGTATCATATAATGGGCAGCAACCGCAATGCCTGTTGTTGTTATAAAAACAAGGGTAATAGCCAGTGTGCCAATGGTGTTAATATTTGTTTTGAAGGTTTGGAACGAAATATTAAAAGCCGCATCATATAATAACGGTGGTAAAAATATCAGGAAAACTATTTCTGGGTTTAATTCAACGTTAGGCATAGCCGGAATAAAGCCAACGCCAATACCTGCCACAATGAGCAAAATAGGGTAGGGTAGTTTCATTTTATCAGCAATTGCCGATAAGCCGATCATAATGGCAAGGATTATAATTACAATGCTGTAGTTTTCCATAAATGCGGCATACTTTAAGACAGCAAAAGGTTAGCTGCTAAAGTATGGTTACCAAGGTAAAAAACTGCGGCGAATTATTCGCATTGTATTAAACACAAGGAAAATTTTATAGGAGTGATTTAATTGACCTGAACGGGAGCTTTCAAAAATGGCATACAACAACAGGGTAACAACGTATTGTAACTAATAGCCTAAAATATTCTGATCAGAGATGGGTTTAAACGATCAATGAAAGTACGAAGATCATGATCATCATCAATACCCATAAAAAGAAAAATGCATTTTCTAAATGAGCTTTGTAACTTGTCATAGCCAATTGATTTTGATTATCCATTTTAGCCTAATATAGTAACGGCAGCATTTTTAGAATGTTTTAGCTAACTACCGAATTATTAATTATTTAATCTATTTAAAACAGCTTTAACCGTTTTTATATTTAATATATTTAGTCTTCATATTTTTTATATGCCAGCTTGGTTAAAAACATCATTAAAAATAGTCGGGGCGATAGTCCTTCTCCTTGTTTTAATATTAATTGGGCTCAGTATCTATGTTTCCAGCCACAAGGAAAAAGTACTGGGTATGGTTACCACTGAGCTTAATAAAAACCTGAATGGCAAACTGGAAGTTGGTGGTATTGAAACCTCGTTTTTTGAAAGTTTTCCTGATCTAGCCATCACCTTAAAAAATGTTACATTACGTGATAAGCAATGGACGCATCATCATCAAACCTTGCTCGATGCTAAAAAAATGGAAGTTGCCGTTAATGTCGCAGCTTTGTTAAAAGGTAGCATTAGTATAAATCATGTTGATATTAGTGATGCGGCTATTGATCTTTATACCGATACATCTGGTTACAGCAATACGTCAATATTTAAAAAGAACACTACTAAAAAGGCAAAAAAGGGCAGCAGTAGTAATTCACCAACAGAAATTGACAAATTCAGCCTTAAAAACGTTGTGTTTACTGTTGATGACCGTAAACATAATAAACTTTTCAAGTTTGCTGTAAGCGAGTTAAAAAGCAAAATGGATTTCCCGGATAGCGGCTGGAATGCTCATTTGCATTTAGATGTGCTGGCTAAAAGCATGGCTTTTAGTACCGTCCACGGTAGTTTTATAAAAGATAAGATATTAAAAGGTGATCTGGCTGCGGGCTATAATCAAAAAACAGGAGATATTAACGTAACATCCAGCAATTTTACCATAGGCGGTGATGATTTTAGCATTATTGCCCGTTTTGCTTTAGCTGAAAAGCCGGCAAGCTTTACATTTCATATCACAGCCGGTAAACTATTATGGAGCAGTGCCTCGCAATTGGTGACACCAAACATTTCGAAAAAGCTGGATATGTTTGATCTTGATAAACCTATAGCAGTTACAGCTATAATTAAAGGCAGTTTTAGTGGCGGCGGCGATCCGTTTCTGTACATTACTGCTGATGCAAGCAATAACAGGTTAAGCATCCCGGGCAGCGTAATTGATGATTGTGCCTTTAAAGGAGTGTTCACCAATAGCTATGTTAAAGGCAAGCCGTTTGGCGATGAAAATTCCATTATCCATTTATCCCATTTTACGGGGAATTATAATCGTATACCATTTATTATCGATACCGTTAGCATTATAGATCTGATTAAGCCTATAGCTGTAGGCGATGTCAGAGCGAATTTTCCGCTTGCTGATCTTAACTATCTTTTAGGCGGTGTCGCGAAATTTGGAAATGGCACGGCTGATATGGCCTTGCGCTTCAACGCTGATATTGTTAACTATCAGGTTAATAAACCAATGATTGCAGGTAATATTAATTTAAAGAATGCTGATATAAATTATGTGCCGGGTAATCTTAACTTTCAGAATACATCTGTATCACTCCAGTTTGTTAATAATGATCTTTTTATAAATAATGTTCGCCTGCAAAGTGGAAAAAGCATTGTATTTATGAATGCCCGTGTGAACAATTTCCTGAATTTGTACTATAATGCACCCGAAAAAATATTACTAAACTGGCAAATTACCAGCCCCGAACTTCACTTAGGCGAATTTTTGGGCTTTCTTAATAATCACCAGTCCTCACCACCAGCCAAAGCAACAGCAGTATCACCATCTAAGAGTAAGCAAAGCAACAGTAATACGACTAGCCAGTTGAGAACTGTACTGAATAAGCTTAAAGTAACTATGCATATAAGGGCGAATAATGTTCATTATTATAAATTTCTGGCAACCGATGCTACTGCCGATCTGCTGTTTGCTAAAGATGTGATACAACTAAACAATGTAAGTTTGAAAACTGCCGGCGGTACATTAAAAATAAAGGCAGCCGTAACAAAAAGCAATGTACAGAACCCATTTACCTTAAATACCATTATTTCAAATGTTGATATTCATGAGTTCATGTACGCTTTTGACAATTTTGGATTAAAAGGTATCAGTTATGAAAACCTTAAAGGCTTTTTATCAGCAAGAGTAAATATTACCGGAAGAATTAATAATACAGGGGGCCTTGTGCCAGGGTCGGCTGATGGCACAATGGACATTAATCTGCAAAATGGCGTATTAATCAATTATCAACCACTTATAAGCGTTGGTAAATTTGTCTTCCCTTTCCGCAACCTGCATAATATTGTCATACCTGTACTTGATGCACACTTTGAAATTCACAACCGGATAGTAACTATTCATCCGTTCCAGATCACATCCAGCGTTATCAATGCTGATGTTGCAGGGGTATATGGGCTTGACAACGGAACCAATATTACCCTCGATGTTCCGCTACGTGACCCAAGCAAAGATGCATCAATTACTGACCCTGCCGAACGTGCCAAAAAGCGAAATAAAGGTATAGTAGTGCACATTCGGGCTACCGATGACGAAAACGGAAAGTTAAAAATAGGCCGGAATAAAGATTATAAGTTATTATAGTCAGGTGTTCTTATTATCAGACTTACTGATAAGATAATAGCTGGCCGATAATGCCATAACCATTGGTGCGATGGCAAACTCGGCTAAATATTCATTTTCGTGTATCTCGAGGAGTAATATTTTGCGGGTTACCGCAATAAGGCCTACAATAATTATGATTTTCAATTTAACGCTATGGTCCTTCGAAAATACTTTGATGGTTTGAATAATTTCAAGGGTTAATAATATGCTGAAAAATATACCTGCAACAGGCTTTCCGGGTTCTTCCAATCCAATGGTGTTGTTTTGTATGTTGGCTATAATTTTCAGTGAAAAGTTATAAATAAGATTCCAAACCTGGTAGCAAACAAAAAGCATAGCCAAAACCATAAGGATATAAGAAATGTATTTTTCAAAGTACTTTAAAATAGTTTCCATAATGCTGTTGCTTATTGATTATGTGACAATTAGCGCCTTTTCCCAATACAAATTAAATTATTCCCAAACGTATATCAGCCTTGTGAGGTGTTTCAAATTGTAGCAATTCTCAAAATGCAACTCAATTAGGCCAGAAAGGAGTCGGTTCAGGTTATTCGCCTTTTTTAATAACCATGTTCTGCCTCTTTAATAAGTCTTTTTACAAGAAGTTTCATATTGAAATGTGAAACCCTTATTAACTTAAAATAAGGTGTTTTGTCGGCTTTGCTTAATAATTTTGATATGGTGTGCTACCGTCATTATCTGTTGGATTTAAGCAAAGAGCGTTATGAGTAAATTTAAATTTAAAACAACCTTAGGTCGGGGGCTTGCACTTGCGATTCCTGTCGCAATAGTATTGTATGTTTTCCTTCGTGTTATCAGGATTTTTAAAAAGCTCATAGCTCCCTTAGCTGAAAAAATTGGGGTCGACAAAGTTAGGGGCGAACTTGTGCTTACCATCCTGGCTATTGCTCTGATTATCTTAATTATTTTGTTGCTGGGTCTGCTGATGCAAATTACAGTGGTTGCTACAGTACGGTCACAAGTTGAGGATATTATATTAAAGTTTGTGCCATCGCTAAATCAGTTAAAGCTAATGGCAGCCGATAGCCTTGATCTGGATAGTGAAGAAAACACCTGGCACCCTGTGTTACTTTATACCAAAGAGAAGGCAAAATATAACCCAGCTTTTATTGTAGAAGAAGATGAAGAACTGCTCACCTTGTTTATTTGTTTGGAAACAAATATCAGAAAGGGTGAAATTTTAATAGTCAACAAAGAGAAAGTTAGCACTATTCCGATAACTTTTACCGAATTGCACAGATGTACCCGTGCCGCCGGAAAGGGGTTTTTGGAGATAATAAGATCCCATACCAGTAAAAATGGATAGTGAAGATACTCCTTTTACTTTTATTAAGTTCCATTTTTCAATATGCAACATGAGTATTTGCGGCGAAAAATTCTAACCGCTTGCTATAAGTTAACTTTGTTTAAGGATGCTGGTAAGCCTGATGAGATATGAATAAAACAGGAAGTAACAGAGGATTTTTTGGCATCTGAAATTTTCACCACCTATGTACACAATAATTATATTTTATCATGAAAAACTCACTGTTAACAATAATGGCATTCTTGCTGCTCGTGAATTATTCAAAGGGACAGGATATTGCGCCAACAAATATTCAAACTGATGTAGCGGTTTTAAAAATACCTGATCTTAAGACTGTGGCATTTTCACCTTTGCTGGCTAGTGATGCCGATAGTGCTTTGCTGATGCCTTACAAAATCAGGCGCATACGTGTAGCACCCTGGTATGTTGAAAAATTTAAAATTACGGCCGGATTCTTTTTGGCTCTTGCTAATACCGATGTTAGTGTGAGTAATAAGGATGGATCTGTAGGTACCGATATTAATTTTCAAAACGACTTAGGTTTTAACAAATCAACAGGAACATTTTTAGGAGATTTCCAATGGCGATCTTCCAGCCGTTCCCGGTTTGATCTTAGTTATTATGTAGTAAACCAAAGCGCAGATTATACCCTGCAAAAAACTATTAATTTTGGTGGTAATACTTACAATGTAAACTCAACTGTCAGCTCCTTTTTTAACACCAGTATCTACCGTTTCTCTTATGGCTATGCTATTTTCAGCGGAGAAAATTATGAAGCAGGGCTTTTAGTTGGTGCGCATATTATCAGGTTTAACGTTGGTATAGGATATACAGGTCAAAGCATTAATGTATCAGAAAGCAAGGATTTTGGGTTTACAGCTCCACTGCCGGATTTCGGTGTTTGGGGAGGCTATACTTTTGGACAAAATTGGGCGGTTAATAGCGAATTCGACTATCTGCAACTAACAATTGATAATATCTCGGGCCGGATTTTAGGCTATAACGCCGGGGTTACTTACCGGGCAGTTAAAAATTTAACTTTTACAGCAGGGTATACTGGCTTTGCTTTTAAAATTGATGCCACCCGTAACAACTTAATCGGTGATTTAAAATGGGGATATAATGGCCCCACACTTACCGCAGCATTTTCATTTGGCCAAAAGAGCTGGAAATAATAGGTTAACCGTATGAATGAAATAATATTCTGATAATGTTTAAGCCCTGTTTATATAGGCGGGGCTAATTTTTTTGATTTTAGCCGTGTATATAATTATTAATCCACTGTAACCTAGTTATTTATTTTGGCGTCCCAAAAAATATAAATCGAATAGGACGACAAAATGAAAGTAAAACTTACCCGTGCGCTTACGTTGTTTTTTACAGCGTATATCATTGTAACAGTTTTGGCCGCTGCTACTACCGAAACTTATGGCATCATCTACAAAATGTCTCCGCCCGCACCACGGATGAGTGTATTGCAAGCACCTGCATTTGTGGCTACAGTACCCTATCATGTTTTAATTATGCTTATTGTATGGCCGATTTTTGCCTGGGTCTATTTCAAGAAGCCTAAACAACAAAATCCGGCGCAACAATCGGAAGAAACCTTGCAGCTTTCATTTTTATGGCTTTCGATGGCTGTTATTGTAGATTTTGTTGGCTTTGTACTCATTAAAAATCCCTACTCACTAACTCCGCATGAATTTTATGTTTTGTATCAACCCTGGATCAGCCTTATATACATTGCTATTTTTTTGAGCCCATTTATTCGTTTATTGCTTTCAAAATTGTTGACTAATGTTAGGGGATGAAAAGTTTGTAACGAAACAAATAGTGAGTGGGCGACACTTTGGCCCTGATATTGTCTGATTCTTAGAATTAGAATATGTTATTTAATATTACAATTGGTATTAATTTTGTTACATTAGCATAGCCAATTATAAATCTTATGAAAACGCTCGATAAAATCCAGGATTGGGGCGATCGTCACCATCCTAAATGGTTAGATATTTTCAGGATTGCCCTGGGTTTGATACTGATCTGGAAAGGTGTAGCATTCCTGTTCAACCTGGATGTATTGGCAGACTTCCTTCGGGAAACTGGACTGACCGATCAGATCGGTACTTCAGTTCTTTTAACCCTGTTAACCTACGGTATTATCGGTCTTCATATTGTCGGCGGCGTTTGTATAGCTTTAGGAACAAATACCCGCTTATACTGCATATTAAATTTACCGGTGCTGATAGGTGCCTTGTTCCTGGTTAATCTTCGCGACAATATTTTTAAACCCTACTCCGAATTTTGGCTATCCTTATTTGTACTGCTGGCAATTATCTGCTTTTTTGTTGAAGGCAATGGATATTGGTCGATCGAACAAAGAAAAGTGGGGGCTTGAAATTAGTCTTTTCAGCCTGTGATGATTGTTTTTGAGATCAGGTGTCCTATCAATACAAAATGGCATTAAACAAAAATACAAAACACGATCTTATGTATTGATTTACAGGTAAGAATGCGAAATAAAAAAGCTCGATCTCCTTCGTTTATTTACTTAATTTTTGGCCCACTAAATTTGTTAGTTAACAAAAGATTTATAGCCTGAATATGTATCCCTAAAATCCTTAGGAATACAAAGCTTTTTTCGTTTAAATATCCTGTTGAAGTTTGAAATATTATTAAAACCACATTTATAGGCAATTTCGGCTACGGTGTAGGTTGTGTCTATCAGCATTCGCGATGCATGGCCAAGCCTTATCTCATTTAAACTATCGATGAAGGTTTTGCCTGTACGATGTTTAATGAAACGGCTGAAGGATGATTCGGGCATATTAACTATTCTTGATACTTCGCCAAGGCCGATCTGCATGTTGTAATTCGAGTTCATGTATTCAAACGCCTTTTCTATACGCCGGCTATTATAATTAAAGCGCTCGTTGGAAAAACCGGGATCGGAAAGTGTTTTCATATTGCGCGAAATAGAAAGATCGTGAAGAATGGAGAGCAATTCTAATACTGAAGTAAACCCGCTTTTTTTGTTCAGTGCAATTATCCGATCTTTTACGGCAGCAATTGTATCATGTGAAAACAGGATGCCTCTTTTTGAACGTTCAACCATGTTTTTTACAAAATTTAATTGATTGCGGCTCAGTAATTTATCGTCAAATAAGTCTTTATGAAACAGGATAGTAGTTTCAGTAATTGATTTGTTCTGGCATGTATGAGTGATCCAGGTATGGCATACGTTCGGGCCAACCAACACGAGTTCAAGGTCTTCAATCATTTCCATGTGTCCTCCTACTATGCGTTTAGCCCCGCCTGCATTAAGAATGAGTTTAAGCTCATACTCCTCATGGTAATGCAGAGGGAAATTAAACTGAGGCTTTTCCCTCGAAAAAACAGTAAAGCAATCTCCGGGGGATAACGGCGTAACTTCTCGCATTATATTACTTTTCATATTACTTAATAAGGCATTATTTATGACATATTATTGGCATTGCTCACCGCATAGTATTTGAGCAATTCGGGGCATAAACAATATTGTCAAGTGCAAAATTTTGTTAATAATTGGTGGTATAAATTATTTAAAGGATATATCGAATCGCTTAAATCATTTACCGAAATAAAGATATAGCCATACAGGTATGCAATTGTGCATTAATAGGGATACTAATGTCAATATTGATTAATGTATTATTAATCAGACACTTAAGTCAATAAAAAACTTTTTTTAATAGTTTAAAAATAACTTTGAACACAGATCAGATAAATCTATACCTGGGATTGATTTTTTGCTTCTATGTAAGACGATGGGGAAACGTTAAATTCAGCTTTAAAAGCTTTTACAAAATATTTCTGACTTTTAAACCCAACTTTATAGCAGATTTGAGAGATGGTTAAATAACCATTTTCCAATAATTGTGCTGCGCGTTTTAAACGCATATGCCGGATAAATTCATTTGGGGTTTTGCCCGTTAAAGCTAATATCTTTTTATAGAGCGTGTACCTGCTCATAAACATATCACTGCTTAATTCTTCAACCGAAAAGTTAGGATTTCCAATGTTTTCTTCAATTAAACGCAGTAACTTTTGAAGAAAAGCCTCATCAGGCGATTCTACCAAAACATCGGCAGGTTTAACTTCTACCTGTTTTTGGTAGGTTTTTCGCATGTTCTCCTGCTGGGTTATTATATTTTTAATTTTCGACAGCAGTATCTCAAAATTAAAAGGCTTAGTCATATAATCTGTTGCACCTGTTTCCAAACCTTTTAATTGCTGGCCTTCGCCCGTTGAAGCAGTTAGTAAAACCACCGGTATATGTGTTGTGCGACTATCAGATTTTATCTTCTTACATAACTCAATTCCATCCATTTCGGGCATACTAATATCGCTCACCACTACATTAGGATGCGAAGCAAGTGTTTTTTGCCAGCCTTCCTTACCATCAGCCGCTTCAATGATATTAAATTCGTGCTTTAAATTATCCTTTATATAAAAGCGAAAATCGGAATCATCTTCAATAATTAATACTGTAGGTTTTTTATTGGTAATATTTATAGTTTCCTCAGAAACCTTATCTTCAGTAACCATTTCCACCGCTTTGTTGTTGGCTTTCTTTTTATGGATGGTTTTTAACGGAATAATTATTGTAAAGCAGCTGCCTTCGCCGGGCTCGCTATTGGCACTTATTGTCCCGCTATGTAGCTTCACAAATTCTTTAGTTATCGAAAGCCCGATACCACTGCCCTGGTTAACCATTGAACCAGGTATATCATCCTGGAAAAACGGGTCAAAGATTTTCCCGATCTTTTCCTTCGGGATGCCTATACCTGTATCAATAACTTTAATTTGTAAGTTACAGTTGTATTGCCCAGCCTGACCTGTTGTGTTCAATAATATACTTACATGGCCGCCTGGCGGGGTAAATTTAAAAGCGTTTGATAGCATATTGAATAATATGCGTTCGATCTTATCGTGGTCAAATTCACAATGAAATTCATCAATTTCTGTATCAAAAATAAAGCTGATATTTTTCTTTTCTGCTATGTCATTAAAAGAATAAGCGATCTCCCGGATAAAGGAAATAATTTCGCCTTCTTCTGCATGCAGTTTTAACTCCTGCGACTCCATTTTCCTAAAATCGAGCAATTGATTTACCATATTTAGCAAACGCCTTGCATTACGATTGGCAAATTCCAGTTGCTTTTTTATTTCGGGTTCTTTTATTTGCTTAAGCACCTTGTCAACCGGGGCCATAATTAATGACAAAGGCGTTCTGAATTCATGGCTTATATTTGTAAAAAATTTTATTTTCATCAGGTCAAGCTCATGCATACGCCTTGCTTCCTCGCGTTCTTTTTCGAGGGCAAATTGTGTCCTCAATTTTTGTATGCCCCTTTTTCTTATCAGGAATAAACTACCTAAAATTAGCAGGATGTAAAACAGGTAAGCTAAAGGGGTTTTCCAAAGTGGGGGCAGGATATGAACTATAAGCGATATTTCATTTTTAGCCGACTTGCTGTTCAAAGTACGAACCTTGAAAATATAGTCGCCCGCATCAAGATTAGTATAAGTTGCCCTCCTTATGATATTATCAGCAGTAATCCAATCGTTATCAAATCCCTGCATTTTATACTGCATCTTTACCTTGTCAGGGTTAAAATAATTAAGTGACGCAAACTCAATTGCAACCACATTCTCATTATATCGTAATTCAATTGATTTGGAAGTTGTAATAGATTGCGGCAAAATAATGTGGCCATTTACTTTTTCACCAGGTTTAATGCTTTGGTTAAACAGTTGGAAATCTGTAAAAACCAAATCGGATATATTGCTATTAATATGGATACTGGATGGCTTAAAAATATTAAAGCCATTGCCGCCTCCAAATACCAATTCACCATTTCGGGTTTTACAAGAAGCATTCTCTGTAAACTCGCGGCCTTGCAAACCATCTGTCTCGTTGTAATTTATAAAATTGAATTTCAACGGATAACCGGTTGATTTAACCGTAATATTTGATATGCCATTAGTTGTACTTGCCCACATATTATGTGCGTCATCTTCTTGTATATCCATTACAATATTATCGGGCAAGCCATCTTCCTTTATGATGTTTTGAAATTTACTTGTGACGGGGTTAAATATACTTATGCCCTCCCGCGTAGTTATCCATATCAATCCCCGGCTATCTTCTATAATGTTATTGGTGTTGTTATAGATCAAACTGTTAGGGTCGTTGTTTTTATGTAGATAGTGTACAAAATGATGTGTTTTTTTAAGTAAAACATCTACACCGTACGAAGTAGCGATCCACAAATTCTTTTCATGATCTTCAAGCAATGCCGAAATGTAATTGGAGTGAACGGAATTGGGCTGCCCCGCTTTAAAATGGACAAAAGTTTTTGTATCCCGCTTAAACAGGTTTAAGCCGCCGGCTAAAGTACCCACCCACAAATTGTGGTCTGAATCTTCAAGTATTGAATATACCCTATCTTCTGACAAACTGCCCGGTATGGCATCATTGTGCTTGTAATGCGTAAATGTTTTACCGTCAAAACAATCAAGCCCGCCAAAATAGGTGCCTATCCATAAGTTCTGATCATGATCAAGGCACATATTTACGATCACGTTATTACATAAACTATTTGGATTGGCAGGGTTGTGCAAATAGCTTTTGTAGGTGTTTTTTTTTCTATTGAAATAAATAAGGCCGCCACCATTGGTGCCCAGCCATAGATTCCCATTTTTATCCTCAACAAATTTATTAATATCATTAAATGGCAAACTGTTAGGGTCCGACAAATGATGCGCGTATAAAGGAAATTTTATTATGCTCTCATTATAATAGCTAATGCCTCTTTTATAGGTTCCTATCCATACAATGCCAGTATTGTCTTTATACATTGAAATAATGCTGTTTTGGCTTAAACTTTTATTGTCGTCTTCGCGGTTCAGTACTACTTTTATTTTAAAATCGTTTTTGTTTAGAATATTTATTCCGCCGTTATCAGTAGCTATCCAGATACGGCCTTTATCATCTTGTATAATATTGTCTATTACGTTTGTGCTTAACTTATCGGGCCCCTCGCCTTTATCAAAATGTTTAAATACGCTTTTGTTTGCGCTGATATAAAATACCCCTGATGAATAGGTTGGTACATATGCCCAAAAATCATCATTATTATCAATGAAAAGTTTAAAAGGAATGCCAGTGGATGAATAGTTTTTACTGATCATATCCAGGCGGGATACCACCATGTTTCTATCATCCAGGCACTCGATCAATCCATTATCATATATAAGCCACGTATTTCCTTTGCTGTCTAAAGAAACATCAGCAACATCATTGGAATAAATGCTGTTAGCATCCCCGGGTTTATGTGCAATATGCGTGGTGATTTTGCTTGCCGGATTATATTTATAAATGCCATAAACTGCGTCAATGAACCAATAATTGCCCAACCTGTCTTTTTTTACAGCAATTATACTTGCATAAGGAATATTTATCGACCTTAAATACCCAGCG
>Ga0302309_10002720_pt1 | contig 14383 bp, 12 predicted proteins | sample III_Palsa_N1_1_FD_200453 | JGI IMG/M metagenome (GOLD analysis project Ga0302309, IMG submission 200453) | Peat permafrost microbial communities from Stordalen Mire near Abisko, Sweden - III_Palsa_N1_1 | ecosystem: Environmental > Terrestrial > Soil > Palsa > Peat permafrost | place: Sweden... | reverse complement strand
TTGTATGGTATGAATCAAAGCCAGAGCACAATTAAACACTGTCTCCATAACATTGCAATCGCTGACAATAGACATGTGTTCGTAATTTCCACCATCAGTGCTGTGGTAGTTTTTCAAATCCCCAATGATTCTGAGGTGAAAGTTGATGATTGTACTTCTCAAATATTGAGTCCTTGTCTGTTTTTTATCTTTGCCTATGTCATTGTAATCAATGGGAGTCAGACCTGTTATTTCGCCAAGATACGCATCGGAGTCATCTTCCATCCCCAGGTATTTAGAATTTTGCAGTCCCTCCGACATTTGTATTTTGCCAAGTGAAATCTTGTCACTCGCACTAAATAATTTTCGCCAGAATGGTTTTGTACAAAGACTGGCACGGTTTTGTTCTTCATCAAACGCAGAGAAAAATAACAACAACAGTCTTTTGTATGTTGGAGAATGCAAGCTAAGATTGGTCACGAATGTTTCGAGCCCTTCGAAGATGTCATTTTTCACACCTTGCTTATAAAACTTATCAAAATGATCCTCTTTTGTAAAAATCTCAGCGTCGCTTTGCCAAAGCAATAAATGAGTCATGATCCCACCACTCTTTGTCCATTCTGGATTGTTGTTCCTGTGCATGTTAATCAAACGCAAAAGTGTCATGAGCTTCGATGCAACGAATTTATTCCACGCCCTTTCCTTTTCGTTTTGGAATTTGAGTTTCTCCACCTCTTGCTCCAAAAAACTAAACTCCTTTGAATCGTGACCAGTGAGGAATAACTCGTAAAGGATTCTGTCAAACGGATTAAACGAGCCTGATCTGTCAACTGATATGAACCTGTTGGAGGGATCAAGGTACTTCTTGTCAGAGACAGCATTCACTTGAACCAGTCTTTTCCAGAACGGACCGTAGTCAAACGATTCTAGGAAGAGGTAGTTGAGGAGTTCTTTCATTTCTGTGGGAATGATGTTGAGGATGCCCGCTTCTCTCAGCCAGCATGGGGTGACTGGGTGGATAGATTCTGTGCAATAAAGACTCGGGAGAATGAATGAACTCATATCAGTGCTAGTGGCAAGATAATCTACGGCAGTAGCCACAATAGAACTCAACACGAATGTTACACTGTCTGAGAGACCTTCGTAATGATTTGCGTCGTTCCATTTCCCAAGAATCTCTGAGGATCCAGCCTTTTCCCCGTTCACGTAGTAATCGTTCAAGAAAGACATTCCAGTGCGAATACCATAATTCATGGCCACTACACCTCCAGACACAGCAGCACCTACTAACACATGCCTTAACCATGACATGGTGTGCTGAGATAAAGATATGGCTCCTGTGTATTTCGACACGCTTCCAAGGGTTGGGAAAGTTCCAAAATTCATGCGGTCGTTGATTAATCTAAAAACATTGAATCTGTCGCCTACTCTTTCTCTTCGTGTCACTCCACGAGATCGATTTCTTCGCTGTAAGAATTTGTACAAAATTGGTATGCCCAATACCCCGAATACCGTCATTGCTGTATCTTTCCAGGTGCGCTCTGGTGGGATTTCTTTAACGCCAGCCATGTTATAGATACTATTCAACAACTCCGATGTGCTGCTTGACAAGTTTAAGAAATTGCCTATATCAGGGAGCCCAGAATTTCCCAAAAAGACACTCATTGCGAATTCTGTTTTCAAGAATCCGGCATTGTATGCTACCCAGGGAATGGCATGGGTATTTTCATTCATCGTGTGCAATTTTTCGAGTGAATCGACGCAGATCTTTTCTGCCAGCTTGTATTTCCACTCACTGTCTTTGTCTTTGTCATCCAGAGAACTTGACGACATTCCCATTTCGTAGCTTGTATTGAAAAGTGAAATAAACAGTTTAGAAAAAAACAGTGTAGATTTCTCGATGCCCGTGGGTGACATGACTTCAGGTCTCAAGGCATCTATGGCTCCGATGATATCTTTCACTGTTGATCCAGATTTCTCCAGATTGGAATAAAAAAGTGATTTTGCAGCTGAACTAATGGCGGAAACAGCGCTCCCGAACCATGTAGTATCCTTGTTGTAAATGACTTTAAGTGTAGACGATAAGGCGAATATCATCATCACAGTGAAGTACTTGGGATCAATGCCCAATATTTTGGATAATATTTTCAGACGCTTTTTCAGAAAGGCTGTGGACTTACTTCTACCATTTTCCAATGCATTGATGTTTAATGAATCCATGTCGTCTTTCAAGACTGCATCCTTGTCAAACGACACAATGTTTCCAAACAGATAAGCTTCGATGTTTGACAGTTTTGTCACATCATTTCCAAATTTAAACTTTGGGTTCTTTCTGTACCTGGCAATGAACGGGACATTGTTTTCACCGTTAGATGTAAACTCCCCGTATGTTTCTGTGAACAGCTTGACTGATTTTCCCCTCCTGAGTTCAAAAAAATCTATGAACAGTGAATTCATGTTAATTGCTATGTCTTTCCACAATGACTTATTTTTTATGGCGTATGGTTCAACGGTTTCTACTGTTAGCCTGGTATGTGTTTCAACACCGATGACATACAAGTTACTGTCATTCCTGGTGGCCAATATCTTGTCTTGGTTGTTTAAATAAAAAAGATATTCTGCTCCAAGTTCTTTTGAGCTGTTGTTGCTGCCAGGAATAAAGTACTTGTCTTCATCTTTTAGAAACCCATTCGCACCTTTTGCTCTCCAGAATCCCAAAATTGGCATTGTCACAAACACAGAATTTGCCACTGTCACTGGACCAGAATTCAATATATCGTATAATCCCGTTCCAGTCAACCGTTCCTCTGGATGATATACGAACTGAAATGCAGATTCGAACGCTGATTGTAACATTGACTTGTCGCGGACAATAGGGACTTCGTTGAACATGCCATCATTTTCTAATCCCATCTGGGTCATGTATGAATACAACCACGAAAAGAAATCATTTGCATATTCCCATGCAGTATCTGCACCCTCTGTGTTAGTGACAAGCGCAATGATAACAGCTATGATCACCATGGCTAAGCACCCTCGTGTAATATCACTGTCAAATATACCCTCTGTTATCCCAGCCATTTGTTTTTTGTCTTCTTCTGACATGATGGATGTTATCTTGTCAAGGGTTTCTTTTGATATCTGAGCAAAAAGTTCTCTGAGTTTGCCCGGGTGATTTTGGTACATGTCAGATTCCTCAGAACTAGCTATGCACATCAGCTTGGGTATAGCTTTAACAAGTGTCTGTGGGTCACCCACATCAAATGATTCATCTGTGATTCCAAGGGTTGCTAACTGTGAGATAAGATTCTTTTTTACCCCCTCTAGTATCCTTTCTTCTGGGAGTGAATCTATGGTGTCTTTCATGTTCTTGGTCAGCCATGTCACATACCCTCCCGTGATCTTTCCATTTGATTTGGATATTGCCTCTTCTATGCTGTTATCCATCACAGCATTTCCTGTCCACGATGAATCTGTCACAGGCAGTGAAATGGTTGTAGAAACATTTTCACTTTCATCGTATTCTTTGTCATCATCACCGCGAACTATCATTTGCTGCAAGTTATTTGAAACTGCTTCCACTAGCAAAGGTATTTCGTCTTGCCTGCCTGAACTCATGAGATCAAATGCTATGCTGCACACATATTCCATGTAGACTTCTACACCCTTTTCGTTCGAATATCTAGGATCACCAGTTCCTACGATGTTCATATCCTTCTGTGAAATGACAGACGAAAGTAACTTTGCTGCTGTCATTTCCAACTGACAAAGAATGTGACTTTGAAAGCATTTTTGGGAGGTTTGATGGCTCGCGAAGGTTTTTTTTAAAAAAAATGAAAAAAAAGAAAAGAAAAAAAAATGGCAAGCAAAAAGCGATGCTCACACTCACTCACTACAAAGAAAACACTTCTGCTCCCAATTTTCTGTATCTATTTCGTTCTGACTTCATTTTATTTGATTTGGATAGAATAAAAAGAGAAAAAGAAAGAAAGAAATAAAACAAAAAGGCGAAAGCAAAAAAATGTCATCTGGTCAAGAACTTCTTCCTTGTGGTGATGGGTTATCAGTGGTGTCACTGAGTGTGACTGAGCCACAGTTCATAATAGTCATGGTCCACATTGCAATCATAGGAATCTTTTATTCTGGCTTTTGTGTTCGCACAACACTTGACAAAGAAGCTCTTGAAAGCAGGTTGATCAACGTGAACATGGCAGTGTTTTTCGGACTCTTTTGCAACCTTACACTTTACCTGAGTCACATGGCAGGATTCATGGACTGTTGGTATACCCTTTCCATGGTAATGATAGCACCACCCATGACAGTGACACCTTATTTTCTCATGTCTTTTGAGTACTGGGGAAAAGAAAAGAAGAACAAGATGAGGTGGTTGCCTCTCAGGCTGCTTTCCAAGATTGTACCCCCAAGATTTAGTACTTTAAGAGTGACATCCACTATTTTTGTTTTCATGATGCTTTATATAATCGTCGCCTGTGTAACACTGAAATTCAGGTACGAAAGCATCGGATCGCTTCAATTTTTCAATGGAGATTGTTCTCTTGGGAATGAGGTGTGGGTACTTGTCTGCATATTTGCCTTTAATATCATACTTGGACTGTTCTGCTTCTACTTGCAGTATGATTCTGGAAATGGCAAAGACTGGGCGGCCATCAAGGCATCCAAACTCTTTCTCTTGGAACAAAATTTGGTGTTCTTTGTTTCTTTGCTCATGGTCACGGCGTACTTTGCACTTTTCTTTTCTGAGGAATTGTACAAGAAAGCTATTGAATCAGGTCTGACAAGTCCTACTGTGTTTTTATTTTTCTCGAACATGTCGCCTATCTTGATAAGTGGGGTGTTTGACCAGCTACTTTCGTTTTGGAACATGAGGAAGATCATAGTTCAAAGAGTATCGGCTCCCATTGTGGCTGAATTGGCAAAGAGAAAGAACAGAAGAAGTGGTATTGGGCGACGATCTTATGTTGTTAACAACACCGGGGATGGCATGATTCCTCTGTCAGTGAATCAGGACGAGGAGTGGGTCAACGGGTACGAGATGAAACCTTCCAACACGAATGATCTCTTCGATGAAAGCGGTGACGATGACGATGACATAGACATTGATTTGACTGATCGTAAAGCTTCCCCATATAAAAAGAATTCTAAAGATGGGCATGAAAGAAGAGAGAAGCATCACAATATCGTTTTCTTCGGACCACCAGACATAGAGAAGATGACATGGTTTGCAATGACAAGAGACATGGTGGTTGAGTTAGAATGTCTCGAACAGTCAAAGACAATGAGAGACATAAGTGGCAAAGCATGTAAATACAGCCCTCTCATCTCTGCCAAAATCATGCTTCAAGAATTGTACAGATTAGAAGAAGAAAGAAATGATCACAGGGTGCATGAAATAATCAATTCAGATGATTTCAGATCACACACAGGTAAGTTGAAAACATCTATGACTTACGAAGAAAAGATAGACTTCCTGATTCAACACGCACAGCGTCTTTGGGCTACTCGCTTCATGGAGATAAAAGAAAGTAAATAAAATGCGAAAGTAATCGACCGAGCTAGCTTTTGGTGAAAACAAACAAAAAAACCAAAAAAAAAATATTTTTCCAGTGGTGTTTTTTTTTGGTTTATTTCTCTTGTCTTTTTATTTCATGAAAAAGTCAAGCCTAGATACAAGTAAAGTTTTTTCATCGATTCTGTGTTTTGTGTGTTATTTTTCTTCAATTTCACTTCTTGTTTTTCGTTATCAAAGAATTCGGACATCACTTTCACTTGAATGATCAGATCGACATTTTCGTTAGTGTCCATTGGTGGGTTATTTTCATCGGGCCATGTATTCGCCAAAATAAAAATCACGTTTTTATACAGTTTTCGCAGCACATGCAATTTACCGTCTCCATTCTGTGCTTCCCATCTGCCTGTAAGATCAAAATGAACGACAACAGCGATTTCTCCTAGATAATTGATCGAATCCAATTCTTTGATGTTCTTTTCTCTAATGTCAAATTTCGATGCGAGATCGTTCTCTAGCATGCTTTTTATCTCTCTTGCAAACAATTTTTTGGAGCTGTCATAAAAATCTATGATCATCTTTTTGTTGTTGCTCTGGACTTCATCAAGTGAAATCAAAGAAAGTATGTGAAAATGTAATGTAGATAATTCCATGTGTGAACGACTCTGCCCTTTTCCTTTGTAGAACACCAACACGTATTATATAAAAATCGCATACCTTTAATATTTTTTTATGAGACAGAAGATAGATAGAGAAAAAAATAAATAAAAAAAACAAATAAACGGTGCTGACATCAAAGAGTGATATTTTCATTCCTGAGCGCACACTTCTTTGCTTTTTTGTATATAAAAAACATGGATAGATACAAAACCTTGAGAAAGACAAAGGTGATTGTTGCATCTACTGTTGGACTTTCATTCACATCTTTGCAATTCGCATTATCGATAGCATCGTTTGCTGTCGAGTTGCCAGTAAACCCGAGTGGATCATTTCTGGCATACGTATCATGTTCACTCTTGGCAAGCATGATCTTTTCTGGATGTTATATAACTTCGTTGTATTTGAAAAGCCATTCACTTCATCTATTTCGCATCCGACAGATTGCTTATCCACTTTTTGTTTTTCTGAGTATGGTGGCAGTTGTTATGGGTGGTCTTACTTATGTGACCATGACAGGTGAGAGGTTTTCGTGTTATGCATTCTTGACTGCTTTGATTTTCTTATTTGCATGCGAGGCGATTACAAATACGATGCTTGTGACTTGGAAGTGGGTTCACCCAGACGTGAGAATGAAGCAATACAGGCCAATGGTTAGTCAACTTTCACCCGCTGAAATGCGACTTTTGTCAACCGGTGTGCCAGTGACAACCGCCAACAATGAGTATGACTCTAGACGTCGATGACACTACATCTGTGTTATTTTTAAAACATCCAATCGTCTATAAATAAGAATCAAAAATAGAATAAAATTTTCTTTTTCTTTTTTCCTTTATTTTCCCCCACTTGTCTTTTCCCTTTTCATCGAAAAAACATGGTTGTTCTCAAAGTCATCCTTGCCATGGGCTTGAACGGGGAGATTGGGCAGAATGGAAGCACTCCATGGCAAACACGTCTTCGAAAGGACATGAAGTTTTTCGAGACCATCACTACCAAGACTGTCGACGAGAAAAAGAAGAATATTGTGATCATGGGAAGCAAGACATGGATGTCCATCCCAAAAGACTACCGACCACTCAAAAACAGAATCAACTTGATCATGTCACACAAGTCAAGGGAAGAACTTGGCAATCCAGGCATGCCCCTTTCTCAAAGCGATTTCTCTAGCAGTGCACAGACCCGTTGGAATTGGATAGGCTCTATCATCTTCGCACAATTCATGTTCGACGTCCCCTAAATCCACACCACTGGCTATCAATCTTTTTAGAGGCAGATTTAATCCCTCTTTGCACACCATCCATATACAAGTATATCCGCACTTTGGTTTAGCGGTCGCGTCCAGATCTGGATGTTTTAGAATCAAATCAAGAAGTGCATCACGACTATAAGAATGACCATCATAAGGATAACCACAGCACCACATCAATGGGGTCTTGTTATTAGTAGTATCAACCAAGTTGACATCTATGTCTGGATGTGATAGAAGAATTTTAAATATTTCAAAATGGTTGAAATAGATAGCATCGTAGAGAAGGGTGATACGAGCTTGGTCTTTGTTATCTCTTAAAAAAATTGACATCGGCTTCTGGATGGTTTCGCAAAATCAAAGAAAAAAGAGACGCATTGTTTGCGTTTGATGCCTCAAACAAACGCTCTATCACGCTCATGTTTTTGTGACGGTGAAAAATAAGAAAAGAGGGGAAAAACAAGGTACAAACTAAACAGAACAAGGAAAACTTATTTATTTATTTATTATCGCTTCTTCGGCTCGCACGACTTGACCCATGTTCATGATTTGGTGTCTTTTCTTGATTCCTCGATGATCAGAGTAAATACAAGTGACCTGAACGCCTCTTCTGATTCTTTAAAAAGGATAGATTCATCAGTTGACTTATACACCAGGTTACACACCAACATCTGAAGCTCCATGGGAAGCCTTTGTATCATCCCAAAAAACTTTTTCCTCTTGTCATGATCGTCCGTGTTAGCTTTTACAGACAACAGCCCATCACACAAGAAGATAGTCAGTGCATATTGTCTTGACGCGAGTTCTTTTTGTGTCATCCAGTATTCCACTTTGGAAACATGTCTGCACCGTTCTGGGTCCAAAAAGAAGAAGTCTAATAGTTCTGCGATTTGACGATGTCCATTGCGCAGTGCCATTTCTCTTGCAGTGCATGGACCCTTCGGATGGGGATAGCGAATCGAGTTATACACATCGTGCTCGACATCTCCCAAATAGATCCCACTCGCGATTAGCTTTCTCAGAAGAATGCTGTATCCATCGCGACACACTCCCCAAATACAGTTATAACCATCCACTTCAATGGTTGCATCTACCCCGGGGTGCCTTAATACTAAATCAAAACATTTTGATTTGGTCGGGACACAGCATAACATCAGTGGGGTAAATACAAATTGGTGACTCTGTAGATTTACATCAATACCTGGACGCGATAATAGAAATTCTACCACTTTCTCGCTATTGCGATAGATAGCTCTGCAAAGAAGGGTGGTGACTATGCCGTCGCCATCAGTGCTTTCATAGAGATCGTTGATGTGAAGCTCTGGGTGATTTTGTAAAACCGAAGAAAGTTCAGAAACTTCGTCGTCATCGATTGCGTCTAACAAGTAATCTTTGATTTCATCCATGTCGTGCCGCTGATTTACAGGAAAGAAAGAGAAGAAAGAAAGAAATAAAAAGGGAAGAGACTTGTCGAATAACAACAGAGAAAAAAGGGATTTATTTATTTATTTTTATCGGTGTTTTCAACTTATCACACACTGACTAAAAAGAAAATTATCCTGCAACCCCAAAATAAACCCCATCTATGACTGATAAAATAAAAAGGGTGTCATGTTATTCTATTTTTATTTTTTCTTCTTCCCACTCCTTGTTTTTTCTCGGGCATGTGCGACAGCGACGGCTCATTTCCTTCATCAGTGAGCTTGCATGTCAAAACTTACAAACACAGTGCGACTCCAATGCAAGTGAGTATTTCAGAGCAGATTGTCAAGGGTATTTCCGATGGTGTTCTCTGTAAACGACACCGACGCAAAGTCGACCAGTTTTTGAAGGATGTGCAGGATTTTCGCAATGGAACTCTCCTCGTATCCGTGTTCAACGGCTCATCGCTGGAAAAGGTGCCTGTCAGTGTTTACTACGCCAAATACTACAAAGCACAATGATCGATTAAAAATAGAAAAATGTGTGTGATAATAATAAAACCTTGTCATTCTACTTTTCTTTCTTTCTTTCTTTTTTTTCTTTCTCTCTCCCCTCTCTCCACACGCACGCTATCACCACCAAGATGAACGAAGAAGAGATTCCTGAGACTGTACCAATGACCACACAAGAAATAGCCTTCCTGGATGCAGTCAAAACTGCTAGTGATGAAAACATTGTCTTGATGAAAACTATTTTGAGAGAAAATCCCGACTTTAATCTGAAAGACAGATTCGGCGAACGGAATTTCAAGAAATATGGCTATCTGCACGCGGCTGTGTACAATGGAAACCTGGAGGCAGCGCGCTTCCTCTTGACCCTCTCCGGCATCGATCCCAACGCGAAGAATGAACGTATGCAAACGGCGCTTCATACTTCGTGCATGGTAATTTCCGCCAGTGACACAGTTAAACGTGCCATGATAGAATTGTTATTATCAAACAAGAGAGTGGATGCGGGGATTGTCGACAAAAAAGGTCTCACCGCATTTATGTACGCGGTCAAAACAATGAAACTAGAATTTGTAATGCAGTTCGTGCACCACAAAAATTTCTATGACCTGAATCCGTTTACAAAGGGAGATCATGAATTTAAAAATTGGTCGAGACACCCTTCTCTCGTAAACATGTCTGCATTGGAATGTGCGTGGTTTAGTTCATGCAAAAATGATGATAAGACCTCAAACAGTATGCTCGTTTTGATAAAACAGCTATACGAGCGCCCCATTTCCATCAGACACTATTGCAGAATGAAAATCCGATTCAATGCATCCGTTATAGCAGATACATTTTCACTTGTCGTCTTCTTCTGCGACGGGTTCGTCAAAACAACGAAGATTGTGAATGAAACCACCTTTCGGGAAATGAAGATCATGAGATTCTTCACCATAGCGTCCAGACTTCCGATTGAGTTGCAGATGCTGCTTTGTAATCGCACCCATGACTCGGTAAAAGATACTGTGTTGACAGAGGTATCAGAAGGTGCACTGCAATCACTTGCTCATGAATTCAAGAAAGGGGATAATTGACGAGTTTGTGATTGCTTGTTATAAATAGACAAAAAGTGATACCTTGGGGGGTTTTGTATTTTCTTTTTTCCGTCCTTCTCTCCTCTCTCTCCATTTCCCCTCTCGTCCTTTTCTGTCTGAAAAAAATCATGAACCGCACCCACAAAGACCGTGACGATCTTGCTATCGAAGACAATATCAATAGGTTCAAGAATGTGACTGTTGCAGGATCAGTCATCTCTGCCGCGTCCATCGGATACATCATTGTGCATTACATTCCAGAGATCCTCGCTTTCGTCGGTCCTTTCTGGCTTCAAATTATGTTCTACTCAACTTGCATCTGTTGGATCGCTCTCTGTCATTTTTTCATCAGAGTCACTCGTGTGTACACAGAAAGTGAACCACATGTTGTGCGCTTTGATCCACGAGCTGCCATCTTTGCCTTCTTCCCTGTTGTGGCGATGGCAAGTGGATACTCTTACACTGCGTACTCGTATTTAGGAATTTCTGGGTTGGATGCCTGCAAGATTACCTCCACTATGGCCACAATGACATTCATTTACGCAACTCTCGCATTCAAACACCAAATCTTTGGTTACATGACAATCATCACACTCATTGGATTGTGTACTTTATATTCTCCTAAAACCGACACATTCTTGGATGCCGTGACATTTGGATTAGATAAAGCATCCGTAGTCAGATATCACTCTGTGTTTTCTTTTTGTGTGGTGATTGCTGGAAAGATTTCGAATGACCTCTGGCCTAGATCATCTGCAATGTTTTTCAAGGATGCATCCAGGCATATCGGACTTCTCAATTTCTACTTGAGCATGCTCTGGATTTCCATCTTTATTTCAAACTCAGACTATGACATTTACTGGGTCCTTCACATGATTTGGGTGTTTGGGTCAATGCTTCTTCTCATCTATTTCGACATCTCTATTCGAGTAGGGTGGCTTTACTTTATTTCGCAAATCATGCTACTTCTCGCATCATGCAGAAACTTTAATGGGATTCAGAATGCTATCATCGGTTTGATAGTGGGAGTATTCTTTATGTTCTTTGGACAGCACTTTGCCACCCTCTTCGAGAAGAAAAAACAAGATGAGACTGTGAAACTAGATGCATCCAAACAAAAACAATGATTACAAATAAAGAAGACATTCTTTTTTTATTTTGTCATAAACAATAACAACAACAATAAAAAAAGAATGCATCATCATAATTTTTGTGACTGCTTTTTTAAAAAATGACTGCTTTTTCAAGTGTGACTGCTTTTTTATTTTTTTTTGTGGGATATAAATACACCACAAGGGAAAATGCATCTACCCCCAAAAAATTTTTTAATTTGAATGTCTTCGTTTTTCGCCTCTTTCTTTTTTTCTCTTCGAACTAAAAAACTCGAAAATGTTGTCTTCATTTTGCCCGAAATCGCTGTTATGTTATTTGGATGCGAAAGACAAAAAGGACAAAGGTCTTAAATGCGACGACGACGATTGGAAACCTCACCTGTATTATCAATATCCAGACAGTGATGTGGAAGAAGATGATGATGAATACGAAGACATTGGACTAGAATCCAATGATCCAAACAGGGAAGACGATAGCAGGATGTACGATCTTGTCGTTTCTATTCAAGAAAATCGTCAAAAAACAGCCAAGAAAATTCTTGCCACCGACAAACATCACCCTCTCAAAATCAACGAAACTTTTGATGGTTTAGGTGATATTAATTTCACTGCCCTTCATTACGCCGTTCGCCACTCGCTGCCCTCTATCGTGTCCATCATCCTTGCCCATCCTGATGTCGATGTAAATATGGCTGATAGCAACAACGCGACAGCCCTATTTGATGCGTGTTCTGAAACAAAGGATGATGACCCTGGCATGCTCATCATCCTTTTGTCAGACCCACGAGTCAGAGTCGACATAGTCGAAACATGGGATAACCTCAACATCCTTTGTAGAACTGCATGTGTCGGTGATGAAGCAATCCACCAATTGCAAGCGATGGTTGCTTATCGTTCTTATGATGAACTAGGAATAGACAAACGTGCGAATTTCCATGATTTTCTCTCTCGTGAAATTACAAATGAGCCCATTACAGTTTTAGAAATGGCTCGATATTGTAAATTCAATGGCCTGGTAAACTTTTTCGAGAAGTGCAAGACATACCCTTTGCAAACCAAACACGAGTGCGAAGTATTATACAAACTTTCAGATGCATTGTCTACTCAGATCTACGCAACGGTGGTTTTGGCATCGGATGGATATTTAAAAATCAACCCACCACTCACCGAAAAAGAATGTGACACTGTACGTTTCTTGAAAATGGCAACTCGGCTCCCACTCGAACTTCAGATGATTTTGTGCAACAGGATGTTTGGCATCAACAAAGACACTATCACTTCCAAACATTCATTTCCTGCGTTCTGTTATCTTGCTTCGTTGTATCCTGAAAAAAAAATAAAAAGTGAGGTTTTGTGACAAATTTCTCATTCTTCTCCTTATTTTTCTCACTCTCTTTTTTTTCTTTTCTTGCAAAAAATGAGCGAAGGCGTGATCAAACCTACATTCTGTGCAACCGAAGAAATGAATGACTTCTACACCAAAGCCAAAGAGCACAATGCGATCGTTCAACCCTTGTTGCTTGCTTATATGGACAAGTTGCGCAAAGTTCTTGGCCCACAGATAGATTTGGTTGATATGGGCCACAGAGCCTTCACCTGGAAACCAGCAACCAACAGTCCTGGCACACTCTTTCAGATTGCTATGATTCCAGCCAGTGGAGTGACCTTTGAGAAAGCATTCATAGAAACTTCCAGGAACTACATAGATTGGGGAAATCAACATTTTGGAATTCTTGGTGCGCCACCTCTTCAAGTAACACAGGAAAAGATTTACTACTTCGGTTTCTTCGACAGGATAAAAGAAAACCCAGATGTCAAGATGAATTTCATGTTATATTTCATTTCAAAGGGGAAGAACGATGCAGACAAAGCAGCACATTTAAAACTTGTGGATGATGGTTCTGAAGATCGTCTGGTCAAGTGTTGTTGGGCGATGAAACAAAAACAAGACAATGCTTATGTTATTTTTAATTGAGTTGTTCTTTTTTTCAAAATAAAAAAAAATAAAAACAAAAAATGAAAAAAAAATAAAAACCCCTTCGCTGATCCTTTTTTCAGAATGACTGAATCTTTCTATGTCGTGCCAGATCTTACTCCAAAAGAACCTTCACAAAACACATTTAATGTGATTGACATGACACAAAGAATTCTTTACACTTTCGAGAGAGTGTGTCTTTTCAATCACAGGGGTGAAGTGGTTCATGTAAATGAACATGTCAGTAAAATGACACCTTTGAATAAGTCAAAACAGTTTGATGTTATTTCTGAAATCACTGCACTCATGATCATAGATCGCAGAAAAAGAGAAGAAGATATGAAAAGAGCCGGAGCAAATAAGCGTTTACGATTATTTTCAGAAGAAATGCATTGTAACATTGTGCTGCTTGTGGATATTTTGCTAGAGAGACATGTTACAGAAGCCAATATTTCAGTGTTGATGACTGAGATGAAGAAAACGCGAGAGCAAGCAATAGAATCACTCTTGAAAAATAATGGAGATGTTGAGCTGGTTTTGCAATCAAAAATAAAATAATTTTATTTTTTAATTGAAAATGGACCTTTCTCTTCTCTCCTCTCTCTTTTTTTTCCTTTCTTTCTCTCTCGGTTTTTTTGTTAGCTATCATGTCTGATGACCAAGCAGAAATCATCTACGAGCGTATTCCAGCCTGGAAAGATTCTAGGACAGAGGAAGAAAAAAGAAGAGGAGAGTTTCACGATGTCGATGTTATCATAAGAGCCAAAACATGGAAAGTGAGCAGTCTTTCACTGGATGAGATGATTTCACACTGGATACATAAAGAAGGGTCTTCAGAGGATATCTCCATAAAATATGGAAAACAACTCGATTTTGAGAG
>Ga0302309_10002719_pt1 | contig 14385 bp, 10 predicted proteins | sample III_Palsa_N1_1_FD_200453 | JGI IMG/M metagenome (GOLD analysis project Ga0302309, IMG submission 200453) | Peat permafrost microbial communities from Stordalen Mire near Abisko, Sweden - III_Palsa_N1_1 | ecosystem: Environmental > Terrestrial > Soil > Palsa > Peat permafrost | place: Sweden... | reverse complement strand
GAGGAGCAATCGGAATTTCATATCAATAAATCAATTAGTTTAATTGATATGCTTTTACGATAAGAAATTAATAATGTTTAATTATTATGAAATATTTTATATTATAATTAAATTTTATTAGTGCAGAAAATGCGTGTAAGCAAAAAAACCGCTCGGTTGAAGCGGTTTTTTTTGTTTTAATTTTAATTAGCGCCTTATATAATTGCCGCTTAGCAGGTCAACCAGGTAAACGTTACCATTTAAGGTAAGCGTAGCGGTATTGCCGCCGGTAAACACCAATGTACCGGTATAGCTAAATGAGCCATGTTTAGGCGTGCTGCCACTAACCGCGATGGTTGCCGAACCGCTTTTAATTACGCGCAGCGGCCTGCTTATGGTTAAATTGCTGATCACAATATCAACGCTGCTGCTGCCGGAGTATGTGGTATCGGCCTTGGATTGAAATGAGCCGCTGCTTTTGTACTCGCCATTCACCACATAAGCGGTTGAGCTTTTACCCAAACCTGAAACGGTGAAGATAGAACTACCCGAATTTGATGAGGAAAGGTTAGGGCCATTAAAGCTTCCGCTGTATATCAGGCTGCTGGCAACGCTGTACTTGTTAGTTGTTGAAGTATCGTTGCAATTTAAGGTATAGCTATATTTTGATTTATAGCTGTAAGTAGTTGTAGCGCCTGTGGCACTGGTACGCGATACGCTATCGGCCCAGGTGGTACCGCAAAGAGTATCGGTGTTTATTTTAAACTGCGCGTCGATAGTAAAATCGCCTATCATATTAACCGCGCCATTTGAATTTACCGCAAGGGAACTGGTCACCAAACTAGCAGCCTGATCCGTAGGGTCGGTAGGCACATTTATTACATGGGGACCATTATTTTTAGTACACGCCGCAACACCCAGCATCAGCAGCATTACAAAGGATAATTTTAATGTTTTCATGATCATAAAAAGTATTAATTGTTCATAATGTGGTGTTTTGATTAATAAAAATTTAAAAGGTTTAATTTGTGTGTGAATTTTTACAATAAAGGTGGGTTTTAACCGCAGAGAACACGGCGGTTTAATGAGATAAAATAAACACGCCGTATATAAAACTTAGTTTGAATGCAGTATTTTTTTTAATCACAGGAGTTCACAAAGAAAAAACACGGAGAAGGCACAGAGGCCTTGTTATCCAATAATTGAGTTTTAATTCGGGATATTAACTTAGTTTAAAAAACTTCGGTAAGTTTTAAATTAAGAATTTCAAAACCATCCATCTCTGTGAAACCTCTGTGTTCCCAGTTGTTAAAAATAGAAAGTGGTTAAAAATGGAAATTAGATATATCCATAGTAACAGGTAATAACTTTTTCCTTTCGGTAAAATTTGTTAACTATTGATGCGTTACATCGCGTTACACCCGTTACATGTAACACCCCTGGCATCTTGGATTTGTGGTTAAATTTGATCCAATAAAAAGAGCCGCCCTGTTTTACCGGGGCGGCTCTTTAACAAATCGTTTTCTGATTAATTATCCTGCAATACCATCCAAATGACTAATGTCATCGGCAGTAAGCTCAACATCAACTAATTTCAGGTTTTCTTCCAGGTGATCAACGCTTGATGTCCCGGGGATCAGCAATATGTTATCGGCATGGTGCAGCAGCCAGCTTAGAGCCACCTGGTAAACGGTCGCGCTGTGCTTATCTGCAACTTGTTTCAGTTTTTCCTGGCTGGCCACATTGGCGGCGTTCAGCGGGAACCAGGGGATAAAAGCGATATCGTTTTCTTTAGTGAACTGCAATACCGGCTCCCATTTGCGGTTATCCACACTGTACATATTTTGTACCGATACCACCTCGAAAAATTCCTGCGCTTTTTTAATATCAGCCACACTTACTTCGGATAGGCCGATGTGTTTGATCTTGCCCTCCTGCTGTGCTTTTTGCAAAAACTCGAAGGTTTTTTCAGCCGGAACTTTTGGATCGATGCGGTGCAACTGGTACAGATCGATCTGCTCCAGTTTAAGGCGTTTTAAGCTGCCTTCCAAAGCCTTTTTTAAATGATCCGGGTGCCCGTTAACCGGCCATTGATCGGGGCCGGTACGTTCCAGTCCGCCTTTGGTAGCTATTACCAGTCCGTCTTTATAAGGGTAAAGCGCTTCGGCTATGAGTTCTTCCGAAACATAAGGCCCATAACTATCAGCCGTATCAATAAAATTTATGCCCAGCTCCACAGCACGTTTTAACACACGAATGGCTTCGTCTTTATCCTTAGGCGGGCCCCAAATGCCTTTGCCGGTTATACGCATGGCACCGTAACCAACGCGGTTAACGGTAAGGTTGCCACCTAAATTGAATGTTTTTTGATAAGAAATTGTTGTATCGCTCATAACATTATCATTTTTAATATTTAACTCAATTTTAGGGGATTTGTTCTGCAATAAAACAACGGGAATGTCATAATGGAAAAGAATCAGGAGGCAAGAGCCAGGATGTAAGAATCAAGATGTACTAGTTGGCAATGCGATTTATCCTGACTCCTGACTCTTTTTTCTTGATTCTTACATCCTGGCTCTTGACTCTTCTTCCCGGTTCTTAATAAAATGGTATATTGCCCTAAAATAAACCAATCATGAACGAGCAAAATTATGCCAATCACCGGCGATTTTCCAAAGGGTACCATTATGTATTGAGTTGCTTATTAATTATAGGCGCGGTAGTTTCCATCATCAATATATTCAGGCACATGCCCGATGATGGCGGCTTTGTAAGTTCGGTATTGATACTGTTACTGTTCATTTGCGCCTTTTTGATCGCCAGCTTTGTACGAACGTTCCCCCTGAAGGCTCAGGACAGGGCCATTCGCGCCGAACAGGGCCTGCGGTATTTTATACTCACCCGCAAACCTATCGACAGCCGTATTACCATACAGCAAATTGCCGCCCTGCGTTTTGCGGCGGATGATGAGTTTATACCATTAGTGGATAGGGCAGTTGCTGAAAGTCTTTCGCCTGATGATATTAAGAAATCCATCAAAAACTGGAAAAGCGATACGCACCGGGTATAATATTTGTGGAAATAGCTGAATGAAGCTGGAAAAACGTGATTATGATGCGGTAATTGTAGGCTCCGGCCCTAACGGGCTGGCGGCGGCTATCGCGCTGCAACAAACCGGGCTGTCGGTTTTATTGCTGGAGGCCAAAGCTGAAATCGGCGGTGGCATGCGTTCGGCAGAACTGACCCTGCCGGGCTTTATTCATGATGTTTGCTCGGCTATTCATCCGCTGGCCGCCGCGTCGCCTTTTTTTGAAACATTGCCGCTCGCGGCACATGGCCTGGAATACATCTATCCCGGTTTGGCCGCCGCGCACCCGCTGAATAATGGCAACGCCGCCGTACTCGAACAATCAGTTGAGTTAACCGCCCAATTATTAGGTGCCGATGAGCAAGCTTATCTAAAGCTAATGCAACCCGTACTAAACGACTGGCCACAAATTGCTCCTGATGTGCTCGGCCCGTTGCATTTTCCTAAACATCCGCTGGCTATGGCCCGCTTTGGTTTTCCGGCTTTAACATCGCTCGCTCATTTAGCCAAACGCTTTAAAACCACCCAGGCACAGGCACTGTTGGCAGGTATGGGCGCTCACTCCATGCAGCCGCTATCAAACATGGCCACATCGGCCATAGCGCTGGTTTTAATGGCATCAGGGCACCTGAAAGGCTGGCCCATACCCAAAGGTGGTTCAAATAAAATTGCCAGTGCCCTGGCTTCTTATTTTGTATCGATAGGCGGGAAGATAGAAACCAATACTTATATCAGTTCATTAGCGCAATTGCCATCGGCTCACGCGGTTTTGTTTGATGTTTCGCCAAAACAACTGTTGCAGATAGCCGGGCACCAATTCTCATCCATTTACAAATGGCAATTGGAGCGTTACCGCTACGGCATGGGCGTTTTTAAGGTAGACTGGGCCCTGGATGGCCCCATACCATTCACAGCCGCAGATTGCACTAAGGCCGGCACCATACACATTGGCAATACCCTGGCAGAAATAGCCACCGCCGAGCAGCAAACCTGGGACGGCCTACACCCCGAAAAACCTTTCGTATTATTGGCGCAACAAAGCCTGTTTGATAACACCCGCGCGCCCAAAGGCAAACATACCGGCTGGGCTTATTGCCATGTACCCAACGGATCGACTGTAGATATGACCGATGCCATTGAAAAACAAATTGAGCGTTTCGCGCCAGGTTTCAGAGACAGGATTTTGGCCAAACATACCATGAACACCGCTCAGGTAGAAGAATACAACCCCAACTACATCGGCGGCGATATTAATAGCGGCGTTATTGATATTGGCCAGTTATTTACCCGGCCCGCGTTGCGCTGGTCGCCCTATAAAACATCGGCTAAAGGAATTTATATCTGTTCGGCCTCCACACCACCCGGCGGCGGCGTACATGGCATGTGCGGCTATAACGCGGCAAAAAGAGTTTTGAAGGATATATTTGGTGATTAGTCATTGTGTCATTAGTAAAATCCAAAAATCATCAGCGCAATCATTTAATCATTCTAATCAACGGTTCAGATTATTTTACTATTTTACCCCTGTTAAAACTGTTCATACTTTATGGATAAAGGACGTTTAGAAGCATTCAGCGATGGGGTAATAGCTATTATCATCACCATTATGGTGCTGGAAATAAAAATGCCGGGGCCGCATCATGATACATTGGAATCGCTTAGGCCGCTTTTTCCTATCTTTATCAGCTACGTTATCAGTTTTGTGTATGTAGGCATTTACTGGAACAACCATCATCACATGATGCAGGTGGTAAATTCGGTAAATGGCGCTGTACTTTGGGCAAACCTGCATTTATTATTCTGGCTCTCGCTGGTGCCGCTGGTAACCGAATGGATGGGCGAAAATAATTTTACTAAATGGCCAACCATATTGTACGGCGTATCATTAATTATGTGTGCCGTGGCTTATACCATTTTGGCTATATTACTGATAAGGCACGAGGGCAAAAATTCCCTGCTGGCCGAAGCGGTTGGTAAAGACTGGAAAGGAAGATTATCCATAGTGATATATGCAATTGCCATTGCTTTGGCCTTTGTAAACCCTTGTATAAGCTTTTCGCTTTACGCGGTTGTAGCCTGTATCTGGTTTATCCCCGACAGGCGGATTGAAAAGAAAGTGATGCAGGAGGAAACAGGAAAGATATAATATGAAAAAATTAGATAATAAAGTAGTTTTTATAACCGGGGGTAATTCGGGAATAGGGCAGGCCTGCGCTTTTGAGGCGGCAAAGGAGGGTGCGGTAGTTATAGTTGGCGATCTGCCCTCGGTTGATCATACCGACACTATGAATGAGCTGAAAAGCCTGGGTGCCGAATGCCTGTTTGTTCCGCTTGATGTTACTGATGTGGAAAGTGTAAAAAGCGCCATAAATACCATTGTTGAAAAATACGGCAGGCTTGATGTTGCCCTCAACAACGCGGGCGTAGCGGGAGCCTATAGCGGCATACATGATATGGAAGAGGCCGATTGGGACAGGGTGATCAAAACCAACCTCACCGGCCAGTTTTACTGTATTAAATACGAACTGCAACAGTTTTTAAAGCAGGGCGGCGGAGTTATCGTGAACATGGCCTCCATGGCTGGCTTGTATGCCGAACATGGTTTGGTATCGTACACGGCATCTAAACATGGGCTAATAGGCATCACCAAAAACATAGCGCGGCAGTATGGCGATAAGAATATACGAGCCAATGCGCTTTGCCCTTATTATGTTGATACGCCTTTGATAAAAAGTGCGCCGCCCATAAAAAAGCGCATCTGGGCCGAGAAAACCCCGGCGAAACGCCTGGCCTATCCGCAGGAAATTGGCAGGGCCTTTATTTATTTCGCTTCGGATGACTCGGCCTATTGCAACGGTACACATTTGGTGATAGACGGCGGCGCGGCTTGTTAGTTTGATGCATGTAACGTTCTTGTATCGCTCATTCAGCTTAAAATTTTACTCACCGATATTTTAGCCGATTTAATCGGTACATTTTTTACTTATAACCAGCTAATTTTTTAACTTTCAGCTTTGTAAGCCTTATTGAATGCTGAAACAAATACATTCACACCAATTTAATACCGGCAAATTATTTTTTAGGCAATGTTGCGTTAAAATAAGGCGCGTAATAATTGCTGGCATTTTCTTGTTTTCCTGTTTACACGCGTCCGCCGAAGGCAGTAAAGAGCTTACCGCGCATGGTGGCAACAGGGCTTACCTTTTTTCAAGCACATTAGGCAATTCGTCCTTTCCCTTTCCAACGCTGGGCACCATGAAGGTATACGTAAAGGTTGGCGAAACTATTAACGTAGGCTCCAGCGCGCAAGGCTTCGGCGCCGGAACCATTAACCTGCGCGCTCCCGATGGCTCAACTTATACCAGCGGCAGCTCGGCAACTGTCGGCCTTATCACTAATCGCAGCCAGGAAGTAGCCGGTCCGCTGCCTAATACCGGCGGTTACACACCATATACTGTAACCGTAAAAGCAGGGCAGGCAGGGGTTTGGGAGGTCGACTTTGTTTCGCAATCCAACGGTGTAGATCTGGGTTCAAACCCCGATCCCATAGCATCAGGTTCTGATTGGGCACAGCCCGAAGGCATTTATATTACAGCTTTTGATGTATCGGTAAGGGATGTTACTAACTCCCATTTTTTAACCGGGCGGGTGTTCACCAACGTATATTCGGGCATATTAGGCACGTTTAACGTTGGGTTTAATGGTATTTTTTATGTGCTGACAAAAGATGGCTATCAATACACCCTCAATAATAACGGCCAGGCGGGCAACGGCTTTACCTTTTTTGTAAATAACAAGGGTTTCAGAACTGCAGCGGGTGCGGCATCATACCTTAGCGTGGATGATATCGACAGTCCTGATGTGCAGGACCCGCGTGCTGAAGATACACAGTCGGACATCACCCAAAAGATATTTTTCAATACACCGGCGGCGGATTTGCCCGCTTCGGCAAATACGCCAGGCGCAGGTACCACCTGGCTGCTGAATACACCCGTAGCGCCTACCATAAACAATATAACCTATACCGGGATTGAAGGCACCAGCCAAAGGGCGGGCACCAATCCTTTAGGCTTAAATTTTTCATTCACCGCAAGCGGCAGCGGTACCTACACCATATTGATAGATGTAAATAACAATGGCGCTTTTACCGATCCCATTGATCGTAAACTTACCGGAACGGTTAATGTGGGTACCAACAAGGTATACTGGAATGGTTTAGATGGGCTGAACAATAAAGTACCTGCCGACCCGGTTAAACCCTACAAGGTTAATATAACCATTACAACCACGGCAGGCGAGGTGCATTTCCCGTTTTTTGATGTGGAGCGGAATGTTTACGGTATCATACTTACCCGTACAAATGGTAGCGGCGCGCCCGATAATATTATTTATTGGGACGATACCCCGGTAACGGTAGTGGGCACACCGCCAAACCCCATAAAAAACTTAACAGGCATAAGCAGCGTAACCAACGGCCACAAATGGGGCACCCCTACAACCGATCCTGATGATGATAATGATTTTGGCAATAATAAAGGTATTGATACCTGGGCCTATATTCACACCGCGCCAATAGTTAGTTCCCTGGATGTTAGTTTACAGCAGGCTGACCTGGAAGTAGATACCATAACCGCCAATACCGGTTGCGCGGGGCAGCAGGTGGTATTCAATATCACCGTAAAAAATAACGGGCCGAGCGATGTATCCGGCGCCAAATTCCAGTTTAACTTCTCGGCTGATATTGTTGATATTGTAGCCAATAGTAAAGCCTCCACGGGTGTTTCATCCGTGTCCGAGCCATCTACCACCGCTACCGCTTATAGTACAAGTATTGATATGGCTAATGGAGCGGTTCGCACGTTTACTATAAGCGGTAAAGTGGCCATATCATCTACCGGGAGCTTCGCTGTTTCGGCCAGTATGCTGCGCCCGGCAGATGTTACCGACCCGGATGCTACCCACCCGGATACTATCCCGCCAACAGACCCAACGCTTGAATGTAACGCGCTGCCATCCGGGCCGGGATGTAATAATATTAAAACCATCACTGTCAGTTTTACAACCGCGCCCGATGCCGGGCCCGATCAAACGGTATATCAGTACGCCACAGCTACCCTGGCAGCCACAGGCTTAGGCACCTGGGCAGAAGCAGGTAGCGACGCGGTTACCGCAACTATAACCGATCCCGGTAGCCCCTCAACCACTATTACGGGTTTAAATACTTTGGGTATTTATCATTTTCTGTTCACCAATTCAAATGGCTGCGCCGATACGGTAGCGATAAATGTGGTGGCGCCTGATATGGTGATCCCTAATATATTTACACCTAATAATGATGGTAAGAATGATGATTTTGTAATTAAGGACCTGGAAAGCTACCCGAGATCGCAGCTGCTAATTTTTAACCGCTGGGGCAACGAGGTTTATCGGGCCGATAATTATTTGAATAACTGGAACGGCAGCGGCCTTGCCGAAGGAACCTATTATTATGTGCTGAACAGGCGCGAACGTTCGGGCAGTATTACCACTTTTAAGGGTTGGGTATATTTAAAACGCACTAAATAATGAGCAACTATAAACTATATATTTTGCTGCCGGTAATGCTTTCATTCATAATGAAGGCTAATGGGCAGCAAACCATACAGTTTAGCCAGTATGAGTTTAACGGGATGGCATTAAACCCGGCATACGCGGGTTACAAAGAGGATATGACACTGAACCTAAGCAGCCGAATACAATGGCTGGGCATTAATGATGCCCCGCAAACAACTACGGCCTCGGTGGATGGGGCGCTGGGCAGCAATAAAAACGTTGGCCTGGGTTTGCTGGCAACGCTCGACCAGTTAGGCCCCGAGAGTACCTCATCAATATATGCCAATTATGCTTACCGCTTGCGGTTGGATGAACTTGATACCAAACGACTAAGCTTTGGAATTGCCTTTGGAGCCATACAATACAGCCTGGATGGTTCCAAATTTAACGCTACCGATGCCGGCGATGGCAGCGTTCCAACCGGCATGGTAAGCAAGCTTACGCCCGATTTTCGTTTCGGCGTATATTATTACTCGCCCAATGTTTATTTTGGCGCATCGGTATTTAATTTACTTACCGGCACAACCAGCGCGGTTGATAACACCGGTATTGTACAACAGGTACGCACTTTTTATTTAACAGCGGGCACCATATTGCCTTTGGCCGATGAACTGGATATTAAGCCATCGGTTATGATAAAGGAGGATTTTAAGGGCCCAACCAATATCGACCTAAGTACTTACCTGGTATTTAACAAATTGCTTTGGCTCGGCGCGTCGTATCGCACCGGGGTATCGGTTTGGAACAGTAATCTGCAAAGTGAACTGGATGAGCAGGATGCCATAGCGGCTATCCTGGAGTTTTACATCAACCCAAATTTCAGGGTAGGTTATTCGTTTGATTTTACGCTGAGCAAACTGGCCAGTTACCAGAACGGCACCCACGAGCTTTCGTTAAGCATAACATTTCCAAACAAAAAGCAGCGGGTGGTTAGTCCGCGATATTTTTAAAAAAAATGAAGAGATTGGTATTGATAGGCTTATTGGCAATGGCATTGGTTAACCAAACCAGCGCTCAGGAACAACTCAGCCTTAAACAACAAGCCGATCAGTATTTTGAACGATACGAGTATTTCAAAAGCATCGGCCTGTACCTCAAAATCGCCAATAAAAACCATCCCGAGATACAGGTGATGGAGCGTTTGGCAGATTGCTATCGCAACATCAACCAATACCAGGATGCTGAAATATGGTACGCGAAGGCGGTAGCAGATACCAAAGCCAGCAAAATAAGCCATTATTATTACGCCGGAGTTTTGCTGCGCGATGGAAAATTTGACCAGGCTAAAGCGCAATATAAAATATACTTTGCAAATGACCCGGCCGGCCTTGCGCTTAAACTTTCCGATTGCGATTCAGCAATATTATGGATGCGGCAACCAACACATTATCAAATAAAAAATGAAACGGGATTAAATACCCAATATTCCGATTGGGGCTTGAATTATGATGGCAAAACAGGTTTGATTTTTACATCCGACCGCTTTACAGGCGATGATAATACCGATAACCGCACCGGGAATAGCTGGTTTAAAATGTACCGCCAGGATTTGAAAAGCGGCGATATTCAGCAATTATCATTCAGTAATGAAAGCAATGAGAATTTTGAAGGCGATTACCATATAGGCCCCATGGCATTAAACGCCGCCGGGGATACCGCCTATATAACAGTTACTACCGGGATCGCTAAAAATAGGATCACTTTGGATAAGGATGTAAAAGGCAACCAGCGTTTATACACCCGGCGTTTACAATTGCTTATCGCCAAAAAAAGTAATGATCAATGGGTGATAACAGGCAGTTTTCCTTATAATAACATACAGCAATATTCGGTAAGCAGCGCGGCTTTATCAAGGGATGGCAGGCTGCTCTATTTTACATCGGATATGCCCGGCAGCCAGGGTAAAACGGATATTTGGTACTGCCAGAAACTTGCCGACGGCACCTGGGGAAAGCCGGTAAACTGCGGCAATGTTATCAATACTAAGGATGCGGAAGATTTCCCCTGCATGGCGGATAACGGCGACCTGTATTTTGCATCGAAAGGCTTACCAGGCATGGGCGGTTACGATATTTACAGGGCCAAAGGCGAAAAGGATAAATGGACTACGCCCGAAGATCTGAAATATCCCATAAACTCTACCAGCGATGATTTTTACCTGGTTACACACGATGGTTTAAGCGGCTATCTTTCCTCAAACCGCGCGGATGGACAGGGGAATGATGATATTTATAGCTTTAGCCCCGATAAGCAGTATGCTCAGCCATTAAAACCGGTTAAAAAACCGGATGCACCTCATCAAAATGTCGCAATACCCACGCCAAATTCAGTAAATGGTTACGCGCTGAAAGTTATTTATTACGATCTGGATAAATCCAATATCCGGCCCGATGCTGTGCCCGCGCTGGATAGTTTAGCAATTATTTTAAAACAACACCCGGCGTTTAACGTTGAGGTATCATCCTACACCGATTCCCGTGCATCTGGCGGTTATAACCTCGCATTATCTAAACGCAGGGCAATAGCCGCTACTGATTATTTGATAGAAAAGGGCATCGCATCGCGAAGGATAATATATGTAGGTTACGGCAAAACAAACCTGGTAAATAAATGCGCGGATGGTGTAAATTGTACCGAAGCGGAGCATCAGCTTAACCGCAGAACGGAATTTAAACTGATTGCCAATTACACGGTACCCGGGAGTGATAAATAAATATTCTTTTGCTTGATGCCATGATGGGCTCAAATAGTATAAGATCGGGAAATTTTGTGGCCGGGTTTTTATACAACCGCGTCAGCAACCACATTAGCAGGTACGGTAAAGCAAAATTCGGTACCTACGCCTAACTGGCTGGTTACCCATATTTTACCATTGCATTTTTCAACCAGGTCCTTACAAAACAGCAGGCCCATACCTGTTCCTAATTCATGGTTTGTGCCGGATTTACTATCAACTTTGCTTTTGAAGAGTTTATTAAGCTGTTCTTCAGGAATACCCAAACCGGTGTCTTTTATTTTTATAATAATATTATTGCTGTCTTCCTGCAGGGTGGCAGATATTTGGATGGTATCGTTTTCTCTCGAAAATTTGATGGCGTTAGTAATTAAATTACGAATAACTATACGGATAGAATTCGGATCGGCCGAGGCTGTTAAATTTTCAGCAACCTCATCTATCAGCTTAATGCCTTTAGTTTGGGCCTGCTCCTGGTAGGTTTCCACCTCGTAGGCTATGGTTTCATTAATTGAAAAGCTTTTTACCGATCGTTCAAAGTTATCAACCTGGCTGTTTATCCAAAACAGGAGCGTATCCAGAAAATCCGATGTGTACTCCAGTTTTTTCAGCACATTCGGTATCATTTCTATTAATTCCTCATGGGTGATGGTATCATCCACCAACAGGCTGAATAAACCGCGTAGTGTGCTTAATGGCGCACGCAAATCATGCGCTAAAACTGATATGAGCCTGTCTTTTAATATATTAAGCTCGTTTAATTTGTATGCCTGCTCGTCGATACTGGTTTTTTGGTACAGTACTTCATGGTTTTTTTCCTCGAGCATTAAATTTATCTGTTGCTGCTTGCGCTTTTCGCGGTAATAAATAACCGAAATAATGATCATCCCCAATATAATGATGAGAAAGATGGTATTTATGAGGCGCTGGTTATGTATTTTTTGCTGATATATTAATATCTTTTCGTGCTGCTGTTGCGCCAACTGGCGCTCTTTGGCTGCAAAATTAAGCTCAAAGTTATAGGAGGTTAGCTTTTGTATGCTCTCGTTATCTTTCAATTGATTTTTGAGATCGATATATTGATTCAATAATTTATAAGCTTCCTTATATCTTCCTAAGCCCCCCAGCGTTTGGTTCAATTGCAGGGCCGCGCTTACCCTAACTGATAGGTTCCCCATTTTTAAAGCGAAAGCCTGCCCCTGCATGGCATATTTATAAGCATTTACATAGTCTTTTTGCAGATTATACACCGTTGCCAAACCTATTAACGCATAGGCATGATTATAAACAAATTTATATTTACTGGCAATTTGCAGTGAGGTATCAAGCAGGTTAACGGCCAGGGCCATTTGGTTTTTATGGGCATAGCATAAACCCAGGTCGGTATAAAGCGAGCTTAATCCATCAACATCATCCTGTTTTTTGGCAATTGTTAATGCCTTGGTCAAATGCCCGATAGATTCATTGTATTTAGCCTGGTAAAGCAGCACTTCGCCAATATTTTCATTCATGGTGCCTATGCCTTGTATATCATTTTTACTCTGCACAATAGCCAGTGCTTTTTCAAAGTAGGCAAGGGCGTTCGGATACACTTCCATGCTTTGCAGCACCACACCTATATCGTTATATATTTCGCCCGAGAGGATGGTGTAATGATTTTTAACTGCTATAAAAAGCGCTTTGTAGTAATAATCGAGCGAGTTGGATAACTGGCCCTGGGCATAATAGTTTATCCCGATGTTTTTATAAGCGTCCGTAAGGCCCTGTTCATCATTTATTTGCTTGTTTATTTGTACGGCTAAGTTTAAATAAGTTGCCGCTAAGGGATAATCGGCCAGCAAATTATACATGCGGGCATAGGATATATAAGTTGTACTAAGGCCTTTAAAATCGTGCAGTTTTTTGTAGATGAGTACTGCCGCGTCAAAATTTTCCTTCGCCTGTTCCGATTTACCGTTGGAGTAATCCACATGGCCGGTAAGCAGCAATCCATCAGCTTCGCCGGCTATGTAATGTATCTTACGGGAAAGTGCAATACTTTTTTGGCCATAATAGTAAGTGCTATCCGGGTTGGTTTGAAAATAGTCCGCAGCAAGCTTGTTCAGCTGGTTAATAGTAGCCGTATCCGGATCCTTTTGATTAATCTTGGTGTTTCCCAATAAATTTTTAATACTGTCCACATCGCCATTTCTTAATGCGGCAAACCCGGTGAGGTATAAAAATAAAAAGGTTAATGTTAACGAAAATTTCAATTTCTAATTATACGCTAGTGACTATCTAATGGGTCGGTTATACGTGAAAAGTACCAAATAATGTTTAGTTACAAATGATTAATTTATTTTTATTTAATTAATACACAACTAATATGGTCATTTTTTAATAATGGTTAATGTGAATATATATAAAGTTATTTAATAAATCACCACTTCAAAGTAACAAACCTGTTGATTATGCCCTATTATTTTCAAAATCTTAGCAGTTTTAATATACTTGTGCTATAAAGGTATTGTTACCTTTATTTTTACTTATTGCAGCTGAATATTTTAGCCGGAATATTTTTTAACTGACTCTTATTATTATATAAATCATGAAAAAATCTTTACTTACGGGTGCGTTTTTTGCATTGGTCCTGTACGCAAACGCGCAACAGGGCAAGTCATTAACCACAAAGGATTACCAGCATGCCGAAAGCTTTTTGAGTTATAATACCGAACCGCTTATTGATAACAGCAGCGTAAAACCCAACTGGCTGCCCGGCGATAAATTCTGGTATCGTAACTTAACAGCGCAGGGAAGCGAATTCATATTGGTCGACCCCGCCAAAAAGTCCCGTTCAGCAGCATTCGATCAGCAAAAACTGGCCGACGCGCTTTCCAGCGCGACAGGTGAAAAATACGATGCTAACAAACTGCCTTTCCAGGGCATCGCTTTTACACCCGATGGCAGTTCCGTCGTTTTTCGTGTTGAGGATAAACAATGGGCCTTCAATTTG
>Ga0302309_10002712_pt1 | contig 14442 bp, 11 predicted proteins | sample III_Palsa_N1_1_FD_200453 | JGI IMG/M metagenome (GOLD analysis project Ga0302309, IMG submission 200453) | Peat permafrost microbial communities from Stordalen Mire near Abisko, Sweden - III_Palsa_N1_1 | ecosystem: Environmental > Terrestrial > Soil > Palsa > Peat permafrost | place: Sweden... | reverse complement strand
TGCTACATTTGTGTGTAGTCTCTTGGTTACCAAGAGAACTCCTCCTGTCAATTAGGCTATGCATGTAGACTTCACGAACCTCTTAAGTTCTTATGTTATGTTCTTCTGCCAGAATTTTTTGGGTTGGAACGGTCCAACATTTTTGTCTGACTGTGACAGAGTTACAGCTTGAAAGTCTATCTAGTTGTAATCCTATTACAACTTGGGGTTGAAAGTTAAAAACCAAGATTTTTGTCGAGATTACCATATATGGTAGTCCGTTGAGTGGCTGAAGTAGTGTTGTGACAACATGCGTTGTTATACTCTATTTTGGGACTGACCTAATATAGACGCTACAGTATTAGTGCAGTCTCAAATAGTAAAGTTTCTGTTACTACGATGTTTGTATGTGTTCTCCTGGTCACTAGGAGAAATAACTACCTTACCTCTGTCATATCTGTGTGGAATTCCGGGATACTCCTTCTCTTCTCTTATGTTTTCCAAATTGCAACAAAGTCGCAATCGGACGAAGTTGGTGAGGTTTTTCTAGTTTTAGCCTAGTAGAGTTTGAACAAAAATGTTAGAGGTTACAAACTAGAGAAATATCGAGAATAATACATATATAGTAGATTGAAAGTAGTAAAACTAACGTTATTATAGTACAGTTTGACGTACTCTACATCAGAACCCCCTTTAATGTAAAACTACAGTGCCAATACATCTTCAAGTAGTAAAGTTTGTGTTACCATAACACTTCTGTGTATTCTCTTGGTTACTAAGAGAAATAACTACCTTACATCTACTGTATCTGTGTGGAATTCCGAGACATATCTTCTCTTCTCTTATATTTTCATGTCGTTTTTCCCGAAATTTGTTGGGTCTAGACTCCTCTAACATTTTTGTTCAGAGTCTACTAGACTAAAACTAGAAAAACCTCACCAACATCGTCCGATTGCGACAAAGTCGCAATTTGGAAAAACATAAGAGAAGAGAAGATATGTCTCGAAATTCCACACAGATACAGTAGATGTAAGGTAGTTATTTCTCTTAGTAACCAAGAGAATACATACAATAGTTATACTAATGAAAATAGTACCGGTTATAACTTCTGCACCATATCAATGATCCTTTTACAATAATTCTCTTACGAGTAAGTAAGAACATGTTGTAGTAACGTTAGTTTTACTACTTTTTAATCTACTATATATGTGTTATTTTCGATATTTCTCTAGTTTGTAACCTCTTAGGTTTTAGTTAAAACATAACTAGGCTAAAACTAGAAAAACCTCACCAACTTCGGGTAAAAACATAAGAGAAGAGAAGGGTTGTCCTGGAATTCCACACGAGGATGGTCGGGTAGGGTAGTTATTTCTCCTAGTGACTAGGAGAATACACACAATGGTCTCACTAATGAAAATAGTGTCGATTATAATTTCCACATCACATCAATGGCTTCTTTACAGTAATCCTCTTACAAGTAAAAGAGAATATATTGTAGTAACGTTAACCCTACTATTTCTTAAGTTACTACATATGGTGATCTCAACAAAAGTCTTGGTTCTTAAACCTTCAAATTGTAACCCTGTTACAACCAGAGAGAGTTTCAAACTGTGACAGAGTTACAGTCAGACAAAAAGTTGGAGGTCCACAACCATTAAAAAATTGTTGAGATCACCATATGTAGTAACTTAAGGAGTAATAGAACTAACGCTACTACAACATGTTCTCTCTTACTCTATATCGGAAACTCCTTAATGTAAGACTACACTACCAGTACACTCTCAAAAAGTAAAGTTTCCGTTACTATAACACCTGTGTGTATTCTCCTAGTCACTAGGGGAAATAACTACCTTACCTCCGACGTATCTGTGTGAAATTCTGGAACATCTCTTCTCTTATCTTATGTTTTTCCAAATTGCGACTTTGTCGCAATCGGACGAAGTCGGTAAGGTTTTTCTAGTTTTAGTCTAGTAGACTCTGAACAAAAATGTTAGAGGAGTCTAGACCCAACAAATTTCGGGTAAAAACATAAGATAAGAGAGGAAGTATTCTGGAATTCCACACAGTTATGATAGAGGTAAGATAGTTATTTCTCCTGGTAACCAAGAGAATGTATACAAAAGCCACAGTAACAAAAACTTTACTATTTGAAGATGTGCTGGCACTGTAGTCTTACATTAAAGGGATCCTAATGTAGATTGTGATAGAAGGAGTTGTTACAACATTACTTCTGGCACCCCTTAATCTGTTGTGTATATATATATACACAACAGTTTCGGTGGTTATATATCTCCAACATTTTTCTCTGACTGTGACAGAGTTACAGTTTGAAAATCCCTCTGACTGTAACCCAATTACAACTTGAGGGTTGAAGGTTAAAACCAGAAAACCATGACAAACTTACCGTGCAAGAGAAGGACTACTCCAAAAACCATCACGGGAATATTAGGTCACAAAACACATTTCTCTTAGTAGCTAGGAGAATATACATATGTATATACATATGTATATACAGGGCCTCGTGATAACAAAAAACACTAACTGGTATAATAGGGATAGGATATGATTGTTAGAGGGCGACGGAGAAAGTCACCATAGTACCAGTCTATCCACCCTGTGCTTCTAGACCAGAGTTCCCAAGATAATCACAATAACTATTAAAAAAACTCTTCTTGTGCTATAAAAGAGCAGACATGTCCGCGGACTACGTAGTGTTTAAGCTTATAGTTGTAGGTAACAGCTCAGTAGGTAAAACTAGTCTAGTTAGACAATATGTTGACGGTCACAATCGAGGATGGACGCCGACTGCCACTATCGGTGTAGACTTTTACATTAGGTGGCTACAGCTTGATGGTTACAACGTTAAGTTGCAGATCTGGGATACCGCCGGTCAGGAAAAGTATCGTGGTGTACCGGGCATCTTCTATCGGTCAGCCAACATTGTCTTCATAGTTTACGATGTCAGTCAGCCAGCCAGTCTAGAGGCAGTTAACTTCTGGTTGGAAGAGATCCACAACTTTACTAACAACGACAATGTTGTGGTTTTAGTGGCCAACAAGGTGGATATTGATGATGAGAGGGCGGTGGCTACAGCTCAAGGACGACAGCTGGCTGAGCAACATGGTTTACTATATTTCGAGACATCAACCCTGCTATCCGGACGCGAGTTAGAACATGTAATTAAGGCTGCGGTCAAACAACGACTAGACAACTGCTACTCTAACCATCCTTACAACAACAACAACAACAACAACAACAATAATAATAGTGGTCAGAATAGCAATAAAGTGCAGCTGTCATCTGAAGGTAATTCAACCGGTTACTACTGTTGTGGTTATAGAGATAGTAGACAGTAACACAACTTCATACTCAATCAATCAGTCAGTCTATACGACAAATCTTGAACTTATCTCTCAGAGAGATAAGAATATTGATAGTACAAGAGTAAGTTGAGGATGTAACTACATTTCTCCCGTAGTTCTTAACTACAAACGGAAGACGTAATCGCTATGACTAATAACGACGAGGTTGTATTTATTATCGAAATGGCTGACGGCATAGAGATGATCAAAACTTGCTGTGTACCAGTTAATATCGCTGAGCTGTTCTTGCAACAGACTCAGCTGCAGTTTCAAGCTGACCGTTATCAGCTGTATACTAGCAGCAGCCTGTTTGTTGACTTAAGGCAGCACCACCATCATAGTCCAGTTACTACCATCTTCCTAGCTGCCATTTCAAGCTTAGATCGTAGTCATCAACCACAACACTAACTTATGTGTTACTTCAAGTAATACACACAGACTACAAAGTTATCTGTTATCACCTTGTAAGATATATTGTCATAATAAAATAGCTTTGTAGTCTGACAGAGGGAAGTTGTGTAAGACAACAAAAAATAGTGTTTTGCTACTTAACAAGATATAGGATGTGAAACACAGAATTTTGTGGTTTATGTTGTTATGACAGTGATAGTTAGAGTTAAAATTACAAATCTATACTACTTCAAGTAGTACTAGTCAGGTCCATCTTCTAATAAGGAGACATTATCTCTACTATCTCAGTCAAGATCAAAATCTGTGAACAGAGTTTGAGCCATCTTAAGCTTTTCGGTCCAGTCTTGACCAGGTCCTAATTCAGGCACCAGCTGCAATAACTTGTTGACGTCAAGCTCCCAATTGTTCTCATCAGGATGAGACCAAACCTGCTTGTCTAGTGGCCGTCCTCTATCCTCATACAGTTGTGTGACATGTCTGTTAAATTGCAAGGTAGCATAATCATAATTAAGATCTATGGTAGCCAATACCTGGTTACGACGAAATAGAACTTGTGTCATAGTCTCCAGCCAATCTTCAATGAAGACATAAGCCACGAACTCACCGTTTAATAGACTACAGCCAGTCTTGTTATCAACCTTGAAGTTAGCGGTGACTTTGAAGTTGTGGAAGTCTTTCTGGTCCAACTTTGCTTGCTTGTCTGGATAGTAAAGTTCACGACAGTATTTGCCTTCCATAGTGGCTGGACCTGTTAGTTTACCATCCTCACTAATAGTAACCGACACGGTGGCTTGGATAGCACAAGAGGGCTCAATCCACTTTACTAGGTAGGTCTGTGTACCTAGCAGAGGGAAGAAAGCCTTGAAGAGGTCATAATTACGGTTGTTGTCGGCATTCGTCATGTCAACCACTACTGGTATCTTCCTGCTGTACTGATGAGTTTGGTCATCAGAACGGCTTCTGGTGTGAGCTCCGCACTGATCGTCAACTTCCATTTTTATCCTTAGCTGGTGACCTCGACGACAGAGTGATCCTTATTTATCATTTTGTGATAAATAGTCATTATAAAACAGTAGCAATGACAGAGTTGTCATCTGATCTTAGTGATGACGAACTATATCGTAGTTTCAGCTATATTCCATTAGTAGTTGATGTCAAAGATGTTAATGTCAACACTAGTAGTCGGTGTCAACAGACATTAACTGTTCCGGTGAAGAGACGAGTAACAAACAGCACAAATGAGATAACTGTAGCCGAGCAACACCGTCATAATAATCTACTAGTAGTTGACTATCTCGGGCAGCTGCTGTTGTCCGTCATTGCTCTATCTGCTGCGGCTCTTGCGACAGTGACAGTACTGTCATTGTGGTAAACAGTCTATTACCTCCCTATAATAATATTAATATTAACATTAGTAATGGTAATCATCATCACTGTTATTAAATAACCTGTTCAACAGGTTAATATAGTAGGTTTAGCTAGTATCTTAGTCTCATATCAAAGAGAAAGAAGAGGGATAGTCATCCCAGCAGAGCAATTTTTGATTTTATCTACTGGCCAAAATAAATGCAGTCTCAGCGTCAACCTAGTAGTAGTGGTGGTGGTGGTGGTAGGAGTCAGAGTCAGAGTCAGAGTCAGACTCAAAAGCAAACTCAGCAGCCGCAGTACAGCTACCACTATGAGCTGGATGTGATCAGCGACGACCCGACAGTCGAGGACCAGGTCAGCCAGTTGCTATCAGATAGGGCCAGTCAGGCTAAGTTCAGGGACTGGTCTGGTGCTGACTATAGGCTGATCTCGGTTGATGACTTCCGTAGGATAATTCAGGGTGTTGACTCCCACAACGAGGCTGACGAGGACAAGTACTTGGAGTCAGTGGCCTGGCTGTCCCACATGTTCCCCGATACTGTCTTCGACTGGCGTAGCTCTTGGTCTAACAAAGACCAGTCTGACGTGGGTGACACCACCTTCAGCTACTACTCTGGTTCAGAGATTGAGTACGATAGCTATGCCTACAACGACTTCCTGCTGTCAAAGTTGGGTGGCGACCCTGCTGGTGCACTCTACAAGGAGTTCCTGCAGCAGCAACTTGGTCACCTGAAACAGTGATGACGATGATAACTACTAGTTACTGTAGTAGTAGTAGTAGTAGTAGTAGTAGTAGTAGTAGTAGTAGTAGTAGTAGTAGTAGTAGTGGTAATAAAGAACAAGATGTGGTTGGTAAACCAGGTTTACCAAGATTGTTGTTAACATACATTGACTAACCACTACTGGTTAGAGACTACAACTATTACTATTGTTATTCGAAGTTCCATCTGTTGTTATAAATCGTGTCTTTGTAGACTCTATAGAGTTAGAGATAGCTGCTATAAGTAACAAAATTTAAAAACTGTAAAAGGTAGAAGTTTACCTACAACCTATAACTTACAACTTATTAAGTAGCTAAACTATAACATAGTAATATATCTTTGTAAGATTTGTTAAAGTTTGAACTACAAGATAATCTTGTAGTGAGATATAATATCACATCAATAGCCATAGTCAGTGATTTTGACTACTGTACCCTCTTTGTCAAGTTCTCGCCGGACGCCAATTCCGTTTCCATCGCTATCATAGACACCACAAGAATATGTCTGACTTGTTGCATTGTATTCTGTCCACAGACCAATCTTCTTACCATGATAATAGGCACCATGACTATATACTCGGCCATCTTTGTGGTAACTACAGTACTCACCATGAATTTCGTTATTGACAAAAGTTTTTTTAACATGCAATCTGCCTGCTGGCAACAAGTGACTGCCAGCAAGCATCAAATGGTCGCTTGCAGACATCACACAGTGATCTTTGGTGGTTTCATTACTACTACCACCACCACCATTATCGTTGGCATTAAGTTTATACTCGTACCATTCCATGCACAACTTTACACCATAACCCTTACTGTCAAAGCTAAAATGGCTCTCTTTATACTTAGATCCACTCGCATACCAACTAGTACAGTGGGATACACCAAAGTTGTTTTCCTCAGAAGCTGGTGTCAAGTCGACTGAGTAACAGATCTCACTCTGAATCCGATAACCATTACCATCAAAGATGGTATCTTTGACAGCATTTTTGATGACCTCAAGTCTAACGGCGTTGTGAGATTCTTGGCTTGGCTTCTTGTCATCACTGGACCTTATCTTATATCGCACTGAGAAGCTGGTACCGTAGTCATTGATCTCCCATATGTTATAGACAGTGTACAGCTTAGTAAGCTTTTTGGATCCATCAACGGTTACCACCTTGATCTCCTTGTCAAGATTGAAATCCAACCAAGTTTTGAGATAGACCGGTTGATGTCGTAAGTAATCAGGCACTTCTAGATAAGGTAGGTAGAGACACACTCTCCGTCTGATAGCATCGACATTGACAGCTTCTGTCACTTCCACGTTAATACTAAGCATCTCTCTGACGTGAGTAGCTGTCTCGGACCAGTGCTTGAGTACCACGTCAGTGACTAGCCAGGCTAGCATACAATCATCGTCCAAGAAGAGGCTGAGTTCGACTGTCACCCACAACATCTGGGTACTAACTGGTTGCTGACTATAAACAAACTTGTTACCGTTCAAGTAGCTAAGATATAGTGACCAGGCGGGAGCAAACTTGTCAGCTACGTCAAAAACATGGTCATCACCATAGCAGTCAGCCATGTGACAGTATAACTGTGACCTTCGCATGTCATCCTCAGCTACCCTAATAGCAGACTCGATTGGCTGGCTAACTAGCTTGATTAGCACCATCTGTTGTAGTCAAGTAATCTTTGTAAGAGATACTCATATTCAAAATTTTGTCATTTTAACTGCTATTCACAGAGCTGTTGTTGGGTTGATTAACAGTCTAAACACTTAACTTGTACCAGTTGATGTCTAATTCATACTACAATGATAAATGATACATCTTAGAGATGTATTGTAACCTGTCACTATGCGAAAGTAGACATAAACTCGTCGAGAGACAATGTTTGCGTTGGCCAATTTTTGACGGTGTAATCGGTGATAGTAACTGTACTCTTGTCGTGATTGAACCTTAACCACTGCCCAACTGCTGTGGTTTTGAGAATCGTGCCAGTCTCATATATTTCACCATTAATAGTGTAGGAGGTGTATAGACCGCGTCTACCAGTAGTGTAGTCACTCACGCTCTTCAGTTGTCCGGTCTCATACCAAGTTCTAAACAAGCCATGTTCCTTGCCATACTTAAAGTACTCATCCATCTGTAGCTGTCCATTGCCATACCATGACCTAGTTGGTCCATGAACCAATTTTTGTTCACGATCTAATCTTTGCCTAGCATGGTCATGGTCTGTGAATAGAATTTGGGTGTCCTGTCTCCATACCTGGTAGCTGTCATGATGTAAACTGATGCTAGTAACGACCTCTGAGCTGTCAGTACCGTTACTGGCGCGCTTGCACTGAGTAAACCATGAAATCTTGTTGCTGTCAGAAGCACAATATGAGACATTAGTAGAGTATAAGTTGTCCTCAAGTCTAAGGATCTTGTTACTCTTGCAATTGAGCCATTTCTCGGTAAAGGTAGCTCGGTATCTTAACTGTTTCGGTACTTCTGTGTATGGTAGTTGTAGACAAACTTCTTGCAACAGAGCTTCGTCAGTAATAGTCTCTTCCGATGACACAGCTATGTCTTCTACATCCGTAGTTGGTATCATGTCATCAGAAGCACCAACTACAGTTTTCAGCTGAGACCAGTGGTTACGAAGCTTAGTGACTAGGTAATCAAAGAACACCCTATCATCAAGGAACTCAGACAGTAAGAAGGCAGACTTCATTTCATCAGCGACAGGTACACGGATGTTTGAAGCAGGCTTGATGTAATTTTTATAGAGCTGTGAGGCCGCAGCAAACTTAGCAGGCAGCTCGAAGACGTAACTATCACCATACTGTGCCAACATGGTTGACAACAGATAGGAGTTACACAGTCTCTGATGATCAACATGTCTGCTGACTAACATCACACTGTTATCTGGAAATTTTACCCGTGACATCTTTTATTATTATCTGCTGCTGTTAGTAGTTAATATTTGCTCATTTCTGTTATGAGGATGATACTCTACATATATTATGGTAAAAGCTTAGAGTACTCAGCCTAGTGATTATTTTCCGGGGAACAGTCTATATGTACATATATAAGTATAAGAATATTAATGTGTGCTAACTAACTCAGTATTATACTGACTAGCTGACTCAGTATTATACTGACTAGCTGACTGGAAATTCCCCAGGTGTTGTAGTTTAAATTGCAAAAGATGACAGTCTACTATCAACTAGTCTTCGGTATACCGCTAACTGCTGATGCGCTGCGTTTACTCGTCAAACATCTACTATCTCTAACTATTGCAAAAACAAGTTTTGACTAGTACAGAGTGTGCTCTAACCAACAACTCTGCTCTAACCAACAACGACTCTACTCTAACTAATGCAGAGCTTGATAGTGAAGTTGATGGTCTGATGACCGAGTCCTGCTACTGGCTGGTCACTACTACTATCATTAGTATGTTGACTGAACACTACCCCAGTTTAACATTTCTTGAGCCTCTCGTAATTGACTGGCCTAGTGATGGTGGCAACTGTCAGGTTATCGTCGGTGTTGTAGTTAAGTCGTTCAACGCCTTTGATGATGATGACGTTGACAGAGATGCCACTGTATCAGTGCCAGTTGCTGAGTTAAGCCAAGGTCCACCAGCTGAGCTGGCTACACTAATCTCTAACTGCTTCACTGATGTACAACATAAGGTTGAAACTATTAAACGATATGATCTATACTTAAATCACACCAGTGACTGCTAACCAGTATTGTCATTAACCAGATTGATGATCCGTAGTAACTTGTATTACATGCTTCAAGAATAGACAGATGTGGTAGTGGCCGGACTAGGGTGTTGTGATAACTGATATCATATAAACTCCAATGATAAATGTCAACTATTATTCCTCATGACAACATTGCTGTAGTCAACATTTCATCAACAACGGATGTTGCTACAGCTAACTTCGAGTTTGTACTCAACGGCTCTAATGTTAACTTGGGTATAGTTACAACCTTGATTCCTGAAGTGGACGCTAGAGAGTTTCTTGATAGTAACTGTCTTAGCTACAGAGCTGTAGTAGGGTATAAGCAGGTCAACTTCATTGTCACCCTCGAACCAAGTTTTGATTTCGCTAGCTATTTAGCGCTGGTGGACCAGCTGAAGTCTCTGTCTGAGGTTTACAAACTGCTAGTATAAGTATTACATACATCTTAGAGATGTATAACTGTGACAGCTACAATGGTTTACAACAAACTTTGTAGTTATGGTAATTAGTAATCTTAGAGTCTGTTAAGAGACCGCTGACTTTTACTCAATAGCCTTGATAGGCAGACAGACTTGTTGATGGCTAATAAGATTCACGACGAGACTATCTCGTAGTAACACTAATAGTAGTAGTACAGTAAAAAGAGGGGTCAAACAAATCTCAGACAGACCCGACCATCGCTATCTATCGCTATCTATCGATAGCCGACGCTTACAATCATGGCGGACAAACTCTGACTGTGGCCCATTACAGGCGTTGTAGACTCAACGGTAGTTGTCATCTCAAGACATGATGATCAACCGCCATCTTAGAGAGACGATAATTACTACGAGTCTAATTTTATTACCGTTAAAACGAAGATTAACAGCACCTCTACAATTGGTTAACCATGTCACAAGCAGTAAACATTGATAACTTAAGACAGATAGTGGATGAGATAGCTATGATAGCAGGTGATAACCATGGTTTTATACTAGGTGGCTGTGTCAGAGACCTTATTGTTGGAGGCAAGCAACCCAAAGACGTTGACATTAACTTTCCAAATGAAGCTGATAAGGACAACTTCCTAGTCGACATACGTAGTAGGACAAGCATAAGTATTGTGGTTAAGGATTTCCATAAACTTCGTGCCTGTAACCTTTACATAACTACTGCCACCAAAGATAACTACTCTATCGCTGTTGACATTGTCATTAGGGAGAGGGTCGGAGGCTGTGAATTTTATGCCAATGGCCTCATCTACGATGGTAGAGCTGTCAAACACATCTTAGATACCGACAATAGTAACAGGGTGCTAACTGCAGCACTCGAGCAGGTTAAAGATAGGATTTTAGTGCCAACCCCTCGCTTCTACAGGGAGGCTGGTAGACAACGCAGGTACTACCGCAAACGCATCCAGAAGTTTTTGGACCGGGGCTGGCGCCTAGCCGACGACCACTTGGATGAGGTCCGAACCCTACTGGTCCAAGCCACTAGTGTGGGCAGTGGAGATCAAACAAGCAGTCTTAACAAGACTATTACAGGTAGAGATAATCTCATATTGACTTCGGCTGATAATGTTGCTGCTACAGATCTAGATCAGGCCAGGCAGTTACAAGTACAGCTCAAAACTCTCATTAATAGGTCCTGGTAGTTATCACTGCAACGATCTCTGTAAAGAATACAATTCTTCCTTATGAAGAATACAATTCTTCTGTAAAAAAAAATGGTCCTTCTGTCTGACAGAAGAACAGAGCCTTACCATTAGAAGAATATCTCTTGTCTAATTGTGAACAGTCTGGTACTGATAAATTTTTTGTTGCCATGATATCTATGTCAAAAGATGGAGGACTTATCGTTTTCAAGCTTTGAGCTGAACGACCCAACCGGTGAGATGGTTAGGTACATGACATATATTCCCAGTGATACAGCTATTAGAATACTACAGTCATATGCACTAACTTATCATATAGGTACTGGCTTCACGACACATGACCCAGTCTTCGAAATTCATTTGGCTGAGAGGTTGAGTAGTAAGTCCAGCTTAGAGCTTATCACTACCATTCAGACACTTAACACTCGGTATTACAGCAAGCTTATATCAGACAGTAATACTAGCCAGAATAACAAACCTTCACTACGATAAGGCGTTGGTTAACATAAGAAGTTGCTATTCGGCTAACCTTCACACTGTAAATTTGTTATAGTTATTAGATAACTACAACTATTAATGGAGTTAGAATTATTAGATAACTACAACTATTAATGGAGTTAGAGTTATTAGATAACTACAACTATTAATGGAGTTAGAATTATTAGATAACTACAACCGTTAATGGAGTTAGAATTATTAGATAACTACAACCGTTAATGGAGTTAGAATTATTAGATAACTACAACCGTTAATGGAGTTAGAATTATTAGATAACCATCACAGTGGTATATCATTAAACGGTACTTCTTGTGTCATGGTGACACAAGACTCAAAAACGTCCAACCAACAAAAGTAGACTCTTGCTTCTGTTAATTAGGGATCTTGAACAGACTGGGATCAAGCATAACACACATCGTAGGGAAGGAAAAAGGAGGGTTACCGTCCTCATCCCACTCTTGGGTCTGTGTATAATTGACAGGTCCGGTTGAACAGTACATGATGCAGTCAACACGTAGCTTCACGATAGCCAAGTTACGGAACTCGACGTGAGCTGTCTCATCGCGCTTCTTTCCATCAACGATGGCAGTCAACTGAACACCGTCATTGGCCATCATCCACTCGTAAAGAGGAGAACCACGTTCAAGCTTGTGCATCGTGCCAAACTCTTGGGCCAAGTAGCTATATGGCAGCTTAAGCAAGAACCTCTTGTCTGACATCAGACCAGACATGATGTCGTTGCGATTATCGTCCCATAACCCGTGAACCGAGGACCACAATTCGTGTGCTAGGAGCATGAGCTGGTCCAGGAATGCATCATTCTGACAGTACTTGAGCTCCATCTCAATCACCCGGTACAGCTTAGACATGTCGTCAATGACAAGTTCCTGGCTGACCAGGAATCTCTCGTAGACATACTTGACATCGTCAAAGTCTGACGGTATGCTGCTTGCCGAGCATACCATCTGCATGGCAGAAGCCAGATTGGAAGTTGATGTTAGGCCGCTTGTCATCATCATTGATCTCAACGCTTTGTAGTTATGAGAGAGAACGTTTTTAGTTTATCCCTACCCAACAAGAAAATCAGTTTAATAATGGTTACTGTAACGAGGTGCAGTTATACCACTATATTATAACATTAACCTCTACTGTTAGCAGAGCACGTATTAAAGTTAGAGGTTGAACTTCACTACACAACTGTTAACAGGGTTGAAGTTTTAACAATAATAGTAATAGTAATAGTAGTAATAGTAATAGTAGTAATAGTAGTAATAGTAGTAATAGTAGTAATAGTAATAGTAGTAATAGTAATAGTAGTAATAGTAGTAATAGTAATAGTAGTAATAGTAATAGTAGTAATAGTAATAGTAATAGTAGTAATAGTAGTAATAGTAATAGTAGTAATAGTAATAGTAGTAATAGTAATAGTAATAGTAGTAATAGTAATAGTAATAGTAGTAATAGTAATAGTAGTAATAGTAATAGTAGTAATAGTAATAGTAGTAATAGTAATAGTAGTAATAGTAGTAATAGTAGTAATAGTAGTAATAATAGTAAGAATTATAATGACAACAGCTATGATGACAACAGATAGTTAGTGTAACTATGACAGTCTAGATAATAGAGGTCTACTAGCTGTGACTGCTGAATAAGAATATCCCGGGACAAGCTTGGGATATAACAGGAATTAATACATCTTCAAGACGTATTAGCACTAATTGTTGATGCTGTTGTTGACGACAGTGTCAGCTGTAAGCTACCGCTCTCTCAAGGCTACTGAACCTCAGAGCTACTGAATCTCAGTGGCCGGCTGAGAGTTGCCGGCGAAGCTAGTGTAGAGCAGGGAGTCACTGGTCCAGAAGCCCGACTGACAGATGTAGTTGTAGAGAGGTGAGTTGGTGTCAACAGTAAACTCTGATGAAGCTGCCACCCAATCTTCGATTGACAGCAGTGAGGTGCCAACTAGGGCTCCAATGAAAGGGGTATGCACCTTGATGATAGAGTTGAGAAAAGCGTTGTCAGCGTGGCAGGGTCGAATGTTGCGCAAACAACGCAGCCCCTTCTGATGCCAATAGTGGATATTACTGCGTTCATACTTACCCGTCATACGCTTGTTGGGCTTGTCGAACTTGCGTGCCCGGTTGAGCAGATCCAAACTTTCTCCACCCAGTGAGATAGTCAAGGACAAGTAGGCCTCATACACTCGTGACATAGACTTCATAAACTGCACGTCACCCACTCGGCGCCACGACTCGATCAGCCACTCCTGCACCACCTCACTCTTAACTGACGACCAGTCAAGTGGTAGTTGTCTGACAATAGTCTTGTTACCATCTCTGATGGTCAGCAGCTCCTGCAGCTTGTCCTTCTGCCCGGGGTCGATACAGACATAGGCCTCGACCGCATAGTAGATGCGGAGTGAGAAGGGTGAATTGAAGTCGTTGAGGGCTGCAAGCACCGAGCCGACTTCAACCGGAGGCTTGTCCTTATTGAAGTCGTTGAGGGCTGCAAGCACCGAACCGACTTCAACCGGAGGCTTGTCCTTATTGAAGTCGTTGAGGGCTGCAAGCACCGAGCCGACTTCAACCGGAGGCTTGTCCTTATTGAAGTCGTTGAGGGCTGCAAGCACCGAGCCGACTTCAACCGGAGGCTTGTCCTTATTGAAGTCGTTGAGGGCTGCAAGCACCGAGCCGACTTCAACCGG
>Ga0302309_10002710_pt1 | contig 14447 bp, 8 predicted proteins | sample III_Palsa_N1_1_FD_200453 | JGI IMG/M metagenome (GOLD analysis project Ga0302309, IMG submission 200453) | Peat permafrost microbial communities from Stordalen Mire near Abisko, Sweden - III_Palsa_N1_1 | ecosystem: Environmental > Terrestrial > Soil > Palsa > Peat permafrost | place: Sweden... | reverse complement strand
GCTGGCGGATCAAAGTCGAGAATGCTTTCATCTGAAGCGAGCGTTTTCACTTGAATCCAAGTGTGTTCTTCTTGAAAGCAATAAGAATGAAAGAGTTGAAGAAAGATCGGGGCATAAAACTCATTGGGCAATTTGGTGAGGTCCTGGACTTTCCGCTCGAACAAAGTGTTGGTCAGATCATCCCCCAAAGGGTATTCTTGAGATTCGATGTTGCGGCGAGACGAGCGAAAGATGTCGCTTATCGAAGGTGACGTGGAAGATGCTTTGGAATCTTCGATCGGGGGATAATAATAATTCTCTGGCTTCGCCCTGCCGATTGAAACATCAGTGTACTGAGCAATGTCATAAACATTCAGAAAGGGCGTTGGCGCAGGGTCTGGTGCAACCACAGGCTGCAGTTGTTGAACTTGCGGTAAAAGGGCCGGCGCAGGTTTGTGTTGAACAATTGCGACTGGGCCATCTGTGTGTGTGTGTGTGTGTGTGTGTGTGTGTGTGTGTGTGTGTGTGTGTGTGTGTGTGTGTGTGTGTCGAACCAATTGGAGGATGGAGAGCATCGATTAAATTGCGAGACAGTGAGTCCTTTTGCCCAGGCACATGTGGTACACCCGCGGGCGCGTTCACTTTGAACATAAAAAATAAAGAACCGAAAAAGGGATTGTGGGTGCAAGAAATAACAAACAATGCAGTGCGCGTTACGTTTGCGTTTCTGTTCCTGAGACGCGCTTGGAGGCTTGGCGGGAGAAAACAAATGAGAAGCGTCCATTGTTTTTGGCTAAATCAAAAACCTAGGGTAAGAACACAATGAAACAATACGAGTCGCACCAAATTCTGCGTGAAATGCGAATGGAATAGTGCAAACGCGAAATAAATTTGAAAAAAGCCACGCGAAAGTTTTTTAAATCCAAATCAAAGTTTTTTAAATCCAAACGAATTTGAATTAAATTCCCACACATTTTTACACTGCTATGCAGGAAATTAAGGAAAAAGTTGGCGAACAAATTGTCCGGCGTGTGACAATCAATACAATTTTGCAACCTAAGGAGGAACTCAGGACCAAATTATGGCTCGAGGATCCATATCAACACTTGCAATGCGTGCTCACTATGAGCGATGGTATGAACATTCGAGTAAAAACTCCAACTGTCAATCCATTTCTCTGGTTTTCTTACCGAGCGGTTTGGAATCGAGACCGCATTTATGGCATCGTGCACAAGGCATATGAATTGGAGATTGAAACACCGCCGCTGAATCCAGATATGGCCGTGGTTTTAGCGCAACAAGCATACTTGGATAATATCGACCATCGCAAGAACTGTTACTTGGGCATAACCACGGGATTGATGTTCAATTCGCCTGCTGAACTTGCGCAAAATATCTTAACATTCAAATGCAAAGCTAGCGATTGGCGGATTGGATTACGCAGACACAAACAAATTGTTCATTATCTCGTGCGTGTAAGCTGCACTGCAACAAACACTTTTTATCGCGGCATAGATGCCGTGTGGCAACAGCCTTTGTCGCAATTGGTATTAATGGAAGAAGCACTGAATGAAGATCCACGGGCTTTTCTCTTTCGACCCGTGTTTAGAGACGTTTTCCCCAAAGCACGCGCTTTAGCCGAGGACACGCGTCTTGACTCAGAATGGACTAAATTCAATGGCACGTCCAAGGTCGTAGCCACTTATCGCAAATTCGTATCGCTGCAACAACGATTCAAATGTTTGTACTTTGATCCGGCTCAATTCTTTGGAGACAATGAAAAAGAAATGGCAGAGCTTGCAGGAACGCAAGTCGTGCGCATATCCTTGCATAATCAAGCCCGCTTTTATTTAGAAACCACCTGGGAAATTCAGCGGTCTATTTGCAATTCAATTGCTAAACTGCTTCAACGACCAAGGTGGACTGAGAGCAAATCTAGTGCACATCGTTTCAACCGCGATTATTTGGGGCCAGATCAAAGAATTGCCGTCATTGGTGGTGAAACTGAACCGTTCTTTTATCTAGCAGGAGCGCCTGGTACAGGTAAAAGCGAATGTATCAAGCACTGGCGCACCAAGGGGTCCGAAGTGTTGATGTTAGCTCCGACTGGGTGTGCAGCCGCAGTTGTCTCTTCGCGTTGTGGGCATCCGGCTGGTACAATCGACTACTTGTTAACCAAACTGCAAAGCTACCCGCTTAATAAACACCCTTGGTTGAAACATACACGAATCATCGTCGATGAAGCAGTCATGGTGGGTGCGGAGAAAATGGAGAAACTATTACATTTTATCGCTGAGTACTGCCCCAAAGTGCGCAATACCAATCTCTGTGGAGACCCAGATCAATTGAAATCGATCGAATTCGGTGCTCCTTTCCTCGACATCATTGATAGCGGTGTAGTCCCTGGTCATAAACTCAAATACATTCATCGTTTACAAGGCGCGGATGCCGCTTCTATTTATCGCAACTCACAACGCGTTCTTGTTGGCGATTCAAAATTCGAGACAAATGCTGCATTTGAACGTATTGAGACTTTGGATGACAATGGTGTTCGGGAATTGCTCAAGAAATATGGCAATCGTGTCACTTTCACAGCATATCACCGTGCAACGATTGACAGTCTCAATAACGACTTGACTAGCGGCGCCGATCGCGAGCGTTTCAGCAAAGAAGGCATCAAAGTTGGACAGCGAATTGTCTTCCGTGAAAACAAATATTCATCTGAAACATCAGGCCAAATGGCAACACTTGTGGTCGCAAATGGCATGACAGGAGTGGTTAAAGACATTCGTGACATTATAAGCAACAAGACGGACGTAGCAGTGACTGATACTGCAACACAACTATTCCCCAATGCACGATGTCGTCGTCTTATTTTGGATTCAAATTGTGGCTTGCGAGAAATCGACCTCACTGGCATCCCAGCTCATACAATCGAAAACGCTGACGCAAGAAGCATTTATACTTTCCAAGGCGGTGAAAATGAAGTTGTTGTTGTTATATTGGAAGAGCGTATGAGCCGGCCAGAACTCTACGTGGCTCTAACGCGCGGCAAAGTCAAAGTCTATTGTGTTGGCAAAGACTGGCTGTTGGAACACATTCTCAGCAAACCCATCGAACCGCGTGTGTCTGAGATTGGGGAAATGCTACGCCGTAAACTTGAACTACGAACCCTCCCTGGTGCAGCTAAAGCTGCTTAATTTAAGAAGCAAGAAAAAAACGTTATTCTTGATACAACAAAAAAAATTTACAAAAATCAGCGAAGATATCCGCCTGAGCGGACAAATGCTTCTTGAGCGCATGATCGACATAATGAGCCAGGAAGTAAAGGCATAGAATGACACCCGCGCGTCGCACAATCACCACACATGCCTTCATGTTTTTGACACAAACTGCCGCCATGAGTAGCGTTAGAATGACACCAAAAGTGAGCAGCACAAGGATGCTTGTCCGTGTGTAACGGGCATTTAGCCGAACCAACGATGCGAGCGCGTTTGCATTCAGAAGTAGCACAATCTTCAGAGAATTCAGTGCCGTCCTTTCGCACGCCCTTGTCAAGAGCGTAAATCTTATCACACCCTGGCATTAATTTGGTCGAATAACGTTCAATACTGCGTGCCAAGTATTTTTGCTCTGCAGTCAAGTCCGATTTGAAATGAATGAAGTTGGTGAGCGATGCAGTCTCAATCTTGCATGCCTCCAACCCAATCCTGCGAATAATTAAGTAAAAGAAACGAATAAAACAAAAGCAAACCGGTGACGTTCAGCTTCACTGATGAAAGGTTCGACTTTAGCCATTGCTCGTAGAAAATAAGTAAATTAAATCCAAATCAATTTCAACATGTGAATTAAATCCAAATCGAATTCGCGCTTATTCTGCTTTTGTTTTTTTGTGTTCGCATGAACTCTGCAGTCTTCCGATCAATGGCCTCTTCTATCGGATTGATACCAATTACGGTCGAAAAAGATGACAAGGAGGTAAAAAGCGTGCCAGAGGATGCACAAAGCGAACCACAATTCAACAAGGTCACAGACGTGTGCAAAACACTATTCAAAGAAGAAAATCCGGCATTTTCCAAGTTTCTTTCAATTGGTTGCCTTCCAGATGTACAATTGGTTCTTTCACAATTGGCCAGTATCGAGGGTAAGAATAAAGCGCACCCCCTTGACGATCATGATGAAGACATGAAGAGTGCAATAACTGCAAGCATGATCAGTGTTCCAGAAAGTGGCTCAGGCAGCGGTAGCGGAACCACAAGTGTCGTGTCAACCGATTCACCAAAATTTTGGGGCGTTGAAAACATTGCTCGAGTTCTTCGCGATGTAAAAAACGCTAACACTGACACTGAATTGTGGTCGATTCGTCAGCGTTTAATAATTCATCATGCAATATCTGAATGCTTACAAATGGAAAATCCGAGCCCCGAAACTGTGGATGATCTAACAGTATGTTGTGCTTATTTGCTTAAAGCAAAAATGTACTATGCCAACCTTTCCGATGCACCTATTCCTCCGCCATTACAACTGAAGGAATTACCTAACGCGTTCCAACACGCGGCGAAATGGATTGATGCAAAACACCCTGGTATTCCAATTTTATTTCAAGCCATATGTCTACTGTTGGAAGGTCACATGCACACGACTACATTTAAAGAATGGTCCTCTGAGGAATCATGCATTGGAGACAAAGCTTGCGGAATGATGACTTCGCTTTGTATTTTGCAACGGGCTTCAGACCTTAGATCGAACATTCACATCAAAGCTTGCATGCATTTGTCTGCATTCATTCCTCCTCAACGGTCTTTCAATGTTTGGGCCCACTTCAATTTGATGTGGCATGCACTGGCTACAATGTCGAGGGCAATATCTCCTGCCAAATTTATACGAGGACTCGTACGCCTATTGGTGGACGATGCAGTAACTTGGCGCAACGCTCAAACTTATATGTGTGCTCGCCTTCTAAATACCACAAATCACACCAAGTTCATTGGCCAATTTTCAATGGTTATTCTACTACTTTATGGTGAAAACGGTAAAGACGCTACACCTGACAAGGAAGAAGGACTTTTGATCAAACGCGGACTCAAACGTTTAATGGACGAAGACTTGCATGATTTTAATTCTGCATGTTCCTTACTGAAGTTCATTTATTATCCGCGCCTGATCACTGTTACAAATCCGGAAAAGCCAGATGCAAAGACCAAGCCATTCGCTGTATTCAGCAGCCCAGACCGAAAGTCATCGGCATCAAAACGCAAACGAACGGCATCTGTGGACGAGGGCGAAAACAAGAAACGACTCAAGGAAGCCGACAAAAAGAGCAAAGAAGAAGGAAAAAAAGAAAAAGAAGGGCCTGGATTAGAGGAGGACGAAGAGATTGAAATAGCCACTGCGGTAGCGACAACTTTGTCGGCCGACGGACTTAAGTGTGTTAATGATGCAATCAAACCGAAACCATCTAAACGCTCTGCCACCAAATATCCTCGCCCCTATTACAATTCGCTCAATTTCAGCGACTGCAAGATCATTTGCGCCGGCACCTTTTTCTACGCGCACAGGATGGTGTTATCGCAGCATACTTCGTTCTTTGAGGTGGCCTTTAAGCACCAAATGACAGAAGGAATTGATGGCACCATAGATTTTACAAATGCAGCTTCATTGGATGTTGTCCGCGCATTCATGTTGTTCGCATACGGCTACAATCCATGGCTTCATCCTAAAAAAGTGCCGCTACCGGATATTATTGCATTATCCAAATTTGCACAAGCACATCAAGTTGAATCGCTTGTCCAAAAATGTCTGGTCGCCATATCAGAGACTATTGCCGCAGCCAACAACGCATTCACACTTGAAGCATACTCAGAGGTCGGGCAATTGTTGGACAAATATTTGGAAGGAGCTGCAACAATTGCCCTCTATGCGAAGTTGGTTGATCACGTAACCAAAGTCCCTGCGTCAATTAAAAATTTGCTCTTGGCTCTGCGCTCAACACCGGCAGTCTTGAATGCTTGGACCACACATTGGTGGGAAGGCGCCACTTGTTTTGGAAAAGGAGCTTCACCTCCCAAATCTATTCGTGCTGCACCAGCCTGGATGAATACGACGACGTCGATTGCCGATTTAATGTACTTGTAGAATGCGACATATTAAGAAGCAGATTTTTGTTTTTTGTTTTTTTTAACTCGAGATAGAGCGAGAAAAAAATGGGAGACAAAAAAATGTTTCTGTTGGCTTTCTTTGAAAACATATTGGTAAAAATCAAACAACATTTGCCAACCAATCTCTCCCCTCAAACAGCTACGATCCTATCGCTTGTCGCAGCAGTCATTGTTATAAATATCATCTTGACAGTCTCCGCGTCCCATTCTTTTCGCAAATACATGAAGAAACTCAACCGTGTTGCGTGGGATGGATTTCTGCACATGATATGGGCAACGATTTGGTATCTGGTTCTGGGCTCAACGCAGACAATTCCATGTGCCTGCGTCCCTCCTCATCTGGCTGAAGCGGGTCCACTTCCGGACTCGGCATAATGCCAGGCAGCTGTTGCTCTTGAGCTATTCTGCGAGAAGAAGGGCGTAAAGAAGGACGACGCTGACGAGACCATCGTCGCGATTTATGCTCAACTACAATGCGTGAAGGAGCGTCGGACGAAGATGAAGCTGAAGAGGAAGACTCGTGGGGACGGCTTTCACTGTTATAAATGCTGTGATGCCGTTGGATATGCACTGCACTTGCGCCTCTGGCTGATGGAATTCGTTCGATATCGCGCACGCAACAACTTTTTGAGCATCGTTTACGATTGGAGTCGCGAACAGGTTGTTTTGTCAGATGTTCACGCAACCACTCAGGATGCCTGACAAACGGATTAGCATCCCCTTGAATGCTCTCAATTTGATCGTGGTGCCTTAGTTCGTCTGGAGTGATTTTGTAATCTTCGTGCCACTGTAATACCAAATGAATTGGGATAATACTCGCTAGCCCTGCTGTCATGGCATTTGCTTGATGCCCATATTGACGTAGCGTAGGATTGTTGACATATTTCATATAAAAATAGGCTAGAGCCCGAGCGACTCGGCCTCTAAGGTAATCGCGAGGTTCAAAAATCCTCACATCCATGGGTCTGGCTCGGTTGGCAAAAAGATTTTCAGCATCATGTCCATAACGCCATTCAAAATGACGAGGAGGGACGCGTTCACGGGGCCATTGGATTAAAAGGTGTAAATCGTTTTGTGCAATAGGAAATCCATGCGGACCAAACAATATGTGTGGTGGCACAACATGATCTAACACTCGAAGGCGTTTCAAGATGAAATCTGGAGATTTTGCAGATAACCTACAGCCACTGGGTCGCGTAAACAAATGCTTGTTGATCGAGCGGTCAATCGGTGCACATGTGCGCTGCATGATGAACATTTCAGCTGATGTCAAATAAGATTTGAATTCTTCATGTTCGGTCGCGCCGCTTTTGTATTCTCCAGGCAGAGTAGATACAACCATGTCAATTGATTGAATAGCTGCTTGTGACTGGCATACCCCCATAGTGGAGGGGGTTGAAAAAAAAGGGAAAAGCTTCCCTCCCCCCTTCTTTCCGTTGGTTTTTTCGAAGCATTATTCAGTTTAATGCTTTATAAGGCCAATTCTTCACCACGGACCGGGATTGTTTCTCCAATATTTGGCCGCTGAGTAAGCATGTCTGGTTCGTGAATAAGGTCGCTTGATGCGTGCCGCCTTGATAATTCCTGCACCACCGAGCAACGGTTTATAATTGGAGGCTGATTGCGCATTAGCAGCAACAGCTTTCTTTGCTTCTTCATCTCTGATTTCTTTAGCAGCGGGTGCATCAAATAGAAAATTGTCGAGTGAACTGCGCTTGCCTCCACGCAATACAACACGCGCCATGGTGCCAGAACCATGCGTCCATGAATTAGCTGAAACTGCGCAGAAAGAATTTGACGGGATAGTTGCCAAGTTATTTCCCGCCTCGATTTCAAATTTGCCGTCTGAACACAATCTCCAGCGATTTTCTGGGAATACAACACATGGATTTTCGTTGGGCGCGGGCTTTTCGTCCTGCATTGTTCTAGAAATGCAGCATTTTTCAATCCAAATCTCTTCGACCCATTGTTTGCTCTCCTCATCGAATTTGACAATGCGACGCGGTATTTCCGCCCAGTTTGACATTCATACATTTGCTCCGCCCTCCTTTTTTTTCCACCAACAGACAAATTGCGTCTCTGTTCAAATTGTTATTGAAATCTTAAAAAAATATTCAAATACATGCAAAGCAGCCACTCACCAATAAAACAGCGGGAAAAAAATTGGACTTGTATTTCGGCGAAATTTTTAGTGATTTGGATTTAAAATAACCTGCAAAATCTAAAAAACACACATGTGTTTCGAATTCCTTTTGGATTATGCTACTCATTTAGTGGAATGGAAACATGTATCTGCTAAAACATCGCACGAATATGTCGTATCGATTCAGGAAAAGGTACGTGAACAAATTCGCTGCCTCCAGAAGACACTGGAATTGGCTGAAAAACGCAAGACACTGGCTGTGCGCAACAACGATCAAACAGAAGTGCGGAAGTGGATCAGACAGTGCTTGGGATTCAAACAACGAGCAGAGATTCTCAGCTCATCATGGGCAAAAATAATGGTATTGACGCAAAAGAAAGCTGAAACTGCACTCAACATTTCCATTCTTCAAGCATTAGACTCAAGTACGCGCGATCTTAAAAGTCAAAACGCGCAAATGAATGAAGACAAAGTCGAATCCATCCTTGAAAATTTAAGTGGCGAAATGGAAGTGGTTCGCGAAGTCAGTCAGATGTTGTCTACTCCTCTGCCAACAACGGACGATTTGACCCTCGCCGATAATATCCCGAATGACTCTCCATTGGTTGTTGCTGAGTTCGAGAGATTAATGGCACCATCGCAATCAAGTCGGGAGAGTGGAGTGGATCTGAATCCTGTGATTGTTGTACCGGCTGGGAGACATCGACAAGAAGAGCGCATTCGTCTACTTGAGACGTTGTGACGGACACGAATGGAGTTATTTTTGCGTCAGATTCCGATATTTTGAACACACTGTCCCATCGTTGTTTTGAATGCTCCTCGTCTGTACATTTAGAAGGCAAGAGATGATAATCCACAAGTGTATTCATGTGCGTTGTGAAGAATTCATGTCTTTGATCCCGAACGAGTCCAATAAATTCGGCAATCGCGTTTACGCCGTGCTGAGATAAGTTTTCAAACGCTTTAGCCCACAACGCCCGCTGTGGCACATGTTGACTGGCTCGCTGTATTTGCACCAGTGTCACTTGCGGTAAGAAATAGGGAACCTCTAGGCTGTATGCTGTGCGATAAATGATGTCCATTTCATCAATGCCACTGAAGAGATCACGTAAAAATACGCGTAGGCGTATTCCCAGTCGTCCACAGAACAAATGTCCAGGTGGTAGATTCTTTGTGCGGCAGAATTGTGGATCGTCAGACACAGCCAGCAACAATACTTGAAGAATGAGCGGACGCACTTTCAATTCGTTCTTCAATGTGGGAGCTAGACTTAAAAATTGACGAAAAGGAAAGGAATACGTCAGCCCAAGAGTGGGTGCCAGATCAATGAGATTAAGCCGATCGCCAATAAGCATGAGACAATATTGAATAGACAGATCTAGATTTGTTGTCCACAACGCAGTCTCTTCGGCAATAGTCTGGAGAGTTTGAGCAAGAATAAGTCGTCCCTTTTCAGCGGCAAGCACAGCCCTTGCGATGGTTGTAATCACAGTTAAGTCTAGTTCATCTCTCTCGCGTGAGATTCGATTTCGAATGAGGGTCAGTGCTCGCGTGATCGTTGTAGTCATTGAATCAAGTGTACCAACCCACGAGTCGACTCGGCCCGTTTGCTGTAATAACCAATAATCCAAAAATTGGTTGCTCAGAGCGGAAGATAACTCATCGGCCACCACGTTCAATAATTGGGGGTCGCGTGTACCGGCTAACACACGCAAACACACAACAACGACTAACATATAGTTGAGTGCACTGTCATCTTCATCATCCATCCAAAAATCCTGGTTGAGTCCCCAAAAACTTTGTGAAGCCACAGCACCGACGAGTGTAGGCGTAAGAGACATCTGTTTAATTTCGTCACGTTGATTTCGAGACACTCGCTTATTGTTTTGACATCGTTGCATAATTGCCGCCCTGACGTCTCTCAAAATTGGAATAATGCAGACAGACGTGCCATTTTCCTGGAAATGACACCACAAGCGCGGATCTAACTGGAGGCGTTTGAAAAACCAGTCGTCCAACTGTGAAAACAATTTGACAGATTCAGGTGCGTCTTGAATAACGTGTGCACTTAGACCACGTCGATGTCCGCTATGACGAATGGTTTGCACTAATTGACACACCAAATCCACTGCTTCGCCATGCGTGCGTGCTTCAAATAAAGCAAGAAATTGAGGTGTTTTGATTTGAGCATGATTCAAAAATGTAGAACTGGCCACGTAATCTCCCAAGTTGTTATCTCGAACAAGTGCGCGCAGACTGCCAAGGATATCCAATTTTGTTAATTGTGCAAGTAAACTTCGTTGCCAAAGTGTGTCCACAGGTTCCTTTTTCTTTTCATCTTCGTCGTCGCTGTCAGATTCGTCCGATTCTTTCATTTGCATCAAGACAGTTGTAGCTGCAAATGTTGTCATAGCAAAAAGTCGCATCTCTTCAGGAGCTGTGGTGTTTGTTAATAGTGCTTTGATTCGCAAGTGCGTCATGACATCTTGTAATGTCGCTCGCTTACGCTCATCAATAACGGCAGAATTATACCAGCGCGAGAGCTGAATGCGTGTTTCGCACAGTAATCCTTCTTGAACATCAATTGGAATAGCAGCAAATGCCAAAGATACGTCCATTGTCGCAGTCTTTGTCTGTAAATCGTTTTGACTGCCGACCAATGTAAGCAACGAGCTGTGCATAAACGACAATTCTTTGTCAAACAATAGACTGGTTCGACGCGAAGATATAAGCGACTGCTCCATCCACGAACGAGAATACGTAGTTTCGTTGTGCAAATATACCAGCAGCTCTGCAGCGCTTAATGCAGAGTTAGACAGTTTCATATGACAAAGCGGTCTGTAAGCTGCAAAGAAGCGCTGCTTAGTTGCAACAATTGGACTCAGTTCAGTTTGTGCCAACATCGATATAGCAAGTGTGCTTGGTAAATGAAACGGATTGATTGAGTGTTCAGGCAATGTTAAACCATGGAATGATGCTGACGTGAGATCTTCTGCTCGTTTTTTGCACATCGGAGGGCATAACCATCGATTTGCATAGGAAGCCCAAGGAAAAGCAGGCTTGTTGCGTAATTCTCGGTCTGTATTATGCCATTGCCACACTGCCCTCATTGCATTGTCACGATCGGTCGATATTGCCATAGGATTCGGATTTGGCACACGAAAACTTCGGGGATGAGGGTAAATACTCTCAAGAAGCTCCAACCAACTTACAAAATCTCGCCGTTTGTCCATAAATTCGTCTGGCCGGGTTGGCAAATTGCAAGCCATCATATGAATAAGGGTCCAGACGGTTGAACGTTCCAAGTGTGCGTGAGGGTGACCTAATACGTGCATATGCGAGTCTGCACTCACCGATGGTTGCACTGATGTCTTATCTGACTGTAAGTGTACATGTCTATACCATTGATAGTCATTCGGCCATGTGCACACAACCAAAGATACACCGGACAGCACATCGGCTAACTCCTTCGAGACAAGCGGTATCCATGTCTCCGTCGCATGAAATTGAAAAGCACCGCCTAAGATATCAACTGCTGTGCTGATGATTAACTGCCACTTGTTCAACCCGCGGCGATAACGAAACCCGAGAATACATGCGTATGAAATCTGCGTGGCACACATCGTCCAGTAAACAGCTGCGGCACTCCAGTCTTCACCAGAAGCCACGCCTGACAGTAATGCCCAAAAACAAAGTAACAGCATGCGCGTTCGCTCGGGTGGATTGTCCAACAATTGACCAAGTGAGACAGCATTCGCGAGCAGATACAGAAAAGTATCTGCACTGTCCCACCAACCTGCAGGCGTACCCATGGCGTAGAATACTGTATCAAACACAGTTTCTGCGAGAAGCCACAGGACTTCCACCCACATTCGACGTCTATAGAACCGAAACGCAGTCCACAATTGCAACGCTGATGCTGTGATGATTAACCCCCATGATAAAAACGGCAACCACCAAAGGCCAGACATCTTTTTTAAATTTGATTTAGTTTCAAATTTGTATGTTCGTTAGATATAGTAAAGTTGTTATTCATCCAAAATATCGAACGACTCTGTAAATTCATATTCGTCCATGATACATGATGATAACAGCAAACATTTGGTTTGACGTGATAACGTAGTCGCATCTTGGCCAAGGACACGGGCCACTTTTCCAATCGCACTTGAATTTGCCCTCAGTCTTCTGGCGTTTGGTCTCGGTGGGCTGCTCTCGCTTTCGTTTTTTGGCAGAGGCGTTGAAATAAATCGATGACATATGGCCCGCGTAGAAACAAAAAGCAAACAAGGGGATCACAGCCCGCCCGAGTTCAGAAACTGAAGTCAGCGATGTGAGTTTTTTCTCGACAGAGTATACACCAAATTAGCAAATACACACAAATTAAATTCAGTTTAGACTAAGAATAACATTCGATACAATCTTTCAATTTCTCTGGGAAATCAGGGTCGTCGGCAATGATGGGCCACCTGAATCCGTCTTTGTTGGTGCGAACAGAGTAACCAATGTAGGTGACAACCAGCGTTTGTCCAGGGCGCACAGTCTTGGGCTTGCCATTCTTTATGAGGTCGATAGTGAGAGCCACGCGCATCAGATACGAGAGTGTGCCCGGCTGGCCATCAACCGTGTAATTGTCTGGGTTGATGCGAATAAACCACAACAGTCGATCCTTGCGCTCAGCCTTGGGGTAGTGTTTGTCGCAAAGAAGCATGCGTTCAGCTTCTTCTTTTATTTCTCTATCCGTGTGACCCAGTTCATCCAATTCCAGCGCGATTAAAATATCGTCGCGCTCAAATAGCCCGTCGATGTATGCACACTTCAAGTCAGAAGAATCGAATCGCATATAAAACTGTGGCTCTTCTGTTATTCCAGACATACGGACATGCGAGAAAAAACGCCGTTCTTTCGGTTTATCCTTCCCAGCGCAATGCGGACATCCAGTTCCTGCAGTTCGGGTGTATACTCTGGCAGGCCATACTTTTCTGCACTTTTCGTTTTGGCATTTCCAGTCTAGTTTACATGCAGACTTAATCGCGGTAGAAAAAGCGACGTATTTGTCTCCTCCAGCTCCGGTGAATTCCGTAAGTAGGTTTGGATAATTTAGCCCAAAACTGTCACATTTGCATGTTTTGTGACCAGAACAGAATCCGCATCCCAACCCTCCCTGTTGCGTTCGCGCTCCAACAATTGCTTGCCATTCGTGGTGATCGCAAGTGGCATTTGTGCATTTCCACCAAACGTTGACGTTGGATGCATAAGTCAACTTATCAATTTTGACGGTGTGATTTTTGGTGGGGTGCAACTGCAGGAATAACGCAGGATTGTAATTTTTTAGAAGCCTCGATTCATCGCACGGACACATGCTGAACCCAGCACAAAATTTGCATGCTGTTCGTGCAATGACTCTGGCGGAAACTTTGGATTTCCATTCATGGTGATCGCACTTGACATCGACGCATTTCCACCAAATATTTTTACTTGAGTAAGACTTGAGTTTGTTGACGTCCAATCCGTCGTTCTTTACCGGGTGAATTTGCTTAAATACACCAGGATGGGAATTCTTCAGTAAAGTTGACTCGTCGCAAGGGCACACGACTTTTCCGTTGCAAAAAGGACACCCAGTTCTTCCAATGCTTCTGTTATTCACGCGCGCCCTCCAAACGTGGTGACTGCAAGTCGCAGTCGCACACTTCCACCATACGTCAACATGAGAAGAGAATACTATGCCATTAATATCAATGCCATGGTTTTTATCGGGGTGCATCTCGGCGAATAATTCGGGATCGTGAATCTTAAGAAGCCTAGATGAGCCAGATACACAACTAGTCTGATGAAGTGAGAGATCCGAGAAATGAAAGTAAGATCTTCTGCATCCATTCGTCTCACAAAAAAACCTCCCGTTTTTGTGCCGTGATAGGTGTTGACCCAGTTTCTGTGCAGAACAAAAAAATTTACAGCACCCCTTCCAGTCACACTTGAATTTGCAATCATCTTGAGTCTTTTGCTCTTTACCAACATTGTCCGGGGTTTGATTTGATGTCTCCAAATGTTTGACAATAATGGGGGTAGGTGTGTCGCCGACAGTAGCAACAGCTTTCCGCTTTTTGGACGCCCTATCGAAGTAAATTGACTTCTTTGGTGTAAAAAAGCGCTGATACACGAGGCGAATG
>Ga0302309_10002708_pt1 | contig 14448 bp, 18 predicted proteins | sample III_Palsa_N1_1_FD_200453 | JGI IMG/M metagenome (GOLD analysis project Ga0302309, IMG submission 200453) | Peat permafrost microbial communities from Stordalen Mire near Abisko, Sweden - III_Palsa_N1_1 | ecosystem: Environmental > Terrestrial > Soil > Palsa > Peat permafrost | place: Sweden... | reverse complement strand
CAGCTCCCACTGCCCGTTCCCGTTCCGCCGGGCTTGACATACCAGATGGTTGCATTCGTAGCGCCGGATAAAAGCAGCAATATCAGAAGCAGGGAGCTTGATTTACGGATCGGATATAAGATATCCTTAGGGGTAAGGGTTTTCATGCGAATAGGATTAACAGTTATGAGACCTAATGAGAATCGCAATAGTCATTGGCCTATTAACAGTCATGTTAGATATTAACCCTTACAGTCGCTCCAATAATTACGATGACAGATACCTAAACCGACAACCTTATTTTCCCCTTCTCTAACAACCCCGTCAACCAGACGATCAAAAAGGCAAATACCGCCGATTTGATGATCCCGATATCACCGCTGCGCAATACCAGCGGCAGCCGGTAGCTTTCCGGCAGCATCCTGAAGATACAATAGTGGATATAACTCAGCAGATAACACGTCAATGTACTCGTCCCCGCAGGCCGGATGATCGAATACCACCGGACCTTCCCCTTCAGGTCCACCACATAGGCGAGTACCCCAAACGAAGCAATACTGATCCCCGTGCATATCAATATCCACGACGGCGTATCCCCCAATTTGGCAATTCCACCCAACGGCCGCAACACAAACCCAGCAATCAGCAACACCGGCGCTATCAACCACATCCTCACCAGGCTCTGTTGCGCCCGCCCCTGATCAGTCCAACGGCTATAGAATATCCCTATCATCACACCAGCCATCGTAAAGGCCGGCAGACCGCCGCTGTCCATAAACCACATCCACTCATGACTCGGCAATACCCTCCCCAGCCAGCCGTGATAGTTGGCCGCAATCGACAACCCCAGAAAAAACAGGAAGGTGATCCCCAGTATCCCCAGCCGGTCCCGGATATACAGGTACAGCACGGCACAGCACAGATAGGCCCAGCCAATCAGTCCCAGGATACCGTACCAAAACGTCTCCATCCAGTGAGGGTGCTGCGGCTTGCCACCCTTATAAATGAAGGCTAAGATCAGCAACAACAGAATACCCACAGACCGCAAGGCCCACTTCCGCACCCCTGACCATTCGGGAGGATAATTCAGCCAGATAAAGAAAAAGCCTATCGTTGCCAGCAGCAGCCACGCATATTGACCGATCACCGCCGGCCCCGTCGTATACTCTTCATAGTTGACAGCATAAATACCCATCACCAGCAACGCAAACGACCGGTTCAGTATCCGTCCCAGCATAGCCGTTCTTGACGCTCCCTTCGACTCCCACTGCCTTATCGCAAAAGGAATGGATAAGCCCACGATAAAAAGAAAGGCCGGGAAGACAGTGTCCGCCAACCCCAGGCGGTCCTCGCCGTCCCCGGCATGCTCCAGCCATGCCGGTACCTTTTCCACGATGGCAAGGTCATTCACGAAGATCATCAACAGCATGGTGATGGCGCGGAAGGCATCAATAGAAGCCAGGCGACGGGAAGTGCGGATCATACGGTATGTTTTAGATAGTACTAACCGATCCGCCGTCAACCCGCAGATTGGTCCCGGTGATGAATGAGGCGGCATCGGAGGCGAGAAAGGCAATAGCTGCCCCCACTTCCTCGATGGTACCCGCCCGCTTTAATTCGATAGTCGGTCTTTTCTGTGAAAGGAATTGCTGCGTTGCCTCCTGGGGTGAAGTACCCTGCCGCGCAGCTATCCCCTCCAGCATTTCTTTCACCAGCGGCGTCATGATAAAAGCGGGCGATACCGTATTGACGAGAATGTTATAGCTGCCCACCGATTTGGACAGGCTCTTGCTGAAATTGATAATGGCAGCCTTGGTCAGGTTATAAGGCGTCATGTCAGGATCAGGCTGCAAGCCGTTCTCCGAAGAAATATTGATGATCCGCCCCCATTTCTTAGCCTTCATCACCGGCAGTACCGCCTTCACCAACCGGACCATCGACACCACATTCGCCTCATACAGCGACGTGTATAGATCCGTAGGGATCTCTTCAAAGGGGCCTATCTGCCCGACGCCCCCGGCATTATTCACAAGGATATCGATCCCACCCAGCGCCGCCTCGGTCTCCGCTATGAGCCGGTCGACATCGGCCTGGATGCTGACATCGGCAGGGATTGCAATCACCCGGTGACCGGTCCTGGCCTCGATATCGGCTGCCGTCTGACGCAATTCCTCTGCATTGCGACTGCAGATCGCCACCCTGGCGCGGGCTTCCGACAGGGATAACGCAGCAGCAGCGCCGATCCCCTTGCTCCCGCCCGTAACAAGGGCCGTTTTTCCTGAAAGTGAGAGTGTCATATCTTTTTATTTGTTATTCCGGTAATACAACCAGTCGATCATCCGGCTCGTATACCCATATTCGTTATCAAACCAGGCGATCACTTTTACCAGCTTGCCGGCCACCGAGGTCAGCGTGCCGTCAATGACACACGAATGCGTATTCCCCTTGATATCCAGCGATACAAGGGCTTCCTCATTATAATCGACGATTCCTTTATACTGCTGTTGCGCTGCATTCCGGAACAAGGCATTAATGTCCGCTGCCGAAACCGCAGTCTTCATCTGCACCGTAAAATCAGCCATGGCCCCATTGGCCACCGGTACCCGCGTAGAAACCGTGGCGATCCTTCCTTTCATCGCCGGCAGCAGCCTTTCCAACGAAGAAGCCAGGTCTATTTCCACCGGAATAATCGACTCCGCCGCCGCACGCCCCCGCCGGAACTGCCGGTGCGGGGCATCTACCAACTCCTGCCGGGAGGTATAGGAATGCAAGATATTCACCTGCGCTGACTCAATACCGATACCATCCAGCAGGCTCAGCAGCGGGACGGAACAATTGGTCATACAGCCACCGGGAGAAATCACCGTGCTGTCCGCTGGTAGCGATTGCTGGTTGAACCCATAGATCAACAGCGGGATTTCCGGCGAGCCTGTAGTAGACAACAATACCTTCCCGGCCCCAGCAGCCAAATGAACAGATGCGGCTTCCCTGCTGGTAAACCGCCCCGAGCATTCCAGCACTACGTCTATCCCCAAAGACGCCCAGGGCAACCCCGCCGGGTCTTCCTGACGAAAAACAGCCAAAGAATGGTTACCTACCGACAATCGGCCTTTACTATGTATGACCGCATCCGGCCAGGTGCCATATACGGAGTCATATCGCAACAGGTAAGCCAGGTTATCGGAGTCCATTATGTCATTTACCGCTACCAGTTCGATACCGTCCAAATCCAACAGCCGTCTGGCCAGCAGCCTGCCTATACGACCCATTCCATTTATTGCTATCCGCATAACGCAAATATCGGGAGAAAGAAATAGCAAAAATAGAGTTGATTTTTATATATTTGTAAGTCATGGCCCTTACTATCTGTTATTACCGTATCAAGTAATACCGCTTAACCCATGCCCTCTGTATCAAATCGAAAGGCCATGCCGCCTGACCGCATCCTCGTCATTGACGATTTGCCATTGATCCCTTTAGCTTTCCAGGAAGTGTTTCGCTTCCTGAACCCGGCCGCTACTGTAGACTATTCAGAGAATATCTTCACTGCCCTTTCCTCAAAGGCTTATGCCAATACGAACTTTGACCTCGTCATCACCGATTCACTACAGGATAATTTTTCGAAAAATATGCAGCAGGCCGTCTCCGAATTAAAAAAGAGGTTCGGCCAGCCGCTCATCATGATCTACTCCAGCTCCTACGATCCGCTGATCATCGAACAAATGGAGACTGTCGGCATCGACGCCTATGTCCACAAATATGAATCCATCGACGAAATCCGCAAGGCCTATGCTGAGTTGTCCAAAGGCGAGACATATATCTCCGGCATCTTCCATACTATGTACTATCAGTACGGCCTCGGTGTAAGAAGATAAAATGTTTTATCTTTGCGCCTTTCGTTATGTCACTATCAACGACTTCTCCAACTGCCACTGCTTCTGTCACTGCGGATACGGCCGTAAAAACGACTGTGTTCTCCATCCTGATCGCAATCAGCTTTTCCCATATGCTGAACGACACGATGCAGTCCCTGATCCCCAGTACCTATCCCCTGCTGAAGAAATCCCTGCACCTGGACTTCAGCCAGCTGGGCATGGTCACCTTCTGTTTTCAGCTGACAGCCTCCCTGTTGCAACCTTTTGTAGGGCTCTATACCGATCGTAAGCCTAAGCCTTATTCCCTTGCGGCAGGCATGTGCTTTAGCGGAACCGGGCTGGCGCTGTTATCACGGGCAGACAGCTTCCCTCTCGTACTGATTTCAGTCGCACTGGTGGGTATAGGATCGTCCATCTTTCATCCCGAAGCTTCCCGCCTGGCCTATCTGGCGTCAGGCGGACGGCGGGGCATGGCTCAATCCATTTTTCAACTGGGTGGTAATGCCGGCTCCGCACTGGGCCCGCTGCTGGCCGCTCAAATCATTGCCCCTTTCGGACAATCCCGCATTATTTGGTTCTGCCTGGCCGCCCTCCTGGCCATCATAGTCCTCATCCGTACCGGCGCATGGTATCAACGCAACCTCGCCCTGCGGACCACTCCATCCCGCAGCCCCGCCGCCCCTGCGCATACCCTCCCCGTCTCCCGCTCCCGGGTCATCGCCGCCCTCCTTATCCTGCTGGTCCTCATCTTTTCCAAATACTTCTACATGGCCAGCATGAGCAGCTATTATACCTTTTTCCTCATCGATAAATTCCATGTATCCGTCCAGACCTCTCAGATGCTCCTGTTCCTCTTTCTCTTCGCCGTAGCCTCCGGGACATTGATCGGCGGCCCCGTCGGCGACCGTATCGGCAGAAAATATGTCATCTGGGTATCGATTCTCGGCGTGGCCCCCTTTACCCTGTTGCTGCCTTACGCTAACCTTTTCTGGACAGGCGTATTATCGGTCGTCATTGGCCTCGTACTGTCCTCAGCCTTCAGCGCCATCCTCGTCTATGCTCAGGAACTGGTGCCGGGTAAAGTGGGACTGATCGCCGGCCTCTTCTTCGGCCTGGCCTTCGGAATGGGCGGCATCGGAGCCGCAGTCTTAGGCAGGCTGGCCGATCATACCAGTATCCGGCATGTCTTCAACCTGTGCGCTTTTTTACCCCTGCTGGGGTTGATAACCGGATTCCTGCCCAACGTCGAGTCGCCCGGCCCGCGACGGCCCGGACGATAAAAAAAGACCGGAAACACCTGGCCAAAGCCACGCGAATCCGGTCTACGCAAAAGCCATCCTGCAAGCAGGACGGCCTCTAACGATTGTTTGCCATATAAAAAACTATTTCTTCTTAGTAGTATCGGCAGCCATCTTGCTGGAATCAGCAGCCATCTTAGAAGAATCAGCAGACATCTTAGAAGAATCAGCAGACATCTTAGAAGAATCGACCTTGGTTGAATCAGCTTTAACTTCAGTGCTGGCGCTGTTGTTACAAGCGGCGAAAGCGGCGATAGCGGCTACGAACAAGAATTTTTTCATTTGTGATTGTTTTTTACGTTTATTGAATGGTTCCGTGGTTAATACCACGGCGTAAAAAAAGTAACCCGGCAAAATCAATGTTTTTTATATTTTTTTTATTTTAATGCGTATTTCATAGTTTTTGAGTAAACCATAGGGTTTTTTGAATTTTTTACCTTTCATTTGGGTTACGAATCTTTAATTTGGGTATTAAACAGCGTATCAGCGTGAGGACCGAGACAACCGAACAAAAATTACTCGAAGGGTTGGCATGTAACGACAGAAAGGCCATCGAAACCATTTATAAACGACATTATAACATGGTCCAGGCATTGATTCTCAGTAACAGCGGCTACCCGGATGATGCACGGGATATTTTTCAGGAGGCCATGATCGTCCTCTATCAAAAGGTTAAATCCGGTTCCTTTGAACTCAACTGTCAACTGAAGACCTACCTCTATTCCGTATCCCGCCGCCTCTGGCTCAAACGCCTGAGCCAGACGCAGAAAATTTCGACTTCCTCCGAAGTGGAAGACCTGCAAGAGACGGTACCCGTAGAAGACGAACTCGAACGACATGCGCAGCATGACCTGGATTTTCAGGTGATGGAACAATCCCTGAACAACCTGGGCGAACCCTGCCGGAGCCTTTTGAAGGCTTATTATCTCGAGACAAAAAGCATGGTCGAAATAGCAGGTGATTTCGGCTATACCAATGCAGATAACGCGAAGAACCAGAAGTATAAGTGCCTGATGCGGTTGAAAAAAATATTCAGTCAGTACAAAAAATAGTGCGAGTTATGCAAGACACCACCCTTTTAGATGCCGTCGAACGATATATCAACGGGGACATGCTCCCCGAAGAACGGTTATTCTTCGAGCATGTCCGGAAGACCAACCCGGACGTCGACCAGTTGGTGGTCGAACATACCTTATTCCTTAACCAGTTCGCCCGGTACGGCGAGATCCACCGGTTGAAGACCCAGTTGGACGACGTCCATGAGGCCCTCTCCCAATCCGGCCAGATCGAGCAACCGCGCCCGGCCAAAGTCACTGTGCTTTGGAAAAAATACAAACGCGTGATCGGCGTGGCCGCTTCCATCGCCGGCATCACCGCCCTCGGGATCAGCGGCCTGGTCTCCCTGCTGTCCCCAAAAGTCAATAAAGGCCAGCTCGACAATCTTAGCGGCCAGATCGCCGCCCAAGGCAAAAAGATCAATAACATCTACAATAAAGTCAATTCGGCAGAGCCTGCAACAACCTTCGAACGTGGCGGCACCGGCTTCCTGATCGACGGAAAAGGCTACCTCATCACCAGCGCCCACGTGGTCAGAGGCGCTACCCGGATCGAAGTGCAGAATTCACTGGGGGAATATGATGCCCGGATCATCCAGCTGGACCCGACAGCCGATCTGGCGGTCCTCAAAATTGACGACACTTCTTATCATGCCTTCAACGGCCTGCCCTATGGCATCAGCAGGACGGATTGCGAACTGGGCGAAAACCTCTTTACCCTTGGTTACCCCAGGCCGGAAATCGTTTACGGCCAAGGCTATCTCAGCGCCGCAACCGGCTTCGAAGGCGATACCACGGAATTTCAGCTCACTATCGCCGCAAACCCCGGCAACAGCGGCACACCGGTGCTCAACAACGATGGCCAGGTCATCGGCATTCTCACCTCCAGCCAGCACAATGCACAAGGCATGGTCTTCGCCGTCCGCTCGCGCAACATCTTCCGCGCTATCGATTCAATCAGGGCTGACAGTAGCCTTCAAAAAATCGACAGCAATCTTGTTCATCTCAGAATACCGCTCAATTCCTCCCTCAAAGGAATGGATCGCAAAACCCAGATCAAACGCATCGAAGATTATATCTTCATCGTAAAAAGAAATTAACGAAAAAGGCCCGTCTTTGCAGACGGGCCCTCTTTTTTATTTAGAGTCACTTTACTTCCAGAGATTGTTAGGATATTCTCCTTTCGCAATCAACGCATTCAGGCTGGCCTGCACCCCGGGAGCATCCTCCTTATACGTTACCCCAAACCACTGAGACGATGTCGGTATCACTTTGATGTTCCCCTTCCCATCACGGATCAACTTATCCCCGATGATCGGAATGAAGAACTCCGCCTTGGGGTTGGTGCCTTGTTCCTGCAGGAATTCGCTAAATATTTTTTCCGTATAGGTAAAAACAGAAGGATCGAAACCCCAGAAATTCATAGATACCTTCGAATCGAAAGGCACTTCAAACTTTTTGTCGCCCTCCTCATAAGTTATCTTATTGCCATCCTGGTAGATCTTTGTCCTTTCGGCGATGGACACCAGGTTGTCAGCAGCATCCACCTGGCAGACGCCACGACTGACCGTACCATTGTCCGATAGCGTTTTGGCCAGCTCATAGCCAATGATACAATATAGTTTCGGGCTCACCTCCGTCGTCAGAAAGGCATACGCCTTCTCAAAAGCATCCCGGCCATAAAAATCGTCCGCATTGATGACGGCAAACGGTTCCTTAACAGCATCTTTCGCGCAAAGGACCGCATGCGCCGTCCCCCATGGTTTGGTCCGCTCGGCAGGGACAGTATAACTGCCCGTAAAAGCATGCAGGTCCTGGAAGACATAATCGGTCTCTACTTTACCCTTTAATTTAGGCTCGAAAATGTTCTTGAAGTCATCGGCGAAGTCCTTGCGGATGATGAAAACAACCTTTTTAAACCCGGCACGAATAGCATCATAGATCGAGTAGTCCATAATGGTTTCTCCGCTGGGTCCGAAGCCTTGAATCTGTTTCATACTCCCATATCGGGAAGCCATACCGGCCGCCAGGATCAAAAGGGTTGGTTGCATTATCGTAATTTTAATTTTAGGACACGAAAATAAAGCAATACGATGAATATTCCATCTCTTCCTGAACCACTGGAATGGCCAGGGCTGGCCCAAAAAAATATCAGGGCCGATATTCTCCGTCTGGACAGGATACATCCCGTCATCTCAGGCAACAAATGGTTCAAATTGAAGGGCTTTCTCCAAAAGGCGCTGCAATCCCCGGGCCAGCCCGTGATCACCTTCGGTGGCCCGTGGTCTAACCATCTCATCGCCGCCGCCTGCGCAACCCGCCAGCAAGGCCTGACGGCTATCGGTATCATCCGCGGTGAAAGACCACCTGTTCTTTCCGCGACGCTGACAGCCGCTGCCGCCTATGGCATGCAGTTAGAATTCATCTCTCGCCGGGAATATGCAGAAAAGGAAACACCTGCTTTTCTCCGGCAACTGACCGATCGGTACCCCGGCGCATATATCATTCCGGAAGGAGGCGCAGGCCCCATCGGGATAAAAGGCAGCGAGGACATCTTACGGACAACCGATACCAGTCAATATACCCACATCCTTTGTGCTGTCGGCACCGGCACCACGTTGATGGGCCTCATACGCGCAGCCCGTCCAGGCCAGGTCGTGATCGGCATTCCCGTACTAAAAGGCTTCGATGAATGGGCCGTTATCGATCCCCATGCCTTTTTAACGCCGGAACAAAAAGCCCGCGCCCATATTCTCTCCGGTTATCACTTCGGCGGATACGCCCGTCACCCCTCGGAATTGCTGGAATTCATGAATCGATGGTACAGGGATACAGGAGTACCCTCTGACATCGTTTATACAGGGAAATTGTTTTTTGCGCTGTGGGATAGCGTCCGCCAGGGTCTTTTCCCCGCCGGTTCACAGTTATTAGTTATTCATAGTGGTGGATTACAGGGCAATTTGTCCCTCCCGTCGGGATTATTGGATTTTTAGGCCCGGAATTTGGATAACGCTAAAACATCTTTTTATTAGCTTCGTTATCCAGATGATGCAAAGAACCGCTAGCCTCCTGTTTATTCTTATATCTTTTTCAGCTATCCTCCGGGCGCAGGACACCCTGCCACATTTCACCGCTGCCGCCCGCGGCCCGGGAAAAATTCTCATCAGCTGGCGTAACAACTACCCCATCATCAACCAGATCAGCATTCAGCGTTCTACCGACAGCCTGAAAAATTTTACGACGCTGCTGACCGTACCGGACCCTACCCTCCCTGCCAACGGAGTGGTCGACAATAAAGCCCCCCATCCTAATTTTTACTACCGGCTCTTCATCGTCCTCGACGCCGGCAAATATCTGTTCACCCCTTCTCAACGTCCCAGGTCGAATACCGTCGAAAACGATATCACCGACAAAGACAAAACCGACAAAGACAAAGAGGACAAGTCCGACTTCACCCCTTCAAAAATGGCCAATCCGCGAATCGTTTTTGTCGATCCGGCCAGGGACCACCAGCCTGCTGCCATCAAGAGCCCTTCATCGATTCACGGCACACCCGAAATGCAGGACATCCCGATCTCCGCCACCATCTTCGTCCGCAGGGGAGATAGCCTCCTGGGCAGCATTTCCGGCAGACAGATACTAACCTTCCGTGATTCCTTGCTCCGATATACCAAGGATACCATCGTTTTCATCGACGGAGATACCCTCCTCATCAAACCTTTCGTCCCCATAGAAGTATACAAGGTGTCGAACTACGTGTTTACCGGGAAATACGGCAATATCCATGTGTCCCTGCCCGAAGCCGTCAAAAGACATTATGCCATCAGGTTCTTCGATGAAACCAACAAACTGCTGTTCGAGCTGACAGACATCAAAGATCCCCTTCTCATCCTGGACAAGACCAATTTCCGGCATGCCGGATGGTTCCGCTTCGAACTCTATGACGGAGATGTGTTGAAGGAAAAAAATAAATTCTTTATTCCAAAGGAGTTTTAAATCCGGTCCACGAAATCTTAACATTTTAGGTAATCTAAATATTATTTAGAAATTCTAAAATATTTGTTACCTTTGTTATAATATCCATGAACCTTATGGTAGTTATAAGCTATGGTACTCTGCGAGACTTTATAGAGGAATATCCGGATTCAGAGGATGCTTTGAATAACTGGTATCGGGCTACCTTGGCGGCGGATTGGAGTAATTTTCATGAAATGAAGACGATATTTAACTCTGTTGATGCAGTAGGGAATGATCGCTTCGTATTTAATATTCGGGGTAATAACTATCGATTGGTGGCTATGATATTTTTTGATATTCGAACTGTATTTATCCGATTTATTGGTTTGCATAAAGAATATGATAAGATTGATTGCGCAACAATATAAAACGCATATTGCTCTTCGAGTACAGTTTGCAAAGTAAAAGCATAAAAAATGGCAACTTCCAAAAAAATTTCAAATGAAGGGGATTACAAATCTGTAATGGCCAAGATTAATACGCTGATGTCTAAAGGCAGCGAAAACTTATCCAAAACCCAACTTACTGAAGTCCGAAAATTGGCCCTTGAGGCACAGGACTACGAGCAAAGAAAGTTTACCATTGCCGCTCCAACTACATTGGCCGGAATCATTGAAATGAAAATGTACGAAATGCGGCTAAAACAAAAGGATCTCGCCCGAAAGTTAAAGGTAAGTGACACAAAGCTTTCCCTAATTATGAACGGAAAACAAAAGCCGGATATTGCATTTTTAAAGGCCGTCCATACACAGCTTCATGTAAACGGCGATTTTCTTCTTAATTCGTTATAACTCATTTCCCACCAATTCCACGCCAAATACCTCCCCGAACCGCCTTAACCATTTAGCTTTCACTTCCCCCATCCCCACAGCCCTGCCCAATTCCTTCTCCAGTGAAGTGACCTGCTTGTGCTGAATACCACAGGGAATGATGTCCCCGAACCAGGAAAGATCGGTATTGACATTCAGTGCAAAGCCATGCATGGTTATCCAACGGCTGCAACGCACCCCGATGGCGCAGATCTTCCGCTCCCGTCCCTTCACACCCGGTTCGATCCATACACCCGTCTCACCATGTGACCGGTCCCCCCGTATACCATATTCACCCAACACCTGAATCGTCACCTCTTCCAGGTTACGCAGATATAGCCCGATGTCAGTATAAAACTTTTCCAGGTCCAGGATGGGATAACCCACCAACTGCCCCGGCCCATGATATGTAATATCGCCGCCCCGGTTCGTGCGGAAGAACTGTACCCCCTTTTCCCGCATCCGCTCATCCCCGATCAATACATTCTCCATATGCCCGCTCTTACCCAGCGTATATACCGGCGGATGCTCCACCAATAGCAAATGATGAGTCGTACCAATATCCTGCGGCCTGATATTCGTCGCGGTCCGATCACCCTGCCCTTCTTCTTTTGCCACGCCCGCCTCCTCCGCCAGTAACCTCGCCTCCGTTTTGATCCGGACATTCTCCTGCAACAACGCCTCCTGGTAGCCCCAGGCAGCCTCGTAGTTCATCAGCCCCAGATCTTGAAAAACGACTTTTTGCATATTTTAATGCTTCCCCCGGTTTTGCCCGCAACTATCTCATCCCCCTGCTCTTTCCCATCCCGCAGCACCCCGGCTCATTTTGTCACAAAGGTACAGTAACTTTGCACAAACATCGATTATGCAGAGAGGACAGCACCAGGACAACTCACCCGACGAAAGTGTGTCCGACGACGGATCGGAAGAGTTCTATGAACGACTGAACCTGAAAGTCGACAAGGGACAGGCGCCGTTACGCATCGATAAATTCCTGGTCCAGCGTATCGAGAACGCTTCCCGTAACAAGATCCAGCAGGCACTGGAGGCCGGTATGGTCCTCGTCAACAACAAACAGGTACAGCCCAATTATAAGATCCGGCCTCTGGACGAAATCATCGTCTATTCCGATAAGGAGGCGCCCGGCGAAGAGATCATTCCCGAACAGATGCCCCTGAATATCTATTATGAGGATGAGGAAGTGATGATCATCAATAAACCCCCCGGATTGGTCGTCCATCCGGCCAGCGGTAACTATTCGGGTACCCTGATCAATGGCGTCGCGTGGTATCTTCGGCAAAAAAACGGCGAAATCAATGAAAAAACGCTGCCCCGCTTCGGATTAGTCCATAGGATCGATAAAAATACCAGCGGGCTGATGGTGCTGGCCAAGACGGAAAGGGCTGTCCGTAGTCTGTCTAAACAATTCTTTGACCACACGGTCCGTCGTCAGTATATGGCATTGGTGTGGGGCGATCTGGTCGAAGACAGCGGCACCATCGTGGCGCATGTGGGCCGTCACCAGCGCTTTCGCAAACTGTTCGACGCCTATCCGGAAGGAGAACACGGGAAAGAAGCCATTACGCATTACAATGTATTGGAGCGGTTCGGCTATGTCACACTCGTGCAGTGTGTGCTGGAGACCGGCCGCACCCATCAGATCCGCGTGCATATGCAGCATATCGGCCATCCACTGTTCAACGACGACACCTATGGCGGTGACAAGATCGTCAAAGGCACGGTCTTCAGTAAATACAGGCAATTTGTAGACAACTGCTTTGCCTTGTGCCCCCGCCATGCCCTGCATGCGAAAACCATCGGCTTCATCCATCCAGGTACGGGAGACGAAGTGATCTTCGAGAGCGAATTACCTGAGGACATGAGATCCGTGATCGAAAAATGGCGGGACTATACGCGCGGTTCTACCGCGGGAAGCTCATCTTATAATCCACGCTGATCTTCCCCCTGGTAATATCGTCCAGTTTACTTTTCAGCAGCTTGCGTTTCAGCGGCTTTAGGTAATCTATAAACAATTTGCCTTCGATGTGATCGTATTCGTGGAGAATGATGCGGGCTGAAATACCATTGTAGGTCGCCGTGTGCAACTCGAAATTCTCATCTTCGAATTCCAGCGTCACTTCCTCACTGCGAATGACATCCTCTCTGATCTTAGGGATACTCAGGCAACCTTCATTATACGCCCACTCTTCACCGTTGACAGCCACGACATGTGCGTTGATAAAAACCTGTTTGATGCCCGGTCCGTCCGGGTATTTGTCTTTCTCACCCTCTTCCAGGTTCTCGAATATCTGCAGGGAATCGACCAAAAAAAGCCGGATATCCCGGTTGATCTGAGGGGCCGCCAGTCCTACTCCGTTGCTGGAGTACATGGTCTCCCACATATCGGCTATGAGGGTAGACAGATCCGGATAGTCGGGGGTAATTTCCTTGCTCACCTGGCGAAGGATAGGAGTTCCATAAGCAACGATTGGTAGTATCATAGATGTTCTCATTAAAGACATTAATTATTGCACCGACCTTCCCATGTATTCCTGCAACAGGATCGTCGCGGCGATCTCATCCACCATTGCCTTATTCCGCCGCTGCTTCTTCTTCATACCCATATCGATCATCGCCCGTTTTGCCATTTTGGAAGTATACCGCTCATCTACCGGCAGCAGGGGAATCGAAGGAAATTCCTTTTTCAGTCTCACCATGATCTGCCTCACGAGCGGCGTAGCATGCGTATCGGAATCGTCCCAGTTCGTCGGCTCGCCGATAAGGATCAGTTCCACCGGCTCCCTTTTGAAGTAGTCCTTCAGAAAAGTGATCAATTGCGGCGACTCGACGGTTGTGAGGCCCGTTGCAATGATCTGCAAAGGATCCGTCACCGCCAGCCCGGTGCGCTTGAGACCATAATCTATCGCCATGATACGAGCCATTGTCAATTGACCTCCACCTCATTTTGTTGCAAAAATTCCTCCGGCGTGCAAACCGGCAGTACCGGAATCGCAGCTTTTGACAGGTCCTTGTCGCGGGTGATAAAATAATCCAGCCTGTGATGCAGGGCTGCATAATAGGACAACGCGTATGGTATATCTCCCATTCTGGAATGCAGCGCATTGACAGTCGTCTCATACCCTGCATCGATCATTTGCACTTCCGCCAGCAGGGCCAGCAGGATCGCCTTCGCCTGCTCCGAGCCATAAGCCAGGGTCAGGGCATGTCCGATATCCCGGATGACAGTTGCGGTAATAAAGATCTGCACCCGGCCCTTGACCGCCCATTCCATCAACTGCCGGGCAGTCGAATAGGTCCCGGCCTGCCGCTTTAACGTAAAGTCCAGCAAGACCTCCGCATCCAGGAAAACTCTAAATGCCATAGCCGCCTCCTTCTTTGATCGCTCCCCCGGTCA
>Ga0302309_10002705_pt1 | contig 14454 bp, 8 predicted proteins | sample III_Palsa_N1_1_FD_200453 | JGI IMG/M metagenome (GOLD analysis project Ga0302309, IMG submission 200453) | Peat permafrost microbial communities from Stordalen Mire near Abisko, Sweden - III_Palsa_N1_1 | ecosystem: Environmental > Terrestrial > Soil > Palsa > Peat permafrost | place: Sweden... | reverse complement strand
TAAGAAGTAATGCGAGGGTCATTATCCGTAGACAAGGCCGGTCCACTGTACTCCGCGTGGACGTGCATCGAACGGAACTTATACATAGTGAAAGGCTTGCCTTCATGACCGATGCGTTCCTGGGTAAAGAAAACAGGGCCTTTGGAGGATAGCCACACCCTCATAGTGATGTAAGCCATTAAAGGGAGGAGGAGTATCAGGCCGGCTATGGAGGCAAAGACATCCACAAGACGTTTGATATGAGATTCTGCTTCCGCGGTGTCCCAGGCGATGGGGTGGGCAGCTTGGTGATTGGCCATCAAAGCCATCGACAGGCTGCAGGTGAGGGCAAAACCAGTGATGCCCGTTCCTACGGAAAAATGGCTGCCGGAGACATAATAAATGATTAGGTAAATGAGGGTAGATACGATCGTGACCCACAGGGGCAAAAAGATGCCCTTGTTATCATTGGAGGGTATTACAGGCACTTTCGCTTCAGTGTGAAGAAAATGGGACCGATCTTTCATACAATTGGATATCTACTCTCCAAAAATAATGAAATATTATAATGGAAACGAAAGAATCTTCTTACTTATGGCTGATTAACAGGTAGTTTGTAAACGAAGGGCTACGTCTGAACCGGTTATTGCTTGGCGCGGTCACATGATCGACCGCGAAAGCTCGGTCCCGGTCACATAATCGGCTGGTTCCACTGGATCTTCTGTAAGATCAGGTGGGCCACTTCCATAGAGCGATATCCGTCCATTTCATTGACCACTGTGGGCTTATCCGTCCTTAGCGCGTCCACAAATGCCTGTAATTCAAGGAGCATGGCATTTTCCGAAGGTACCGCCGGGTTAGAAATCGAGATCGTCTTCTTTCCTTTGGCCGTTTCAATGTCGAAGGAGAATTGTCCGGGAACCTTTTCCCCCTGGAGCTTGATTATTTCCGCCTTTTTTTCCAGGAAATCAATGCTGATGTAGGCATCCTTCTGAAAAAGGCGCATTTTCCGCATCTTCTTCATGCTAATCCGGCTGCTCGTCAGGTTGGCCACACAACCATTGTGAAACTCAATACGCACGTTGGCAATGTCCGGGGTATCCGTCATCACCGCCACCCCGTTGGCGGAGATCGATTTGATATCGCTATTCACCATGTTGAGGATAATATCAATGTCGTGGATCATCAGGTCCAGGATCACGCTTACTTCCGTTCCCCGGGGATTGAACTGAGCCAAGCGGTGAACTTCGATGAACATGGGCTGGAGCGTCACATCCTTTAAGGACAGCAAAGCAGGGTTGAAGCGTTCAATGTGGCCTACCTGGAGTTTGATGCCCCCTTCTTTCGCGAGCTTCACGATCTCCTTCGCTTCTTCCATCGTATTGGCCAGGGGCTTTTCCACAAAAACGTGCTTGCCCTTGCGGATGGCCATGGCGCATAATTCGAAGTGGTGCGTCGTTGTCGCTACTATATCAACTGCGTCACAAGCCGCTACCAGGGCGGCTGGATCTTCATAGCGTTGTAAGCCGTACTCTTTGGCTACTGCCTCCGCGGTTTCATTGCTTGGATCATAAAAGCCGACCAGCTCCACTCCTTCAATGACCTTCCAATTATTCAAATGAAACTTACCCAAGTGCCCAACGCCGAAGATGCCGACTTTGATCATGCTGTTTGTTTGTGCAGCCAAAGATATACTCTTTCAGATTCTTGCTTCTTGTTGATTCTCATCGGTTGTGGAAAAAAAGATCGTGTTTTTTTTTGTGCGTTTCCTTTTACCCTTATCTTTGCACTCCCAACAACGAAAAGGATCGGTAGTTCAGTTGGTTAGAATGCCGCCCTGTCACGGCGGAGGTCGCGGGTTCGAGTCCCGTCCGGTCCGCAAGAGTAAGAGTCAAAATCAGTCAAAAAGCCCGGAAGCCCAGTGTTTTCGGGCTTTTTCGTTTCTATCACCTTTCAGAATTTCCGGTTCTTTCCCCATACTCTGGTGAGTGATTCGGTTAGTCAGGCACTACCGCCCAAAGAGACTAACCGAATTTCTCCAAAACCCTTGCTGGGCGTATGTATCCGAATATCGGACACATGCCCCGGCGGCGATTGGATTAATTTTATCACTATTCAAACGGAAAGATCATGGAATCGAAAATGAGCATTCTTTTTTATGGCAAAAAGTCAAAAAATTACAAAGGGGAACTCCTTCCCATCTACATGCGTGTAACCATCCAGGGCAAGCGGCTAGAACTGTCCTGTAATTACTCTATTGAACCTACCCGATGGAACAGCGCCGGAGGAAAAGTAAAGGGTAATTCGGAGGAAAGCCGTACCATCAACACCCATCTGGATCTGATGAAACGAAAGGCATACGACTATCAGCAGCAGATCATCCTGGAGCAGTCGCCTTTCACCGTCGAGACCTTCAAGAGCAAATGGTCAGGAACCGGCATTGAGCAGCGCAAGCTGATGGAATTTGTCCGGGAACACAACGGCCAGGTGAAGGCATTGATCGGAAAGGAGTATGTACGTGCCACCTGGGTTAAATACAAAACAACGGAAAAGCATCTGGGGGATTTTCTAAAATGGAAATACAAGGTGGCCGACATCCAGCTCCGTTCCCTGAAATATGCGTTCATCATTGATCTGGAGTTTTATTTGAAGACGGAGAAGAACCTCTCTATTAATTCCTATGGTAAGGTCATCAAAAACTTTAAAAAGATCATTGGCGAGTGTGTGGCAAAAGATTGGATGGACAAAGACCCGTATTTGCTCTATAAAGTCAAGCATATCGATCCGCACGTGCCCCACTTGTCAGCCGATGAATTGCGAAGGCTGGAAAATAAACAATTCGACATCGACCGGTTGAGTGAAGTGCGGGATCTCTTCATTTTTAGCTGTTATACGGGTCTTGCATATGTTGATGCCGCCTTGTTGACTCCGGACAATATTATAGTGGGGTTCGACGGCAAACAATGGTTGATCAAAGCCCGGAAAAAAACAGATATTATGTCCAGGGTTCCCCTTTTAACGAAAGCACTTGCCATTATTGAAAAATACAAGGACCATCCGAAAACGGTCACCAGTGGTAGTTTGCTTCCGATAGTCTCTAACCAGAAGGTCAATGCTTATCTTAAGGAAATTGCCGATCTGTGTGATATTAAAAAGAAGGTGACATTTCACGTAGCGCGGCATACTTTTGCTACGACTGTTACCCTTGGTAATGGAATCCCCATCGAGACGGTTTCAAAGATGCTGGGGCATAAAAAACTTCAAACTACTCAAATCTATGCGGAGGTGGTCGACATGAAGGTGAGTGGGGATATGCAATTGCTGGAAAGTAAATTAAAATGAAAGGGATACAAACATTGCGGCAAGGGCTGAGAAAAAATAAATTCAAATGAACGAAAACAAGGAAATTTATTCTTATGAAGTAGAAGCATATGCGTTGATGACGCAAGTTGATCGTTCGGTCCTGCAGCTCAATCCGGTCCTTCAGAAGTATGGCTATGAGTTCGTTGCCATAAATATACAGGATTTGGAAAGGGATTTTTCGGACATGGTCGGGCTTAGAAAGCCATATGATCCGAAAGGTCTAGTTAATTTGAAAGAGCAGGGTCTTTCTATTTCCAATCAATTTTATGAAACGGTCGTAAATAGTTCCCTTCTTGGAATTGACTTGATCCTGCACGGATATGTGATCTTGTTAAAAAGGATTCAGACATATGAAAGAAAGGTTGTGAATTATACTTTTACAGCGGAGGAAAGTTATGGCCCAACAAATGAAATGCATGATTTTGCAATGGCATTAATGCATCAATTACGATTGTTGAAAAATGATTACGCGAGTTATCTGTTTCAGTTTCATATTGCCAGGGATACACGCACGGTAGTAATGCGGTATGCAGGTTTTGGTAGAAAGGGATTTAAGATAGGGAAATTGAATATGACCACTGAAGAGGTGGTTCGATTTGGGCGTCTTTTTACCGGAAAGATAGTTGTTACTGATTTGTCAAGGATAGCATTTGAGAGCTTTTGTATTGCCCATGACATTGACGATATTAAAACTCAGTTTATCACCTTTATGACGGCACTTGAAAGCATATTCAATCTAGGGGCCGATCAAATTTCACATACTGTTTCCAGGCACTTGGCTCTGGTGCTATCTGCAAATAAAGAGGAGTTTCTTGCCCATTACCGTCAGATTAAGAAACTATATGGCACCCGAAGTAAGATCGTACATGGAGATACTGTAAAAACTAATCTGGAAGTAGAAACGGATATGTTGAAAACCTATACACGGCAAGCACTTCAGTTCAGCTTGACATGTTCGTTGTCGAAAAAGGAGCTTTTTGAAGAGCTGAATGCAAAAGGATTCAGTTGAAAAGAACGGCCTAAATTCAAATTATAAATTATCGTTTCCTAAAAAGCTTTTGGTCCATTTATTTTGTTCTAGCAGCGTAGAATTAAAACCTCGTTTTAACAATCGCATCAATTAACAAGGCTTGGATGTTCTCCAATCTTCCAAAAAGGGTGTATGAGCAAGTACTGCGTGTTATCCGTTTGAATGAGAATATCAGAACCTTCAATTTTCCGCCTGCCTCCCAGCTTTTTCTCCAGAGCGCCCAAAAGAAAATCATGAATATAGCCCGACCAATAAGGCTGACTGAAATCGATTATTGCGTTTGGATCGTTGGAAAGTTCCACGAGATCCATTGCTATTCGCCAAATCAAGGATCCGTGATATTGCTGATTGTAGTAGTCTCTAATACAGTCGTAACATGACGCGGCGCAATGTTTTTCATGAACCCCATTCATTAAAATATTTTTATACACTTTTCCGCCAGGTCTTAGAGAGTCTATAAATACTTTCTTCGAAACCTCTTTGTCGGTCTTTCCGTTCAGATAATTACAATAACCAGCCCCATTATCTGCCTTTTCAACGATATATATTTCAGGCGTTCCAGTTTTTGGCGAGATCCTATACCCTACGTCGAATTCATTGGTCTCTATATCGAGAAAATCGCAGATAGATTTTCGAATCAGATAAGCCCAGGACATAAAGGCAGCTTTGTGATATGGGTCATAGGGGTTTAATCGATATAGGTTAGAATGATTGACAATTGAGAGGGTAATAACGCCAGTGTTTTTAGAAGCGATAAACGCGTATTCGGACGGCGCTATCTTTTTATCTATTTTTTCGGAAATCCGTCCGGGATCGACCCAGCGATGAATATCTCTTCCTGGCTGTTTGACAAGTGAAAATAGCTTGCCGTTATTGTCATTTATCTGATGCACAATGCCCTCAGACGGTACCCTATTCGAACGGATTATCAAATTCTCCAAAGGCTCTACATTCAATAATTCAGAATATGGATCGAGGGTTACCTCACTTGTCTTGGGAGACCATTCAAAAATTCCGTCATAATCTTCATTGTCCTTCAGTGCGTAATCAACACAAAACCCGAGTGGAGAACATGCTTCCTTGTGGTCGGTGATAGTTTCCCCACATACGATGCAAGGCTCATTCAAAATGTTTTTTTTGTATATCGTGTTGCATTTGGAGCAGCGACTGATCCCACTTACAACAACCCCTCTCCCATCTGCTTCGTCAGGGCTCCAACGTCCGTTATACCTGTAATGCACAAGTCCGACTGGCTTTAAGAGCATTTTATCTTTTACAATTTCGCTGCCCGGTGCGAATTCGGATATGGCCACATCGAGATTGCGCATTATACAGTCCTCGGCAGGGAGCTTAGTAGGCCATTTCTGATATAGCACCCGCGATCTTGTCGGAAATCCGAACATAGGTAGAAGGCCGGCATTCGCCAATCTTTCGCTCAAAGCAAGTTGCGGGTAATCATTTTCAGCCTGGGCAACGCTATTGATTTTTGTAATAAGGTCATCGACTACCCTTTTTGCTGTCTCAGCACCACGGGCGATGGAAGTACCTCTGCGTAGCTCGTCGGCAATTTTCTCTATTTGATCAGTATTGGTCTCAAGCCACAACTTGACATGATCCCGGTGGGAAGGCCAATTCTGAGCAAATCCAAACTCCCCATGAATATTGTCTGTTTTTTCGTCGTCGGTCAGATTAATGTCGCTGAAGGCCTGATGCAATATTTCCTTATTCAATACGCGATCAAATATTTCAGTCCTATTGACTTCGAGATACGGGTCCGGGGGAATACTGGAAACCATTCTGTGAGATTGTACATAATGGGTTTGATCGTGACTGTTCCCTTTGGCGATAGTTAAAGCAATCGATAGCGCGTTTCCTCGTCTTCCGGCTCGACCTACCCGTTGTTGATAGTTGAATCGTTGTGGGGGAACATTGCCCAACATGACAGCAGTTAATGCCCCGATGTCCACGCCAGCTTCCATGGTAGTGGTGACACTCAAAAGATCGATTTCTTCCGCCCTTGCTTTTTCCCCCTCTAAGGTCCGGCCAAGGAAAAGTCTCTGCCGTTTTCTGGCATCGTCTTTATTCGTCTGACCGGACAGCTCTTCGCAATGCAATCGGGTAGGATCTTGATTCAACTTTGCAATATAGAGATAGTAATTGTTTAGATTTTCGATCTGTTCTTTTTCCAGGAATGACCCTTCGCCCAATTTATTGGTGCATCCAATGCATATGCCGCCGCTCGGTTGTAGATGCATGGTATTGCATTTTGAGCATTTCCAATAAGGATCTCCTGTGCGCGCTGGAATAAATTGTAAATTTTTACCGGTCAATTGTGGGAATTCCTTGTTACGGATAATTCTTTCCTTTGTTATGTATTCTAAGAATTCGTCTTTTCGGGGGAAAATGTTTCCGTTAAATCCGAAATATTTTCGCGCATATTCCCACAGTCTTGTAGGAAGACCCGGATAAATCCTATCGACTCCCTCGATCCTCCAAGATTCACCCATTATGCGAATTGATGCATTGATAAATTCATTCATTTTCGGATCCGGGTGAGGCCTTTCCAGCGAGATGTGTCCTTGTACGAGCGATTCGATGGACCGCTTATTGTGAGCGAATAGGGTTGTCAGAATTTCCTTTTTGCAAGAATCTATTATCTTTTTGTCCAACCTTTCTACATCTGCTCCTGACCCGCTAGGAGTAAACACGTTGGAGTTAAAGTCATAGTTCTCCAACCAGCCTTCGTTGAGGCTTGGTTTGGGCCCCCCGGGATTCATTCCTTTCGCAAACAACGCGTTCTGAACGACAATTTCAAGCTTGCTAATAGTTACATTGTTCCGGGAGTCAAAGTACTTTTGTATTTCTTTGTGATCTGTATCTGAAGGTAGCAGGATAATGCTGAGAATATCCATATACTCTCTAGACCGAGCTAGTTTTTGAAGGTCGGTGGTTTCCTGAGAGCTTAGTTTATCCCTCTCCTTCCAAGCTTTGTATATGAGTTTTTTTTCAACTGGCTTGGATTCGAAGCTATTGAGTAAGATTGCGCGAACAGTGTCCCGATAATGATCCAGTTCTATCCCTGCGGCTAGCTTTGCTGCGGCCTGCCGACTATCAGAAAATAGAACAAGTTTGTGGTTTTCTTTATCAGGAAAATACTTTGAAATTGCTAGCATGAGTGAATCAGCCATGAGCTGATTGACCTTTTGAACGCCTGTACTGTGTCGAAGAATTGGTGTATAAATACTGCTACTTTTCCCTTTTTGGGAATGATCGCAGTTGTAACAATTGTCAGGATACTGAGCAGAATAATCTGGAGGGCGATTAAAGAATAGGTAATTTCCGGAATTGGGGTTAAAGCCACCATCGCGATGGCTAAATTGACATTTCTTCCAAGTAGGGCTTGGTGCACCGCTGAACGGATAAATTGTATAATAGTTGCTCTTATTTTTTTCAAAGATCAATTGTTCCAGTGTAATTATAAAACCATTTTTGTCCTCGCTTTTCCATCCACCCAAATAGACTTCTCCACATTGTCGGCAAAGAAGCACCTCTAAAATCGAGCTGCCGCATTTACATGTCGTTTGTCCCCTTCTATAAAGCTTTCCAATTCTCCGTTCAGGATACTTAAATCCTTCGGCTACTTCCGAACAATCAGGATTTGTACAGGCCCATAGACCTTCAACATTTCTAAAAAAATAGTGAGCGCGCATGGGACTTGCCTTAGCTATTTTAGGGAGATGTTGAATAATCGTTTCTAATGCCTCAAGGCTCCTGTTATCGCTATCGCCGAATAATTTATTCGCAATGGTCTCGGCCGATTCTGCTGTTTTTAGTATTTGCTTGAGACGGTTGAGAGTATTGTCAGACGCAAAGGCCGAATCAATAGCTTCCGGTGAAGCATCCTGACAATATTGGTCGGCTTTTAGTATGCCTTGATGAACAACCATATCCAAGGCTTTTTTATCTTGGATGATATGAAATTGAGTTTGATAGGCAGATTCGTCGATTCCGAAGAAACCGCATATGAATTTCCGGGTTCTTGGGGAATCTTGCATCGAAGCGCTGGAACAGAGAAATTGGACTTGGGGGCTCTCCGGCGTTAGTCCGAGTCGTAGCAGGAGTAGTTTGATAAGGTACGCGACTTCGGTGCCACCTGTACCCTTGTAAGAATGTAGCTCGTCGATTACAAGGTGAAATACATGCTTGGGATCGGCCATAAGCCATTCACGGGTCTTAGTAAATATGTTCTCCTCGAGGTCTCGCATGAGGATAATATTTAACATGCTGTAGTTGGTGATCAGGATATCCGGGGGCGTGTTCTGCATAGTCCATCTATCCCAATATTCAGCACTAGAGTCAGGATCCATATTAGGTATGTCGTAGAGATATTCAGGATTTTTATGCGCTAATTTTTTGGCGGATTCCCAGTCTTTACATAACTGGTCTCGTTCCTTATTCCGTTTGGTTTTATTTGCGGCATTGATTTTACCGCTGATTGGGGTAAATCCGTTATATCGCCCAAACGTGATATTTTGGTTGTTTAGTCGCTTAGTGAGATAGTCAAGTGCGGCAATACTGTTGAGCCCCTTTCGAAGCCTCCTCATCTGATCTTCTGCTAAGGCATTGAGAGGATAAAGGAGCAACCCTCTGACCGCTGGCAGAGTAGTCGCATTGGCCGCCTTTTCACTAAATATATCATATAATGTCGGCAGGAGGAAACATTCAGTCTTGCCTGATCCTGTCCCAGTAGTGATGATAATATGCTTTCTTTTTGACGCCGTACTCTCGAGTGCTTCGTATTGATGAAGATAGAGTTTTCTTGGCCGGCCGTCGACATTGGGAAATAGCCCTTTGGAGGCAAATTCAGCGAAATCCGGATTTAGCTGTAGGCGTCTGCAGGCTTCATCAAGCGTGCAGTACTCGTCGTATTTTGGGGTAAACTCCAGGATCGGCGATTTGCAAATGGCATCAGCTTCATCAAAAAGATCTTTACGTTCTATTTCGAGCTTGTCATATCGGATGGAAAGCGCGGTGTCGATATATTTTAAATAGACTTTTTTTAATTCGCGCCAGATTTCAAAAGGATTATTCATATAATATTTATTTTGTGATCAAACAACTCATTGAGGATTTGGAAATCAGCTTTGGAGATATAATAATGGCGGTGCTCCGGGGAATAATTTTCAGGCGTATGAATAATAGTATTAAGTACAAGTAGTCGTTCCAATATCAGGGAAAATCGAATGTTTGCTATAGTGATTGTATTTCGATTTTGGCTATATGAGACGCCCAAATCCGAAGAATTCTGTAGGAGTGCCCATGTCGATGCTATATTTATGGCGTCGACATTTTGTTTTTCGCTGGGAACCACTCTCCAATACGAAGAATCGAGTTTTACGAGCCTTGGTCCGTACGTCTCGGTGGCGCTTCTAAAAAGGCCCTTTTCGGGAGTGAAGGGAAGTCTTTTCCAGTTTGATACGCCTATAAATGTTGAAAATCGTGTTTCGTCCACTATAAGTTGCTCTGGCCAAGAGGCAATGATTTTATCAAATCTGGGAATAGCTTGCAATGCTCCCTTAAAGTTAAATAGGGATAATTTTAAATCGAGATTCTTCAATTCGCCGATTGAATGCCTGTCTTTTTTACTAACAACCATGCCAAATGGGTAGGAGGCAATGATTTTATTAGTCCAGATGGCCTCTCCAATTTGCGCTGGGTTTATCCATACTAAAGTCCCGCTGCCTTCGAGGATGCAGGTAGGTGAAAGACAACAGCGACCAGAAGGGTAAAACTCAACTATTCCCAAGCGGAATAGAGGATAAAGAATTTGATATTTTGCAGAGCCTACATTCTTTGAAGGAAAGTATTGGGAATATAATCCCTCGCAGACCTTTTCAGCCTGTTGGATGCTCTTGGCTTCAAACGGAGTTAGCCGAAACCAATCAATAAGGCCTTCCTGTAGGTTTTGAGTAGTCATTGTTCGGTGAAATATTCGTCCAACGACGAGATTTCCAGTTTATCATGCGCATACAATATTTCTGGCAATAGAATTCGTCCTAACGGTTCGAGTGTGTTAGATTCTGTGTTCAGGTCGGTTCGCGTGACCATCGGAAATGCTCCCCAATTTTGAAATGAATTTTTGAGCAAAGGGAGTCCAAATTCATAATTATCGGGACGTTCAAAGGGTATTCCTATCATCCACATGTTAGCGGGCCATTTCGTTCCTTCAACTGGAAGTAGCGCCCTTGCTCCGGAAAGGATGTCTAATACTGGCCTTGCATAACATTCTATACTCGAGATGTTTATATCCTCAAGTATAAATAAATGGATAATTTGGGGATGTTGGTGGGCGGATTTCCAGACTTGCTTTAAGCCATTCTCGTAAAGGCTTTCAAATTTGATCCAGTCTGGCTCGACCTGTTGTATGATAATCTTACAATTTCCAGTCGCCTTTGCGAGTACCAGAACTAGATGAATATTGTTACATAGAAAGCTCTTTTTATGCCGAAACTGGTAGATAACTTTTTCAGGAAGGTAGGCCTGATCAAAGCCGAAGGATTTTAGGGTTGCATGGAGCGATGATATGAACTGCTGAAGGTCAGAATAGGGCTGCCCTTCTTTTGTATAGGATTGTTCGTTATAAGTCAGTAACAGGCGAGTGCTTGTAGGTATAGGTGATGCTATCTCTATATTTGCCCTTATATCGTAGATGAGTCTTTCCTTGTTCTCGGTCAAATGGGTCACCTCGCGCCTTAGCTTGTCAAGGTCTTCTTTATCTTTGCTATACTTCTCTTTAATAGAAGACAACTGCCGGTTATAGGTTTTTATAGCTTCCTCTATGTTTTCTTTTTGTCTTAGAATATCATCAAGGTATAATTCCTCCAGGCTTTTTTTCGCATCGTTTAGCGCTTTGATATAAAGTGAGGATAGCTTTTCTGAGTTTTCAGAAAGAGTTCTTATTTCGTTACGGGTAAAAGAAATGGCATTCAGGTCGGTCAATACTCGCTGAAATCTGGATTGGTCTAAAGAGTCAGCGCTGACGCTACTAAATGCCTGTTTTACTTCATTTATGTCTATATCTACAAAGAGACTCGGAATCTTTTTTTTGAACCACTCGGCAAGCTGAACTTCTGTCATGCAGTCCATTTCGTCGATAGCTATTTCAGGTTTGGAGAGTAGGTAAAGAGTCTCGCCGGACTGGTACACATCGGATGGGCTATAGTTATACTTGTAGGCTTTTGAAGGTGTTTGAGGAATGAATTGGCTATTGGCGGACTTAAATGGTCCATAGATATATTGATTTTGTTGAATATAAATAGTTCTATTATCATCTATTGCCAGCGCTGTAAGGGTATTTATATATATGGTATTGTGAACGATGGAATTGGGAATGTCAGTTGGGACAATCCTAATGCCAGTATATTTTACTTTTTTGGATTGATCAACGATAAAAACGTCTTTCCCATAAGAAGAACTATTGGATTGAAATACCTGAAATTCGATCAACGAATGAAGGTCGTTCTCTTGAAATAGATCTTTTGCATAAACATAGCCATAGGGAGGAAATTCTTCGATAATTGCCTTTGAGTCCCGGATCAATTGGCCATTGCTTCTAAATGAAAGGACTTTGACCCTTGCAGAGTTCTGCCATAGTTCTTCTACTGCCCCGACGACCTTTGTTGCAATCATATCTTTGCCTGGTTTAATGCTTTAAGAAGAATATTAGTTCCCTTATAAGAAGCTCTTTTGAATCCGTTTTGATATGGCCGTTGAAGTTTTAACCAGTGCATCATTGGGCTCCCGCTGTCATCGGCTGGTATATTCAGAATAGCGCCTTCCAAATTGTAGTCTTCTGAAGGAGCAAAATTGTGCAGGTTCCATCCTTTACCTTTTGATAGGATAGCGGTTCGCGACATTGTGTTTTCTTTGATTTCGAATGATATGTCGTTAAAGCCGTCTACCCTAACTTTATATGATCCACATGACCCTTTTTGAGGGTGATAATCTATTTTGTTATTATAATAAAAGATACGGAAAGGAATCGAGCAGTCCAGGGAAGGTCCCCATCCTAGAAGATAAGTGCGGGATTTATCAATCTTAATTCCCCCTTTTAGACTGACTGGATGCGGCCTTTGAATGAATTGGCTTAATGGTGTTTCCTCAAAATTAGATGAAGGTGTCCATTGAAAAAGAGAGATATCTTGAGCAACAGCCATATATGGAATGTTGTTATTCAAAAAATAAGCGATTATTTTGGGGTACAACTTTATTTTCATGAGAACGCGGGACGCGATACCGGTATACAGGAATTTGCTATCCTCAAATTCCTCGTCATAGTATTCAACAGGTGTAAAAAGAAGGATGTCATCGCGCCTATATTTATAACCCGGAATCTGGAATAGGGTTTCCGGCTTAATAGGCTGGTCGTAGTTCTCGTTAAGATAGAAGGAAGGTTGATTGTCTTGAAGCGTTAGCTTTATTGTTAGTGGTTCTATTTTGGACTCGAAATGTCGGCTTGTTGGCCCTTTTGTGGCGGAGCTAATGCGGTAAACTGAACCATCCCAATCGCTGTAGAAATTATAGAGCTGTTGAATGACCAGGCTTTTTGTGATTTCGTCTAAGAAGAGCTTCTTCGTTTTTGCGGACAATTTAATGATATTAGACAGATTCGCAAACATCCTTTCGTTAAAGTAGGCTACGGAAATTGTTTCTTTAGGAAGGAATTCCTGGGCAAAGAGGGGGGTGAAATCTTTAAGTTCTTCTTTATTCAATAACGCTTGTAGTAAAGGGTATCGAACATACCGCCACGGGCCGGTATTTTGTGGTGGAAGAGTCAGTTTAAGATCATATTGAGATTTGAAGTAATCTGCTGCAGTCGCCCATAGATTATCTTGGCAACAGACATGATATGAAGTTCCTTCGAAGAGCCCCTTAAGAGTTTCCTGATCCGGCAATTTTAAAAGTTGCTGGAGTCGAATGCGGTATGCCTTGTCAGAGAGGCCGTCGGCATCCTGCATTTCAGATGCGGCAAGACATTGAACGGCAAGCAGCCCGATATAGGCTGGAGTTGCTCGGTCAGATTTCAGGAGATCATTCCAATTATCTTGTAGTTCTGGGAATGTATGGATTTGGTCTATTCCTATTATGTCTGTTAGATCGTATTTATCAATTGATAGGTTCAAGAAGGTCGATCTCGATCTTGACAAATAGAACGTCAGAATTCGTTCATTGAATTCCGTATAGGTCATAACGGCAAGTATTTAATCTTTACACTATGGTGAACGATAATATAATAAATGATGCGTGCTATTGTTTCAATCCAGTATGCACTGAAAGCATATCGCATATATTAAAAAGAGTATGTGATATGCTTTCATCAGGAGGAAGTTACCATGTTTTTCAATAATTTGCATGAGTGAAAACACGGTATTTCAATAAATTACGACATACTGATAGCGGATTCCCTCGTTGAAATTATTGAACCGATCGATCTGGTAAAAAATCCCGTGGGGAACAATTGAAGATTTCAGCAAATTTATTTAAGTGCTGAATATTATACCGTTTACTGTATTTGAGACTTTCAACTTGGCCCACAAACCCATTTGACCTAAACCCCGCTTTTATTGACAGGTCCTCCTGAGTAAGCCCATTTTCTATTCTTTTTTCTCTAACTCTATCAATAACGTAAATATCAATCCTTGATCTCATTAATCACCTATTGGCAAGTGCAAAGGTTGAGAGAAGAATAAAAAATTGCAATCACCTATAGGTAAGTATTTGAAACTTTACTACCTTTGTAAGGTTTTAAGAAGCAAGAATAGTTAGGACAAAGGCTTTTTAGGTAAAAAGTCCTGGGGACTGCATTCCAGAATCTTAGCCAGCAGGTTCAGGTGCTTTATGTTATAGTGGGAAGGGTATTTTGTGCTTTCAACTTTTCCAATAAAGCCTACCGACATGCCTAATTCATTAGCAAGCTCAGCTTGAGAGATGTTTTTCTCAAGCCGCCTTTCTTTTACCTTACTGATAACAAATAAGTCAATCTTTGTTTTCATAAATCACCTATAGGCAAGTGTAAAGTTGCC
>Ga0302309_10002704_pt1 | contig 14456 bp, 9 predicted proteins | sample III_Palsa_N1_1_FD_200453 | JGI IMG/M metagenome (GOLD analysis project Ga0302309, IMG submission 200453) | Peat permafrost microbial communities from Stordalen Mire near Abisko, Sweden - III_Palsa_N1_1 | ecosystem: Environmental > Terrestrial > Soil > Palsa > Peat permafrost | place: Sweden... | reverse complement strand
TATGGAAGAAAACAAAGGGCGGGTACTCCCACTGCCGCCATCGATGTAGTTCGACAGAACTTACAGATCGTATGGAAGTCAGAAAGTTGGATGTATCTCATCATCCGGAGTCCAAAGGCGACAACACATCCGATACTCGAAAAGACAAACACGATCGCACAGAAGTTGAACAAATGCCAGATACCACCCTCAGTGTGTGCTATCTCGTGTATAGAATTATATCTGTACTCAGACATGTCACGAGTCATATAGTACGAACCAAGAAATGTCAAAAAGACAAAGTGGAAAATAACGTCCTGATCGTAATCCATTGTCAAGTTCTTGAGTACAAGAGTAAATGTGTTGTTGAGAAAGGAGCTTTTGGTGGTTGGATAGTTGTTAGTAGTTTATCATTTTTAAACTCTAGTCACTACAGGCAGTTGTTGGATTGGTTAATCTCAAAGATACTATCGGCTAACCTTGATGTAATGATGAGTGATGATAAGATCATGTAAAGCTCTCAACTATATAACTTTCAAACAGGCTGCTGTTATAACTTGTTGTAGAAACAACCAGTATAATCTTACTCTATCATTGTATTATCACCAAATGCTAAAGTCTTGGTGATGTAGTATTATAGTATAAGTAATCTTATTTATTTATTTATTTATTTACTGTTACTTACTACTAGGTAGTAAGTATTCTGCTACTGCTACTATTGTTACAAACTGTTACAAGTACTGTAATTACCAGATTAGACTGTAAACGCGTTGCAGAGTTTCCAGTAAACCAAAATGGTTGTAGTGCCAAGACTGTTGGAAGATGTTAACAATGTATGGGTTCAAGTACTGCCAGGGATCATCACGGCGGAATGGTTGTTGGTTATTTTGCAATTTACCATTGGACCACAACAGAGTCAAAACAGTGCTGATCTCGGCTACTAGCTCATCATCCACCGGCTGGACATTGTCACTGATGGTTACAGGCAGAAAGCAGTCTGACAAGCAGATACCGTCACCAATTGGGGTGTAGCAGAGTATCGAGTTGCTGCTGCAGATTAGCTGTAGTTGACTACTATCATAGTTGTAACCATGTAAGTACGAACAAGAGAGCAACTTGTCATCGGTGAAGCTTAGCTGGCCACGGGTCAGGGGGTTCTTGCCGTGAACTAACAAGTCTAAGTAGGAGAATATGTGGCCACCATCTTCGATGCAACCAGCTAGCTCCACATCAGACAGTTCTCCGATGTCTGTTTGACTGAAGGTCTCGATCTCTCCAACATACTTGCTTCTGTCTATAGTGCTGAGTGCTAGTTCGTAGCTGGTAAGACTATCACTATCTTTGACATCGACGTTATTGTTGTTGTCATCGTTGTTGTGTGATAACAAGTTGTCTTTGTTGTCACTAGACACTTGTTGCTGTAACTGACTGGATTCACACGGCACGACACCTGTAGTTATCTCTGCCAAGACACCTGTAGTTATCTCTGCCAAGACACCTGTAGTTATCTCTGCCAAGACACCTGTAGTTATCTCTGCCAAGACACCTGTAGTTATCTCTGCCAAGACACCTGTAGTTATCTTGGCACAAGACACATAGCAGTTACCATCGTCATCGAAGAAGCTGTTAGGGTACTGCCGTAACCAAGCCACTTTAGCTAACATGCTAGTAGCTCTGAAGTTAGCAGCCTCGGTCTCTACTTGGTTACAGACGAAGCTGTAGTTGCAGTAGTGCCTGACTGTAACCATTGTATGGTTGCTACTATCTATAGTAGCGCTGGCAGTGGTGTTGCTATTGTCCACAGTGGTGCTGATACCTAATCTCAGATACCAAGGTATCTGCCGTAGCAGAGATAGAGCTTGGTTCAAGGGTACTCGAGTAACTTTGTCCGGACTAGCTACCCTGTGGTTCAACCAGTCATACCACTTCTGATCATCAATCTCCTTATCATCAATGTTGTTATCACTATCTGTTACATTGGGGTAGTAGGCGCAGACTATGAAGCTACCGTCAATTTGGCGATGATAGGCGAAGGCCAAACCTGCCACAAGGTCAACATAACACTGTTCCATGAAGGATGTCAGCAGGTAGATAAAATAATGGAGTAGGTTTTCAGGTACTCGATCAAATCTGTATCTGTCAAGTATTAACTTCTTGTTACTATGGTTAGTGGTAGGTATACTAGCTGAAGTTGAAAATGGAGTCTGGTATAGGAGTGGGGATAAGGGTAGAGGTAGGGGTATAAAAGACTTAATGGGTAGTAGTGGCATAGAGGGTAGCTTAGACCTAACAGTAATGGCGCTGCTGCCTGATAGGAACATTACTATGTTGGTGACAGAATTACTAGCGGCAAACTGGCTGTATAGCCAAGCTTTGGTCAGGCTGCTAGCCCTACTGCTAGCATATATCAAATACGGGAAGCTGCTACACTTACTGATGTACATCTTGCGAACGTAATCCTGGTAGCTAGGGTGATACTTATCTAATTCATGATTAAGTGTGATTGTGTCGTTACTTCTCTCAACGTAGGTTATAGTACTATCATCGTTACTGTGGTTCTTATCCTCGACAGCTTCGCCGTTGATAGTATTGTCAGAGCTGTCATTGCTGCTGTTATCGCTACTACTGTTAGTGATAACAGCAGTAACAGAGGCAATAGTACTGGCAGACTCGGTATCAGCGGCAGTAGACCTAGTTGTGTCGGAATTTAGCGTGAGTTCGTCGGCGTCGTCAACCATGTTTAGGCGTGAGGTTGAGTGTCTACGTTTATGTCTTTTATAATATAAAAACATTAAAAGTTCTTACAAAGAAAGAGAAGAAGTCTATGGTAGATGTTTATGATTAGTGCCTTGAGAGAAGGGTTCTTATCTATCCTACACTTTATGATCGATACGATAGACTGTTATAACATACTATCATGATAGTGTAGTTATTATGAAGATAGCGAAACAATACAGTATTTACAACTTTAAGGTGTAAATCCTACACTGGTCAGACTGATAGTATAGTTAAAAACTACTAATAGTATAATTATGGTTGATACCACCTAGAAGACTGATGTCTTTGCAGAGTCATCACTATTAAATGGATGAAGACCTCAACCCTAACTGCCATAAGTCCCACCCTATCTCTCTGTGTGGAGAGCATACCTTGTCTATCGAGGACTTCTGTCCTTTCACCCTCGATAAGAGGAAGAATGGCTACGTCATGTCTACGTTTGAGGCCCTGCTCAACAAGGGTTGGACGTGGATAGGGGGTGAATATCTTGGTGCAACTACGAAGGTACATATACGATGTGACAAGGGTCATAAGGTGTGGAAAACCCCACACATTATTAAGGGTAAAAATGGTTGTGCCCGCTGTTCTGGCAACCACACTGACAAGCAGGTCCATACTGAGGAACTTAACGAGATAATAACCGGTCGAGGAGGCACCTGGGTAAGTGGCGAATATGAAGGGGGTGAATCGAGACTCACCATACGTTGCTCGGGAGGATACACTTGGCAGCCAACAGTAGCAAGGATCAAGGCCAGAGACTGGTGTCCGCACTGCTCGGGTAATGTACGGGACCCATATTACCATGAGAGGGAACTTCTTCTAATGATCACAGAAAGAAGTGGAAAGTGGATCAGTGGAGAATATACTGGTTGTGGCGGCAAAATAACTGTTGAATGTTTGCTCGGTCACCAATGGACATCAAGAGCGGATGTAATTAAACGGGGGTGTTGGTGCCCGCGTTGTAGCGGTAACTGTCGTGATATAACCTACCATACAGAAATAATTAGGGATATTATCGCCAAGAGAAGTGCTGTTTGGGTAGGTGGGGAGTATGTCAACCGCGACTCTAGAATAACCATCGATTGTAAACATGGACATATGTTCGAGATAGCAGCATGTAATCTCAAGGCGGGTCACTGGTGTGCAAAGTGCTACGGTAACAGTAATGACAAAGAGATGCATACTCAACGCTTGCTCGACATTATTAAATATCGCGAGGGTACTTGGATTGACGGTGAGTATGTTAATAGTCACATTAAAATCACTATTAAGTGTAAGGAGGGTCATGATTTTATGATGGCTCCGGATTGTATCAAGAACGAACAGTGGTGCCCGCAATGCAAGGAACACAGATCCGAAAGGACGTGTCGAAGTCTTATAGAGCAGATGACCGGCTGCAAGTTTCCAAAAACCAAAATGCAGGAGTTTATTGTGCCAAGTACTGGGCGTAAGCTGGAGCTAGATGGTTATTGTGAAGCACTAGCAATGGGTTTCGAGTATCAAGGTAAGCAGCATTATGAGCACTTGGAGCGTTTCCATAAAACTGTAGATGACTTTCAATTGCAGCAGAAGAGAGATCAATTAAAGAGAAGATATTGTCATGAGTATGGAGTTCTTCTCATAGAGGTTCCCTATACTTGCAGAACCGAGCAATCTAAGTATGACTGTATTGTAGATTTCTTCCGTGATAATGATATCGACTACATACCTGTTGACAGATACGAGTCTCAGTAGCATTTTACTTACCTGGTAAGTAATAAACAGTCTAAGAACAGCTATAATATGTAACTACTTATTATGTTAGAAATCTTACTGTAGATAATATTTCTATATACAAAATATATTTAAAGTACTAGATGGGTGTTAATATCTCAACTCTAGTTAACGAGACAATACAAGTAGGTTATGTTGACGTCTTACAAGCTAGTAGAACCACGTGTCTTTCGTCTTGTAGGGCCAATACTGAGAATGTATCAATCATAGTTAGTGGGAACTCCACTCTAGGAGATATAACCATTACACAACAGTGTTTGTCTGAGGCCTCGTGCAACATTAAAACAGAATTAGGTACTGTAGCCCAACAGGAGTTCGATAGTATAAGTTTTTCTGAGATTGATAACACGGGTGTGGCAGGGTGGTTACAGACATTGGCCCCAGGTTGGCGTGTGAACACGACCTATAATAGTACTCAACAGTATTTATATAATAGTACAACACAGGTCATTAATACGTCTTGTGTCGCACTCAGTAACGTAGAGGTCTCGAATATTAACGTATTTGTGTCTGATAACTCCACTGTTGGTAATTTTACAATCGAACAACAGGCTACAGCTAGAGCTAGCTGTGAAGTAGAGAATGTAGCCAATGCCTACAGCTACCAACAGGCCTCAGCCGAAAGTGTAGCAGGTATTCACTTTGGTAACAGTCTGGCTCTAGTCGCTGTCATCGCATTAGCTGTTATCACAACACTACTAGTTGTCTTCCTCAACCTACAGGGGGCTAAAACCAAGAAGGAACAGGAGATAGAGACGTTAAAGGTTAAGGCTGCCACCCAAGCACCAGTAACCCAAGCTCAAGCTGCTGTCTATCAAGCTACCGCACAAACCCAACTAGACATCATACGTAAGCAGTACGGCTTACCACCGTTAGCAGTTGCCGCTGCACCTACGCCTGTAGTGGCAGCAACACCGGTAGCGGTGGTCGCACAAGCGCCAGTATCAGTGCCAGTGGCCGCATCTATTCCCATAAACATTGCTTGATGCTCCCGCTAGCCACAAAAAAGCTCGTGTCTATTACAAGTTAAACTTGTAACGGTGATTGGTTGTTACTGATATACAGTAGTACCACTAACAACTTAGACTACTAACAACTTAGACTACTAACAACTTAGACTACTAACAACTTAGACTACTAACAACTTAGACTACTAACAACTTAGACTACTAACAACTTAGACTACTAACAACTTAGACTAGTAGTGGAGTGTAGTCTTAACCTGCACATGATATTACTGCAATACAAGACTTGAGATCACTACCTACGTTGTCTTACTAATTATGTCGTAACCTAGTTACAACAGTATGACTACAACTTACCTCAAAACAACACAAGACAAAGAGAGTATATTAGTATTTATAGCACACATAGCCACAATTACACTACTGTAGTAACTATAACTATATCTACACCTATATCTCCTATCTCATAACTAACTCACAATCTCACGGTCTTCAGCTAGTACCCTGCCCCTCATTGTGAGGTAAAGTTTGCCATATCTGGGTGTTGGCAAGGTGAATTAGACCTTAAAATAGTCTCCAGTATAGTGTTGTAACGATCTAACTCATCTAGATTAGTAGTGAGCTGAGAGTAAGCGGTAGGCAGGCGAATTAGTATCATCAACGATGAGTTTATACCAGACACCTCTTCAGTCTGTCGCCTGTTGACCTGCCTCAAAAACAGTAAGATACGGTTAACATCCTGTTGACATGGTAGGCCTGCTAGCTGTCTGTCAATACCCGCCTCACGCTCTAACTGCGCTCGTCTTCTCTCAAAAATACTAGTTGACATGGCTGTTTACTAACTATTTTATTACTACCTACACAGTGCAAATTACTTATAATAACTCAACTACAAACTGGTTTGTGTGTTTCCGATATGACATCCGACATGGCTCTGACACATTTGATAGATGTCATTACAACAACTGGCTGTCGTAATAACAGACATCAAGTATAACTATTACGGTTACAGGAGTTAACCTTTGATAGCTATAATATATGTATGTATGTGTATGACTTAGAGTCATACAGTTTCTTACTGCTGAACAGCATGCAAATTAAGACAAAGCGTAGCTGCTACGCAGCCGTGGCGCCTTGACATCAGCCACACTGTTCCAGTCATCATTAGGTGGGGATAGTAATAACCGGTAGATCTCAGCCAACTGGGAGAACTCGGTATCATCAACATCCTCTTCAATAATGACTGGATAGGACATTATGTTACCTTGACAGACACTGCTGGTAAGCTTGGCATCAAGGTCAGGGTTAGAGAGTGAGCTGAACTTGATTAGCTTAACTGTCTTGTCGCCGTTATCCAGGACTGTATGGCAGACATAGGCTATGCAGTCAGCCAGGGCCAGGACCTCAGGGGTTGGAGTAGTCCTAACATCACCTGTACCGGAGGTATTGGGTGTATTGGGTGTATTCGTGCCTCTAACACCGGTGGCAGTACTAACAGCACCTAGTGCCTGCGGTGGCAGGCTTGACGGTGCGCGCGTCTTCAACGCTGCAACTTTACTGGGAAAGCTGCCACCGGCTCCAGTGGCACCTTCATGATCGATGTAGATCATAACGAGACCGTCACGAGCTAGGAACTTAGCTGTGTAGTAGGCACCATTCAGTCGCCTCTTAATCTCTGCTAGAAGCAGCGGCTTAATATACGCATTCTGGGTAACGGACTTACGCAGCTCAGTGTAGTTGGCCACCGGCAGTACCTTTTCAATCCGCGCATAAAGATCATAGTTGACCCTGAGCGAACTCTGCTGCGTGAAGTCACTAACTAACAGATTCAGTGGTTGCGACATGTATGATCTACTCTGTATTTGATATGATTTACTAGCTTAGAATAAAGTTGCAATAAAATTCCTATCAAGATCTTGTTCTGGTTGTTGTTATCGAGGAGTGTTTGTTAGAAGTAATAGTAATAGTAGTAACCTAGTGTTGTTACAAACCCTGTTTGTAACATGTTAACTAGTTAAAATTTTTACCAGACATCTTCTTGTATGCAAGTCTCATCATCAGCTGACCCACCACACACTCTTCACAATTTCGACAGTAACAACTAGTAGCCCAGCAGCAGTTGTAGCAACAAACAGTAGTGTATCGGTATGATATCAGCTTTTAGTACTGTTATTACCGTTATCACTAACACTACTGTTGTCAGCAATAACAGTAGTGTTAGCAACATCATCAGCCAGCTGCTGTTTGACGATCTCAAGCTCACGCTGAAGTGCGACCACAGCAATCGATGTTTGTTGTTGCTGATCGTGTAGCTGTTGCAGTAGTAGTTTGTGTTGTATATTGTCATCGGTACTAGTACCACTACTACTACTACTACTGTTGTAGTTGTCGAGCTCGGTACTGCTAGGTATAGTGTTGAGTAGATCTTCAGTCAGCTCTGATATCTCCAGTAACATCTCATTAACTTGGCTCTCTGACAACATGTCAACTATTGTTTCATCCTGTTTATGTGACATAGCTACTCGTCTTTTTCTATTGCTGCAATAAGAAGTTTTGGTATATGACTAAGAGATTATTTCTATTGTTAACTTTACTAGTCTTCTCGTCTGTTAATCTTACAAGATTATCTTGTAATAACTATAAAATTTTGGGATTACGACTATAATTATAGTTGTAGTTATAGTATAGATATAGATGTAATTATCTCTATGACTATAACTATAACTACATTTATAACTATAACCATAACCATAACTATAAGAATCTATACAGAAATAGTCTTATAAGCATAGTAGAGTCAGGCGTAAAGTATATGACGTATACTAGTGTAGTCTGCGGGGCAAAAATGTTATAACATTACACTATGTAATGTTGAAGTTAATACTCATATACCCTTTTACCTACTACGTCTGACTTATCCATAGTCTAGGGTTCAGGGTTCAGAACAGTTACCAGATATCGTCGGGGACATCACAGTCCTCGTACTCGTTGCCATCGAGAGGATCGTAGTCAGGGTCGTCATAGCCTGAACTACCACCACCACCAGCCTTCTTACCGTCAGCCGGTGGATCAACGATTCCCATGACAGTCTTGTAGCTGGCAGCCAAGTTGTCGATACGCTTAGAGGTACGACAGATGATAGCACCAGCCAGCACATCCAGGTCGTCACAGACGCACATACACAAGTTCTTGGTGCGACTCAGTGCAGTGAAGGACAGACGCCGTGAGAGGAAGCCACCGGCTTTCTTGTTAGGCGGAACGTAGTAGATGACAATGGGCCACTCGCTACCCTGACTCTTGTGCACGGTCAGAGCGTAGCTAAGTTGCAACAGCTTAGAACAGAGAAGGTTGGCTGAGCCCTCCTCCGCCCCTCCTCCTCCTCCAGAGGAAGAGGAAGAAGAGCCACCATAGCTCTTCTTGCTGATGCTCATAGGGATGTTTACATCGTTACCGTCAAAGTTGCAGATCAGCTCGTTGTTGGAGATAGACATGATACGACCTTCTTCACCATTCATGACCCCGATGTCAGTGCGGTTCTCAGTCATGATGATACGATCATTAATAGCCCACTTATTTTTAAAGCTATCTTCGACCAACATCACATCAGCACCCAACCAGATCTTGCGCAGCTCCTTGTTGAGTTCAACTAGAGGCTCACGATACGGGCAGACCACCGTCAGGTCAGTATCTTTGATCTTGAAGTTCTGCTTGAGTTGTCTCACTAGCTTGACGACATCGGTGTAACCAGCACCCTGGATGAAGTACATGTCTTGGCCGTCTCTAGCTTTGGGGTAAGCTATCTCACCGTTGGCAAAGTCGAAGGATGAGAAGTCTTCATTCTTGGCATACTTGTGCTTGCTGTTTTCGATGATCAAACTCAAGTTGCTAAACAACAGTCCATCACGGGTTTGACGACGGCAGTCCTCAGCCAAGACCACAGTGGGCAGCACCTTCATCAACTCCAGCAAGACTTCACCCTGTTCAATGCTGGGCAGCTGGTTATGGTCACCCACGAGGATCAGCCTCAACTTAGGATGGCCATGCTTCTTGAGACAGCGAGCTAGTAGCGGCAGTGAGACCATACTCATCTCATCAATAATGATGACGTCAAAAACCTCATCGTTAGCCAGTGACGCGTGGATGGTGGAGATGATGGGTCTGTAGGGTGTATCCTTATGTTTGCTGCGCAGGTTAGAGACGGCCTTACCGGTAAAAGCGGTAGTTAAGCAGTTGAACTTACGCACGCCGAACTCTGAACTTAGGCGGCTAATGACAGTAGACTTACCAGTACCCGGACCACCAGCAATAACAGACCTCTTCTTCTTGAGCGCCATACCCAGGGCCTCACGCTGTTGGGTGTTAAGCTCCTTGTCAAAGAGTGCAGTCCCCAAATCGTACTCATCCGTAGTCTTGCCGTCGCTGACTCCATTAGTGGAAGCAGTAGAAGTGAGATCCAGTTCTGGATTAGACTCGTCATTGGCGGTGCTGTTGCTACCAGCACCATCTGCCTCCTTATCAACTAGCGCAGCAATGATGATGTCTTCGGACTGCCACATGTGTGGCAAGTACAGACAGTTGTTGCGGATCTGGCACTTAAACCTGTCAACCATAATTTGCACATCCTCATCTGAGTAGTTGACCATGTTGAGAGGTTTACAGGTCCAACCCTTCTTCTGCAGCTCCTCATTGAATTCGCGCATAAGCTTGGCGACTGCCTTGTCATCACCCTTGTACTTGATCCTCAAGTGATTGGCCAAGTTCATACAGGTCTGCCAGTTAACATGGTAGACTGATAGCGGGTCAGTCATGAGTCTGTTGTACATCTCAGAATTAGACATCCAGTAACTACCAGCCTCGAACACCTCAGCTCGGCTACAGCCCAGCAGTAGTAGACGACGAATAAGATAGTCTTTGACCCACATTTTACACAGCTTCCCAGCCTCGTCAAATGACATGCCAGTCTCGGAACTGATTAGCATGTAGGTGTTGTCACCACCTAGCTGGGCCAACTCGTTCATGGCATCAACCACCGACTTGCTGGGGCTAGTGGTACCTCCAACAATGTTGGAAGCAGTGGTGTTGGCATAGCGTTCCAGGAACTTGTACAGATTGCTGACTATATGAGTTTTACCCTTGAACACGCGACTGCAGTAGTTGTAGAAGCCATCTTTGCTAGTGAAGCAGTGGACTTGAGGCTTAGTAACGAAAGCCTTGTCCTTGTCAACCTTGCCAACTATGACATCACCGTTGTACAGTGACAAGTAGCCATCATAGGTATACCAGTCCTCCTTACCTTGCTCATTAGCACAGAGGTAGCACCATCTGTTCCATCTCTTCTCTATCCTGATGACCTGAACCGTTATGGTAGTATCGCCTGCTGTCGCTGGAGCAGCAGCAGCAGCAGCTTTGGTAGCGTTCGTGGTTGACATTTTAGTACCACTAGTTTATTATTATCAGTATCAGGCCGTTCGTCACTTTGTTATTTGAAGTTGAAGGCTACGCTTGCTGCCTGCTCCAGCCTAGAGACCGTGTGAAAATCAAGCTTATATAGTAGAGTTCTAGTAAGACAAAGTTATCTCCGAACCGGTTAGGTTAACAGTCGTAGGTCACTCACAGAACTACTTATCTCACATGGGGAAGTGAATGGGAAAAAGTGAGTGTGACAGTAAGCTAAAAAACTTACTTACTACAGCAGACTGCCTCTTTCTAACATAGAGTCATGGGCAAATCATACCCTCGTGATAGGAGCTTGAAGACGACTGTAGCCTATACCTACCTGGCTATACTGCTAGCTTGGGGTGTAATTCAGATCATCTTGTCATTTGAGTACAACTTCGATTGCGCACTTGGCTGCAGTAACAACAACAGTACTGTTATCATTAGTGGCAGTGGCAATGGTAGTAACACTACTACTAATGCCGATGCCCTAGACATCTGCGATGCTGACACACTATTGTATAACAGTAGTAGTATTAGTATCCATGTGTCAGCGGCCGGTTTCGTTGAGGGTGCCGCCGTCAACCATATGTTGTTGGCTCTATTGCTAGCTTGTGTGGTGTACTGGAAGGATGGCAACGTCTTCTCATTCTTGCGCATGTTAGGTTGGCTGTCAACTGCCTTCAGTGTCGCATGGAATGTGGTGGGTACCATAATCCTTTTTACAACCACGATAAGCAATGTTGATAGTACTGATATTGTAAACTGCCTCAGCGAGCATGTCATTGCTAGCTACCTTCTACTGGCTATCTGGGTGTTGTCAATCCTTCTCATGCTGCCCCACATCTACATACTCCTACGTTTTAGCAAGAAGGCCTGCTGTTGTTGCTTCAAGGTTTGTTGCTGCGGCTGTTCTTTTAGTGACGATGATTCTGTCTAGCGACCATTGATGTCTCAGAGGTCATTGATGTCTCAGAGGTCATTGATGTCTCAGAGGTCATTGATGTCTCAGAGGTCATTGATGTCTCAGAGGTCATTGATGTTTCAGAAACATCGAAAGTCTTTTGGTTGCTGGTATCTCCAAGATACCAGAGAGTCAACTATTGGTATCCTTGGGATACCAATTCTGCTACTATCTCGACAGGGAGGTGGGTAAGGAAACTGGGTAAGAACAAGTGGCTAAGAAAATGGGTAGGGAAGTGCAAAAGAGAATGGGTAGGGAAGTGCAAAAGAGAATGGGTAGGGAAGTGCGAAAGAGAATGGGTAGGGAAGTGCGAAAGAGAATGGGTAGGGAAGTGCGAAAGAGAATGGGTAGGGAAGTAGAGGAGACAGGGGTTGTTTCTAAACGATATCTGGTTTGTAGGTTAGACGATGAGGAGGGAGGGTAGAGCACTGGTCAAGTTGCGGTAGAGGTAAGACCTTATTAACTCACCAAAGGGCACGTAGTGCAGATAGGGGTCCAAGTAACACATCAAAATCTGGCTGATCAACACAACCACTAGCATACAGACCGCTAGCACAGGGAAGACGTTCATATACAGACGGTGGTGAGTTTCTGGTACAAGGTTGTCATTAGCATCATAACTGCTGTCACTAACATAAACAAGTTGGTTCATGATATTTTACAAGTAAAATATTCTTGTTGGGCAGAAAATCTTCTTATTATTCTACTATATAAGGGTTGTTAGACGACGAAATTCTACTCTGAGTAGAGTTTGTGTTTTAGACTAAGTTCATAGTCTATTGTAAGTAATAAAACCTTCGCAAACTATAGGTATTATAACTTTATAACTAAACCTTATAAGTTATAAACTGGTAGTTGTGTTTGTGACAAGTATATCTTGTTGCAAGATACAGGGTAATAATTATAAGAGATACAGGGAATTATACAGTAGTATAACTACAACACGTATATATACATATAGCAGATAAGAGTCTACTACCCTAATATCTACCTACATATCTTACTTATAAATCATTGTTAAAAGTGCTACTATTATCACTACTGTCCTTACTACCTCTTGTAAGTTTAATGCCACTAACAACAAGGAGTATATAGATATACGTATAGTGGAAGTGTTACAAAACTACAAGATGATCTTGTAATATACCAAACTTACTCGTCCTCTGCTTCTTCATCCTCACAGTCATCCCCATCATCATCATCATCATCATCAACATCGGCTGTCTGATCTACATTACCTACGTTACCTACGGTACCTGTGTTACCACTAGCTTGATGCCGTAGGTAATGTTGACGACGGCGCTGACCGAACAGTAGTGGGTGGATGTTGGGATCATCAGGTTCAAAGTAGGCCTGATCGATGGTGTAACGACAACCCTGCAGCTCCTCATCGTAGACAGGTAGCCGTTGAGCAGCTAGATTGGCTGTGTACTGCAGTTCAGCCTGTCTCATACTCAACCAGTAATCTCGTGACATGTGACAACCTTTGCCAACATTGATACGACGAACCTTCTGCACATGACTGACAATATCATCATAGTTGGCCAGCACTCGAGTCATGAAGGTATTGTAGATGATTCGCATGTGTTCAGGGTGAGAGCTGGAAAAGGTCACATTGCCGGTAGTACGAACTGTGAAGGTGAACTTACCCACCTTGTTGCGTTCATGCTTATCCTTTGCTGAGTAGAAGTGGTAGATAAGCAGATTGGGTGACGGCAGAACATTGTTGTACCAACAAGCGAATGGTTCCACGTTGAACACTTCAGCCATACGTCGGCGATTGATAGTCGAGCCCAAGTCGAAGTTGATATTGATCATCTCAATATAGTAGCCGAAGTTACGCATTTTGCCACTATACAGTACCAGTCCATCCTCGACACCGTCATCGTTGTTATTGGTAGTAACAACACTCTTGGTAGTAACAACATTATCATCACCATTATCGGTGTCAACATCCATATTGTCGTCACTATGGATGTCCTGGACATGATCAAGTTGCTGTCCAGCAATATGATCATATTGCTGGACAGCAGTAGGAAGCTGTCGGTCATCAACACTATCAGCCCGCTGATCATCAAACTGTTGTTGGTCATCAAACTGTTGCTGATCGTCGGCAGCAGCAGCAAGTGCAGTTTGATGATTAAGAGCCAGCTGCTGAATGAAGAAGTCAATGGCGGGTTTCTCCTCCTCGTAGTAGAGGTCAAGGATGGCAAAGTAGTGGGTATCGTTGCCGGGATCAGCTTGATAGACCTTCAACAACTTTTCTATCTGTGAGATGTAATGGATGATGTCGGTGACAGCTTCTTGAGCACAGATAATATCTGGTGCCCCAGTAATCTTGATACTCTGTGAGAACTTGACGTTGACTATACGGCGGGAGGTACCAATATCTATACTGATGTTATAGGGGAAGGCCTTGACAGGTTTACGCTTGCGCTTATAGCCACGAGTAAGGTTGCCGTAGTTGATAGACACTATCTCGCCACGCTTATTCCACTCAATAGGGTACTTGAACTTACCTTTAGGTAGTGGCACTGACATGTCAACCTCCACATAGGGCA